>Ga0209657_1000002_pt1 | contig 322647 bp, 398 predicted proteins | sample SaaInlV_100m_DNA_FD_184650 | JGI IMG/M metagenome (GOLD analysis project Ga0209657, IMG submission 184650) | Marine microbial communities from expanding oxygen minimum zones in the Saanich Inlet - SI037_S3LV_100m_DNA (SPAdes) (version 2) | ecosystem: Environmental > Aquatic > Marine >... | reverse complement strand
AAGAAAGCGGAAAAAATTCCATTAGAGGAAATTATACCGAGTGACTTTAGGGGTGATGATATTTTTAATGATGAAACAACTCGAGTAATATCCGAAGTTTGGTTGTGGGATACGTTAGCTTTATTAGATGAGCACGGTATCGATACTACAAATAATGATTTAAACCACGACTTAACAATTATACTTCAATTAGTAGATACACTAATATATCGATACAAGGATAAGAAACATGATTAAGGCATTTTTTAGAAGTAGAGAATGGGCCTTATGGGCATGGGGCGGTGGTGGTTTACTTGCTATCTCTTTGTGGGTACAAGTACAAATAACTGTAGCAATAAACAAATGGTATGGTGGCTTTTATAACTTACTACAAACATCTGCAGAGTATAAAGATAATTCAGCAGAAGGTATTGCGTTATTTTACGACAAGTTAATTAGTATTGATTATTGGCTCAATGGATTTGAAGGTGACCCGTCTTTTACAGTTTTAGCATTTCCTTATGTTATTCTAGCAGTATTAACAGGTTGGTTTACACGTATATATGGATTGCGTTGGCGCCAAGCAATAACATTTAATTATATTCCACGTTGGCGCACAGTTAAAGAAGAAATAGAAGGTGCGTCCCAGCGTATACAAGAAGACTGTAACCGGTTTGCGCGAATTGTAGAATCATTAGGACTCCAAGTAGTAAGAGCAGTTATGACACTTGTAGCATTTATTCCAGTGTTGTGGGGTTTAAGTGAACACGTTGATATTCCGTTTTTTAGCGATATACCTGGTTCATTAGTTTGGACTGCGTTATTAGTATCATTAGGCGGCATTGTTATCTCTTGGTTTGTAGGTTGGAAACTGCCAGGACTTGAATACAACAACCAGAAAGTAGAAGCGGCGTTTAGAAAAGACCTTGTATTGGGTGAGGATGACAAACAAAATTATGCACAACCAGAAACGCTTTGGAGTTTGTTCACCGGTATACGTTTTAACTATCAAAGACTATATCTTCATTATGGTTATTTTGACACTTGGATGATTACATACGACCAATTTATGGTCATTGTTCCGTATCTTATTATGGGACCAGGTTTGTTTACTGGTGCAATAATGTTAGGAGTATTAGTACAAGTTAGTAATGCGTTTAGTAAAGTACATGGTGGATTTGCATTATTCTTACATAACTGGACTACAATTACAGAACTAAGAAGCATATGGAAACGTTTGCATGAATTTGAACGAAACCTTGACAAGTACGCTAAGATCTAGTATAGGAAATATTGTAGAAAAATATCCAAATGCTAGATGGAAAGATGTTTTCAGAGAAAATCAACTTGAAAGTAAAAGTTGGTTAGTAAAACAATTACAGCATTGGGATATAGATTTAGGTACTGTGTATATATGCGGCGGATGGTACGGCGTATTGGCTTCTATGTTGTTTATTAGTAAACTTCCTATCATTAAAATTTACTCATATGATATAGATCCTACTAGTACACAGATAGCAAATGATATAAACTCTTTCAAATACGTTAATAAGTTTATGGCGTTAACAGAAGATATACACAATTTAGATTATAATAAGTGTGACACTATTATTAATACGTCTTGTGAGCATATAAAAAACTTTAGTGATTGGTATGATAATATTCCAGATAACAAATTATTAGTATTGCAAAGTAATAATTTTAGCGAATTAGAAGAGCACGTTAATTGTGTTACTAGTTTGGATGAATTTAAACAACAATGTTATATAAGTAATATCTTATATAGTGGAGAATTAGAGAACGATGAATTTACTCGTTATATGTTGATAGGCAGAAAATGAAATGACAACATGGAGTTTTTGCCCTAATCAAGTTAAACAAATTATTGAAACAGTTACATTAAAAAATAAAGGCAATCATCTCGATTTAAAAGTGTATAAAGATCTTTGGTTAAAATGGACTAAGGATTTTAGTGGTAGTGAAAAATATCAGCAATGGGCTATTTGTAATGGAATACATGATGCTTTAATTCAACAAATTGCTTACCGATCTAAAACAGTTGAGACATTTTATATATTTAAAACTGATTATAGATTTTATAAGGTAATTTTAAATCCATATAATTTTATAGAAATAGATAAAGAATTAATACATACTATTTTACCAAATAGTTATGTGATTGTTAGTCAACCAAATCATGAAGGTGGAATTACGCAATGGTTTAAAGAACTAGTTGAGCATTGTACAAAAGTTAAAACAAAAATATTTCTTGATTGTGCATTTTTTGGTACTACATTAGATAAGATGAATGTATATAATGATAGATTTGATTGTGTAGCATTTAGTCTTAGTAAGAATTTTATGTTAGGTGGGTTTAGAGCAGGTATAGTGTTTGGCAATGATTTAGCAAAGACATTGACAGTACCAATAGATCATTGGTATAATTATAGTTATTATAATTCATGTGCTGTAGAGTTAGCAAAAGTAATAATGCCTAAATTTAAAGCAACATATATTACTGAAATTGCTAAATCAATACAGATTGAGCATTGTAAGATTGTTGATTTAGAGCCTTGTGATATTTGGATGATGGGCAAGAACAAACAAGGTGAAAGAATAAATTTAATTGATCAATTACAACATAAGGTACAATATGAGCTTGATAACAAGGAAAGTTAAATCCGGTATTATAGAAATAAAAAATTCTACAATAAAGAAAATATTTTCGGAACAAAAACAATTTGAGAAGGATGCATATTGGCTAGATAAGTTAAACAGCAAATGGACTCCTAAAGTTCTTAAAATTGGCAATAATTATATATTGTCTGAATATTATGGTCCAGATTTATTAATTTCTTACGATAGAAATACTTTATGGGATGATATTCCAAATATTACAGAGCAAATTTGTGAAATGTATAGTTTCTTTAAAGAGAATGATTTATATAAGTTTAATGGTGCTTTATCTAATTTAACATCTAATAAGAAACAAGTCGTGGCTTTTGATTTTAAATATGCTAGGCACAGAACAGAGCCTGCTTGTAGTCTTGGAGAATGTTTAGAGTGGGAAATAAAAAGTTTTGATAAGTGGTTAATAAAAATAGATCCAACATTGCCGGAAAAGTTACGGGAAATAGTATAATATGTTAGTAAAAAAAATTGATCATAAAATAGATTTAGATAAATTAGTAGATGCTATACATAATATACCAGTAGATTATAAAGGTAACCAAATATCATTGCAAATGCGAGAAGAATCAGAAGATCCGTGGTATGAAAGTTGTGGGAGATTAAGGTCAATATCGGGGAAAGAAAGTGATTATAATTTAATTGTACCAATTCTTAAGGGAACTTATATAGAAGAAATGTTTCAGTCTTTTCCTTTTAAACCTACACGAGCGAGATTAATGAATATGTCTCCCAGAACATGTTATAGTATACACAAAGATCCTTCCGCTCGTTATCATATTGCTGTTACTACTAATCCTCTTGCTAAATTTATTTTTACTGACAAGGAAAAAATTTTTCATATTCCAGCAGATGGTTATTTATATTGGGTGGACACACGTGAAGTTCATACATTTATTAACGGCAACATCGCCAAAGGCTCATTAAACGAAGATAGACTTCATTTACTAGTAGGATATGATGAATAGTTTTAAAATAGATAATTTTCCATCAGTAAACGTGGAAAAATTCATAAGCATAGGTAATAATATAATAGAACCCGCATGGACTATACGTCCAAGTCTAATAGATAATATTTTAGTACAAGAAGAATTAGATTGGCTAGAGCAATATAAATTATATCCATGCTATACAGCAATTATAATGACGCCGGCTTTAACAATCTGTAAAACACATGTAGATGGTAAAGCATCAGATGCTGGATTAAAACAAAGAAGAACTGCTATTAATATACCTATACAAGGTTGGGATAATAGTTCATTTCAATTTATGTCGGATGAAGAAAACATTATAGAAACTATATGTACAGATGCAGTTATGTGTTGGGATGTAACTCAACCTCATAGAATAGATAATTTTAAAAGTAAATTAAATAGAATTACGTTGAGTTTTGGGTTTGTTGAATCGGTAGACAATATTTACGACAAATTGTCTTAATTTCATTCCAAGAATATTTAGGGTCAAATCTAAGAGATATCATAGCTCTTTCTTCTTCTTGTGGTAATGGATTAAAAACAGAATGATATTCACCATTGTTAAATAATACTGGTGTGTCTGTTAAAGAAAATTCTACTGCTAATTTTAATTCACCACTTTCATATGCTGTAGATTTAGGCATTTGAATACTAGTATGCTTGCCTATAGGTAACCAAAAATTAGTTCTAACTTTTTTTGTACAATTATATACTGGCAAATTAATTGAACCAGTAAATTTTGTTTTAGAATGATCTTTATGTATTGGTATAAACAAATTAGATCTTCTTTTACTGTGGAAATATATAACAAATAACTTGTCCATATAAAGGTGTGATATTATTTCATCTGGAATCATATTTAATATAATATCATTAAATTCAAAACTATTAAGAAATTTATCATGCTTTATAGCATAGTTCTCCCAAAAGCATTCTTCTATAGCTTCTTTATTGTATTTTTCAAAACATAACGGAAGGACATAATCGTCTACATTTACGCCTTCGCTAACAGAAAATAATTTCACGTAAAATACTCTTCAAAAATAATTGTTTCATGTATCTTCCAATCTTTTTTTGCCGTTAAAGTTTTATAAAGTGTTTCAAAATATATATCTAGTATCTCTTGTTCATCTTTATCTATTATCTTAATTAAACTTTGTATGACATCTATAGGCCTTCTAATGATATCTATTATTTTATAGTTGTTCTTAATTTCTTCTTTAACATCATCTTCTAAATCATTAATGGTATGCCAATGTCCATGTAATACATATTCATGACTAAAAACTATTTCCTTAACATTGTAATTGTTTTCTCCGAGATGTTCGGGCGTATGTAAAACACCTAAGGCCGGTTGTTTGTTTAATTCTTTAGCAATATTTTTTGTTAAAGTTTTGGAACCGGATCTAGGAAAAGAAATTACTGCTATATTAGAAATTGTGTCCGCCATAATAATCTTTCTCCGGTAAACGCATCACGTTTGTGCATTACTCTAATGTTGTCATACACTATAATATCATTATCCTCCCATTCATGTTGCCATGCAAATTTGAGACAATGTTCTAACAGTTTATCTACATCGATGGGTCTACTTGTTTTGTGCAATGTGCCGGGACTAAAATAAAGCACCTTTTCACCTGTTACATGATGTTCAAATATAAAAGGTCTGTGTATATTTTGCTTTGCTAACAATTTAAGTTGTTTTTCTGTAAAACAATAGTGTAGATCTTCTGGCGGATAGTAATATCCAATTATATCTTTTAGATCATCTTTATTATTGTATCTATCTAATGCAAGTTTCATATCAATAAATTGTGTTGGACATATATCTCCATTGGATTTATTATATAAAACTACACCAAAATAATTTCCTCTGCCATAACTCCAATCATTGTGCCAGTCTACATCACTATTCTTAAACAATTCTGTATTTGCTACTGCTTGCACAGTGCGGTCTTCATTTAAAATATGTTTTTCAGTTACTAAAGGTTTCCCCAAGAATGAAGAAAAATTAGCAAACTCATCTATAGTTAAGTTTCTTTTGTTCTTTATGTGAACAAACCCATCTTTTAAAACTAAATTAATTAATGGTTGTCGCAGTATCGTGGATGTTATGCACCCAGATTCCACTTCGGAATAATTCACGGTTGCCATAATATTTGTCTCGTCTATGCAGGCTATGATGTTGATCACTTAAAATAATGTCATAAGGATCCCAGGTATGTGTATACACATACTTGTCTTGCATAGTATGTTCTTTTAAATGAAAATATAGTTCTTTCTGTTGTTCTTTTGGCATACCTGTAAACCCTCTTATCACACTCCAAGGAAAATGCAATCCTTTTTTATTGTTGATAGGATGTGTTGTTACTAACATTTTTCTATTAACTTGCTTTTCAAATGAAGGAGTACCATCAATATCTTTAAATGTCATTAATGATTCTGTATCATAAAAAATATTTTTATGTAAAGACGACAGGCCCAATTTTTCACCTACTTTATATGTAAGAGTTTTACTTTTTATTTCATTAATACTATTTTTTATATCTATGCCTAGATCATTGTAAGCTGATTGTCCATCACTAAAGTATGTATTGCCCCCAGTATCAGATGTTATATTCATATACATTGCTACGATGTCTTCACTACCAGTTCGGTTCATACCAGCACTATGCCATTCTAATTCACCATCGTCAGCACCCGCAAATAATGATGTACTTGTAACTCTGACTAGTTCATTATAACCATCTACACCAACACCTGCTACAGTGTCTGCTTGTGCTACTACACTACCTAATGTCTTATAAAATTCTACTAAAACAGTAGGATTAACAGGAGAAGTATTTTTAATAACTACTATTCTGCCGTCTCCCACTAATTGTAGTAGTTGTGACGGATCTTCTTTAAAAGATATATTAGTAATTTTGTATCCAAAATTACCTAATTTTGTAACTTCCATTTTTAAATTCCTCTAAAGTAATAGATTCCATTGTTAAGGATGCATTATTATTTAACTTTTTATAGATTATTGATTGCCAACATTGATATGAATTTTGGTTCTCACAGACTAAATGAAAGTCAGGACTTAAAATCCAATCTTTTAAGAATTTTTGAGGATAATGCTTTAGTGAGGTTTGGCCGGTTTTTGTTTCTCTACTCATAAAAACAATATCGTAATTATAGTGTTTTGCTATATCACTTTGTTGTTGTATCATTTGTTGAGTTTCTGGAGTAACATTTTTTATAGATGTGGCAAATCTGTAATGCGGTGATTTATAAAATCTATTTAAACAACGCACAGCATTGCCAAATATATCTCGATGAAGTAATGTACTAAATCCAATAATTTTATTTTTACTTGTAATTAGAGTAATAGCAATGCTTTCTTCTAATTTTAATTTTTCTGGAGTATAATTTTTAGCAAGAGATTCAGTTAGTGGTTCATATTTTAAAAAATTATATATACTTCCCGCACTTATGTAAAAATTTGACTGACTATTGTGTATAGTTACTACGTTAGTATCCAAATTCATTTCTTTTAAGATGTTCGAAGAATGGAGCAATTTTAAAATTAGGGGTTAGTCGTCCTCTATTGGGGTTATCCGGATCTACTACACCATCATCATCTATACCCCAATCAATTAATCTAATATATAATTTACCTAATTCTGTTTCGTATGGAAATACTAAACTGGAACATTCTTCTTGTACAACAGTTTTATTTTTATAATGTTTATCTTTTTGAACAGCAATAACAGTTCCACTGGCGGCTTTATGATTCAATATCCATTCTTTACTGAGATTTAGTTGTTCAGCAACTACGCCTGCTAATTCTTCTAAAGCATACGCATGATTTTTGCCCATGTTGCGTCCAATGGAGCCTACACTTTTCATTCTTAATACTGGTGTTATTCGACGATATATTTTTGTTGTTTTAAAATCGACTCCTGCTTCCTTAGCACAATTTACTACGGTTTGTATTTGCCTCATTATTGTATGTTCATTGACATTTCTTGCAATTATTGTTCCAGTATTAATAGCAAATTGTTGTCTGAATAAGTTAGTTAATGCTCTAGTTTTTGCTGTTGCCCATTTGCCATTGTCGAGAATTTTATAAATTTCATCGTCATCAGCACCATTCATACTTGTTAATACAAGATTTAATCCTGCTTCTTTTAGTTTTTGGCAATATTCTTGTCGTGCTAATTTTAAACCATTAGTAGTTAATGTTGTTTGGTGTCCTCGTTTTTTTATATTATAAATAATATCCGCAAGGTCATCGCGCATTGTGGGTTCAGCGCCAATTAATCTGATATATGTTCTAAATGGTAATCGATCAACAACATCGTAAAGTTTTGTTACATCTAAATCGGGTATATGACGGTTTGGAATATAGCAATTTGAACATTCCATATTACACCGATGAGTTAAATCAACAACTAAATTAGAAAATATATTATTTTCAGGTTCTAGTTCGTAGTAGTGCATTTAACTAATTTCTTCAGTTATAGTCCATCCATTGTTTTCTAAAAATGATTTGCCAGTTGAAATACCGGATAAATTTGTATATTCAGCATAATCACCATTATTTGTCCAAACTCTAGTTTCTACAAGTACTGAATTAGAATCTAATTCAGATGTAATAGATAAGTTGCCACCTTTTGATTCGCAAAATGCCATAACTTCGCCTTGGCCAGTCTTGCCTTCGAGTTTATCAGTCCATAATTCGTCATATGCTTCTTCTATAGTATCAAAAGGAACACCATCTTTAGTATATGTAACTTTTTGTGTAACTGCCATTATAATTCCTCTTTTCTTGACAATATTGTCGAAATATAATATAATATTATATGTTTAAGTATATTTATAGTTAAATATTAATATGTCAAAGATTAATGAGCTTTATTGAAATAGACCCATTTCTAACCGATGAAGAAAAAAATTTCTTTCTATCAAAAATAGATGATGATGGTTGGATTCAACATAGAAATACAAAATCAGGAACACTGTCTCCTTTAAATTTTAAAGGACCTTTTGTTTTAAGAAAACATGAAGTATTCTTAATGAAAATGTATCCAAATACTGTTCAGGATTGGCATATTGATGGTGTTCAATTTAAACGTAATACGTTAATTATACATCCTCTTACAGATAACTATGCTCCGTTTCAATGTGAGGCGGGTCAATCTGATAAGGTAATAATAGCAGATACACAAAGCAAACATGCTGTGTTTAATAACGAAGAAACTAGATTAAATTTACAAATATTTTTTGATATTGATTATTCAGAAGCAATTAAGGATAATAGTATAGTTTGGAAGACATTAAAATCATTGACAAACTAGTGAGAATATAATATAATAGTATATGTTAAGTATATTTATAGTTAAATATTAACATGTCAAAGATTATAGTAGTCTCAGGCGGTTTCGACCCTATTCACAAAGGGCATATCGCACTATTTGAATCAGCAAAAGCACTAGGAGATACACTTATAGTAGCGTTAAACAGTGATAAGTGGCTTCAGCGTAAAAAAGGCAGGTCTTTTATGTTGTTTGAAGAACGCCGTCTTATTACACGCAATTTACGTATGGTTGATGAAGTTTTCTCGTTTAATGATAATGACAATACTGCTATAGACGCATTAAAGAAAGTTAAAAGGCATTTCCCTGACGACACTATTGTATTTGCCAATGGTGGAGATCGTGGTAAAAACAATGTTCCAGAGCAAGAAGTAGAAGGTGTAGAGTTCGTGTTTAGTGTTGGTGGTAATGATAAAAAGAATTCCTCAAGTGACTTAATAAAGAATTATAAATTTGGTATGGCGTATGAAGATTTTGGTTATTATAACATATTATACAATGACACAACATGTCGTGTAAAAGAAGTACATATTGATCCATACGAATCCATGCAAATGGAACGACATTTAAAGAAAAGCGAATTTTGGTTTGTTGCTAAAGGTGATTGCGAGGTAGAATATGCTTGGCCAGATAATATTGATAAATTAAAACATCGATCACTCACAAAGTATATGCATTTTTATGTTCCAGCAGGACAATTTCACCGTTTATACAATGAAACAAAGCAACCTTGTAAAATATTAGTAATGGAATACAGTCCTACAGCAGACGTTAGATTTGATGATGACTGCGAACCAATTGAAACCTATCGTAACCCTATCCCTATTACTAGTACAGCATTTTTATGAAACTAAATAGTGTATGCGTTGGACACAAGAAACAAGAGAAGAACGAGCAAAGAGATTGAGCCAATGGCATAAATGGTTTGCTTGGCGCCCTGTCCGTGTATGGAAATTAAATCCAAGAAAATCTCACAGAACACATAAAGAAATGCAGATGTTAGAACATTCTAATCAAGTTATATGGTTAGAGCGTATTATGCGAAAGTTTGAAGATGATACTAGAATTTACGCAAGTTCACAAGAAGAAGTAACAATGATACAACTAGCAGACCCATTAATTAGACATAGAATAATTATTCGAGAGGATGATTGATGCCAACATATGAATATAAATGTGATAATGAAAATTGCGAACATACTTTAGAAATAACACAATCCATTAAGGATGAACCATTGGAATTTTGCCCAAATTGTGGTGAAAACACATTTAAAAGAGTACCCTCGTTATCAGCATTTATTTTAAAAGGAGATGGTTGGTATAAAAACACCACTAAACCTTCAGATAAAGACTCGTAAATACGAGTATGGTTACCTTAGAAGAAAATTCTTTGGCAACACTACTCACAAGTCACTCAACAATGAAAAAAGATAGAATCATATTAACAGATGTAGATGGTGTCTTGCTAGACTGGGAATTCGCGTTTCATACGTGGATGGAAGAACATGGTCACACGGCAGGAAACGGACATAAACTAGTTTATAGCGTAGCAAAGCGTTTTAGTATAACTGGTAACAATGCTAAAAAATTAGTAGAATTTTTTAATGAGAGTGCTTCAATAGGCTTCCTCCCCCCATTGCGTGATGCTATGTATTACGTAAAAAAACTACATGAGCAACATGGTTACGCATTTCACGCAATCACGTCATTAAGTTTGAATAGACACGCGATACGTTTAAGAGAACAAAATTTGTCTAAACTGTTTGGTGACACAGCATTTGAAAAAGTAGTTTGTTTAGATACTGGCGTTGATAAAGATGACGCATTAGAACCTTATAGAGATTCAGGATGTTGGTGGGTAGAAGACAAAATGAAAAATGTAGATACTGGCGAAAAAATGGGGTTACGCGGTATACTAATGGAACATGGACATAATATGGATTATGAAGGCCCTGCTTTAGTTGCTAAAAATTGGAAGGATATTTACAACTATATTACTAATCCTTCATCGTAAAGGATTCACCACATCCACAAGATGTAGTATCTGGGATCATAACCTTAAATGCTGGCATAAAATCACCAGTATAATCAATTGTTGCGCCAGTCATATGTGTAATTGTAAATTTATCTATAAGGAATTGTTTGCTTTCTCCTAATTCGAAAGTAATATCACCATCTTCTAACTCTGTAGAATTTTCCCATTTGCCAATCAACCCCGAGCATCCGCCGCCATCAAGTAAATAGCGGACGTAAGGCACGTCATTCTTAGTAGCAATTGTTAATAACTGCTTTTTTGCTGTTTCAGTTAGTGTTATATTGTATTCCATATTCTCTCTCAAAAGTTTTCTTTAACCAATCATAATTGTCGGAAGTATTTCTGTATTCTTCTATCCAATTATTACATATTGTAGCACATTTTATGCCGTATGTCACTCCTTCTATACAGTATTTACCATTTTTTTGCTCCTCGCCCACAGTTGCCCAATGATTTAATCTTTCTTCAGTTTCTTTCAAATTTGAATTTAAATTTAATAAACGAAATGTAAGCCTATTTCCCATCCTGAATCCAGTTTTCCAAGCATCATACGGAGAGGAATTAAAAAAGTCTACACTAGCAATTGCATTCGGTCGAATTCCTTCGCATTTGAATGAATCTGCCTCGATTGATTTTATCGACTCTTTACTGTCTATATCGTTTATATAATTATATGGTATATTAAAATTAGTATCACACTTCCAATTGTATAGACTATCAGATTTAAATGCTAAACCGATTGGGCTATGAGTGCCAATTTCTCCATTAACAGGATTTATAGAATTCCAAGTAATGCAATGTCTTGCTTTAACATAATCGTAATTAAGTTCGTTGTGATCTAATGATGCTATACTTTGCAACCATTCTTGCGGTGGTTTAAAGTTAAAATCCTTACATATCATTGAATCTCCCTCTACAATAAAATAAAAAGGAGTTTCTGCTAATTCTCTGCAAGCATTATACGCATTGAGTATTCCTTTAACCCCATTTACACGTTTAGCACTAGGCACACGCTTTTTTAATAATTCATAATGTTTATCAGCAGCTTTTTCATTATAACTCATAAACACTACGTCTAAATGTGGTTCTGGTATAGGTTTTACATCAGATAAATCAGAATTATATTCAATAAACTTATTAACAGTTTCTAAGTCAATATATTGTTTGGTTAAATCTAACTTCATACTGATATTTAATAAATACATATAAACGGAAGCACTATTATGAGCACGATGAAAAGTTTTATAACAACATTAGATCTGGTTATGCAGGATAAAGTTGAGCCTGAAACAGTAGTAGAAGAGGATGAGATAGAAGAAACTCTTACTATTAATGAAGATGGTGAAATTGTAGATGAAAATTTGTTAACTGATAAACTTAAAGCTGCTGAATCAGCGGTTTTGAGCGCGACGGACATCATTATGGGTGGCAAATATGATGAAAGTGTAGAACAAGAGTGGAAAGCCTTTGATGATCTATATGAAAATATTAAACAAACAAATAAACTCAAAGTTATGTCTGGCCAACAATTAGACGAGGCATTTACCAGGCAACATTTTGAATTATTTGCTGGTATGTTAAAAAATATTAGTGATGATGGTGCTCGTAATGATTACGCGGGTCGTTTAGTAGCAATGTTTGAGAAGGATAATCCTCGTTTTAATAAAGAACAGTTCCTACAAGCCGCAGGTATTGATACTGCTGATGAGAAAACAGAACTTGTATATGATGAAACTGGGAAGGTACATCAAATTAGACCATCTGAAGTAGATGCTTTCTTACAAGGGCATCCTGGCCGTGGTTTGGCCGAAGGAGCAGTCAATGAAATTTGGGCACCAAGTAAAGAAATAGATGATATGGAATTCCCCACTACAGGTGTAAAGGACGGTTGGAAGAAAGGAGATAGTGAAGAATTAGTTTCATCAGATTGGGGCTCATCAGATTGGACTGTTGCAATGGAAGCAATGTGGGATTCACTTCTTAGACAGCATGATGGCAAAGTAACTCCTGAAACAATGGAGGCGGCCGCTGAAGAAGTTATTATGGCGCATGGTGAACAAATGGGTTATGATGAAGGTTCATTTGGTGAAGGTGTTTCACAAGTTATTTCTATGTTTTTAAATAGACAAGATGGTATAAAAGATTCGAATATGATCGGCCTAGCAAATGATACTCATAGATATGCTGGCAAAACAAAATATATGAAATAAAAACATTAATTAAGGGAGATAGTTAATGGCTGGACACTTAAAAAATGCCGCAATCGCGGCAAATCGTAAATGTAATTTTTCTTATTACTGCTATCACGCATGGATAGCAAGTAGAGCAGGTGCTTTATTGGGTTATTTGTCAATCATGTCATTTGTTCATGCTTTTTTCCCATTCATATATGCTAAATTTGGATTAGCAAAATTAATTGTCCGTAATACTAACAATATACGCAGATCTATCCCAGATTGGGAAGGTTGGAAAGAGTTAGACAACTGGAATGACGAGAAATACAAATAACTTGACATTTTACCCAAATTGTTATACAATTATAACATGACTAAAAAATATATTTACCTTGCTGGCCCGATAGCGCAATGCAATTATCAGGAAGCAAACGATTGGCGTGGTTATGTTCGTGACAAATTACATACAAACATAATTGGAATTTCCCCACTACGTTGTGAGCCTATGGAAGGCGAAACATACGGCCCAGGTAACGACCCGCGTTACAATTCCCCTGGAGCAATAGCGGCTAAGAATTGGTATGACACAGAAAAGTGTGATTTAATTCTTGCGTATATGCCACGTGAATTAAATGAACGCAGGCCATCTTATGGTACAACTATTGAAATTGGTTGGGCCATTGGTTTGAAAAAACCTATTATACTGGTCACAGATGACGCATACTTGACAGAGCATCCTTTAATTAGAGCAAATGTAAATTGGGTGTTTGAAGATTTTGAAAATGCTATAGATGTTATACATGGATTATTTGACGATTACGTAGGCAATGGATATAACTGAAATACATTGTGTAGATAATGGGCAAATTGCTCCAGCAGATATATTGCATAAAAATGATAGAATGTTGGAAGTTGCTATTGTAGGCACCAACACCCCCATAAAATTATTTAAAAAAACTCCTGATGCAAAAGTATATTATGGTAGATATGCTGGCCTAGAGTTTACTTCTACAGGCGAACCACCTAAAACGTAGAGTTCTTGCAAGTAGTATTATTGGTATTTAACTAAATACTGGTAGATATTACTTTAATGGAGCACACCACGTTTAATGAACGATTTTTACGATTTCGCTACACTTCTAATTGATAAAGAAAAGATTGAAAAAGTAATTCAGCGAAAGGCTTCTATAATTCAAAGAGCATTTGAAGAAAAACACAAATCTCCAGAAAGAATTATAAGCCTTGAATTTCACAGTATACTAGTAGATTTTGCCTTGCAAGGGTTAGATGTGAGCTATATCTCTGAAAATGAAAAACTTATCAAATATGTAGATAGTTTGTGTAAAGAATTTGATGTTAAAATTAAAAACCACAATATGCCATTAGATGCATTTTGTGTTAAATATCATATAAGTAAAGATGATCATCCACCATATGATGCTGTATTAGCATTAGATCAATATTTTACATATGCAACTAGTGAAGATGAGCAAAGAACTAACTTGCATAATGCTTTATCTTTATTACATTCAGACGGTATTCTATTAACATCCTTGATGGATTATAAAAATATTAAATTTAATAATAAAATGTTTACTGAACCATTTTATATAAGCACTGGTGGAGTAGAACATATTCTAGTGTCTTACAGAAAATGGAATCAAGAGGACAGAAAAAAATGGATGCATTATTCATATGCTATTAACCAAACAGATAAAACAATGATAGCATTTGAACCACAAGAACGACAAGCAATGTTTTTTAAACAATTGGCATATCATACTGCTACCGCAGGTTGGACTAATTTCACAGTTCATAAGAAACTGTTATATAAACCGATATATAGTAATAGCGGACAATATATTATATCAGTAACACAATAGGAAAAAATATGGCCATTGCAACATTTGAAACATTATTATCACCAAGTTCTATTAGAATAGAGCATGTTAATTTTGACACTAATGATTTAAGTGGTGATTATATAGATGGTGGTACAATAACACATTTTTCTAGTACTGGTATTAAAGATGACGCAACTAATCTTGTATTACATATTGATGATAATGGTTTAAGTGTCGAAAGTCTTACTAGTAATGATATAGAAGTTACCAATATTACAGTTAGTGGTACAATGACCGTAGAAAATCTTAAATATAATTTTACACAAGAAGAAATAGTAGATAGTATCCACTTAGGTAAGCAAGGGTTAATTCATATGGGACATGATACAGTGTTATCTCGTAGTGAATTAGGTTCAGGTGTTGCATATAGTAATTTAAGAACAGTAGGACATTTAGAGAAGTTAATAGTAATTGGCAATCTAGATGCAGGTTACAGTTTACACGTTAACTCGTTATCTAATCGAGTTGGTATTAATACTTCTGAACCCGTTGCCGCATTACACATACAGAATGATAGTGGTGCTGAATTAGTAGTTGATGGTGTTGGAGACAAAAGTTATATAGGTACTGCTCGAAATACTGATTTGGTATTTGGTACTAATATGCTTGGAAGTGAAAAAGCAGTACACATGACAGTATGTACTAATGGTAATGTTGGTATAGGTACTCGTGAGCCCACTGCTACATTAGAAGTACATGGTGATATTAAGTTTGACGGTGTTGCAATGTCTTCAGGCTATGCTACACCAAAACCAGGCTGGCATAACAAAAGTGAGATTATTTGGAATCAAGAGCCAGCAATTGGCCAGCCAATTGGTTGGGTCTGTATAGAGTCAGGCGACCCAGGATCATGGGCATTGTTTGGTCTAATCGAATAGTCACTCTTTAAAATTCACTCTTTTATAATAAATATAATCATAATTCGGAGGTATCGATTATGAAAAAGTATTTATTAGTAATGGTACTTTGTATTATATGCTCGCCCAATATCTATGCATATGATACAAACTTTTCACTACACGGATCCCGTGCTAGTTTTCTAATGATGGATAGTAAGTGGATGACACTTAACTATCTCCATCCAAACGCAAATAAAAATGGCATGAGAGCGGCCGCCAAAGCAAATGGCGACACCCACATTTATCTGTATAGTCGTAATGCTGGAGACAATGGCGGCGGATTTAATTTAGGACAAATAAGTCCACAGGCAGATTGGGAAACACAACTAGATGTTCTAAACGCCTCAGGTTTAAAACCAGTTATGTGGTTAACCCCAGACGATAGCAGAGCGATTACTGTCCAATCTTTGGATGAACAAAAGGCGCATTTCAATGAAGTAGTGCGTAGGTTTGATAATAAGGTAACAGGATATGTCGCTTGTTTGGAATGCGATGAATATTGGTCTCCGGCAATGGTTAATGCGTTAGTTATACACTTAAAGTCAATTACTGATAAACCAGTTGGGGTTCATTTAACATCAGGCATTGGCGGCCACAAGGGCAAAAACGAGTATTATGCTAATGCAGATTATGTCTTCCTTCAAACAGGATGGAATAAGACTCCCGCAGAAATTACTGCAATGGTTAAACAAGCAATGGCTGTTACAGGCAAACCTGTTGTTGCTTCTGAATATGCAACAGAAAGCAGAACAGCGGCCGCCAGAGCATTAGGTGATGCGGCGTGTCGTGCTGGTGCAATAGGCACAGGCAATGGCAGAAGTGTTACACTATGTGGATACGAAGCACCACCGCCACCAAAGAAAAAATATGACAATTACTATTATGCAGTTGGAGCACTTGTTATAGTTGCTATAGCAACTTATGTTAATTATGATTATGATGCAACTGGAATTGAACTTAGATTTGATGCAACAGATAATTATTCCAGGTTTGGTGTTAAAAAAACATTTCAATTAACTGAGCAGAGTTCATTTAGTCTAGAGGTAGAAAATTATGAACAAGATTACAATGATGATAACCGGCTTCTTGTTAGTTATCAGTTTAGTTGGTAAGGCACATTGTAGTTGACTTATTAATGTAATTATGCTATAGTAATACTATGCAATATGAAATTAAATCCGGAAGAACTTTGTATATGACTAATGCAAGTTCTTCCATTCAAGCAGTTCAAAATTTTAAAGTATCTGTTGGGAATTTACCCGTTGATTCAGTTCATTATATAGGAAATATTTCAGTATTAGATAATGTTATAAATAATTTTGAGAAGGAAAAAGAATCCTATTTCGATTACTGGACATTTAATAATGGCAAGCATTGACATTAAAACTACTGTTGGCATTACACATATAGAATTACTAGACAATCCATTTGTTAAAAAATGGACAGATCATTTCTGTAAAATGTTAGATAGTTATAGTATAAAATATACAGTTCCGCCCACTCCAGTATATGAGATTGAACCCAGATCAATTCCAGATACATTACAAGATATACAAAATTTAAAAAATGAAATTTATTCAATTAATAATTTAATAACAGATGGAGCAAAATTCCCATTTGATCCAGAAAGAATAACTATTAATTCTATTCGTGATGATCATGATGAAGGACAGAAAATATTAAATGAAGTTCATCGTTATTTTACTACTGCTGGTAGATCGATGAATGAATTTAGAAATCAAGGCACACATACTCGAGGATTATGGTCAGATAGTTTCCCTTCAGAATTTTCATGGGATGTTTCTTATGAATCAGAATTTTTTCATTCTCATGCTTTAGTTAATGATTACGTACATGCATTAGATAGATATCAAGCAACATCTAGAAAAAAACAAGGATATGATAAACAAGTAGTTAATCTTAGGTTTAGTTTTGATAATAAAATAGGTGATTGTCGATTTGAAGAAGGAGCATTCCATCATATTTCATCACAGGATTATGCGTATGCTGATGATAATGAAGATCTTGATGTTTGGGTAAGTAATGCCATATTAGGAAAAGATTATATAGAAGCATGGTATGATCAAGATGATCCTTCTCAATGGGATGTCACACCTATTAATGGGCATAGTGGATGTTTTAAAATTAACGTATACAATCGTTGGCATTATCATAGAAGTGAAGAAGGTCGCTTGATACAACATTTAGTAAAAAGTAATGAGTTTCAAAATTGGTTAAAAGAACATAATGTTGAATACCATCCTTCTATGTGCGGTATGCCATTGGGTAAGGTAACACGTGGTAAAAATTTACTTAATTGGATGAAAATACCTCCACGAGATTGTCCATTATCTCCTTGGATTACAAATAATAATAATCAATGGATAAACAGATCTTTCGAGGTAATTTTAAATGTATAGACCTTTACCAAATGGAATAACAATAGGACAGTCCAAAATTGAAGGAATTGGTTTAATTGCAACCAGAAATTTTGATAAGGACATTGTATTGGGCATCGCTCATATTGCGAATAAGAATTTTCCACATGGGTATATACGCACTGCATTAGGAGCTTTTTATAATCATAATAATAATCCAAATTGTAAAACAATGAATGGATTTTGGCATCAAATTCCTGTTAAGTATCTCGTTACGATTAAAAAAATTCAACCTAATGATGAATTAACAGCAGAATATTCTTTATATGTAGTAGAGGAAGATAATTGGGAATGAACATAATAGCTCTAAATAAAGAATTAAATATTGATGATTTAAATCAAACTACAGAAATAGAATTAACATTTGATAATATATGTAACTTATCTTGTAGTTATTGTGATAGTTCCAAAAGTTCATCATGGGCCCTTAATATAAATTTGAATGGTGCTTTTAATTTACAAACAAGTAATTTATATAATGAAGTTTTTGAGTTTGATGGGCGGTTAATTCAAAAAAACTTAATTAAATTTATTAGTTGGTGGCATAATAATAGTAATCAAGTAACAGTACTCAAGATAAATGGTGGTGAACCAATATTATCACAATATTTTTGGAAATTCATTCATAATATTTCAAAATCCCCTAATCCAGAATTAAATTTAATTATTGTATCCAATTTAGTCTATGATCCTGGCCAGCTTGATAAGTTATATGATGTAAGTGATAAATTTAAATCTATACAAATAATAGCAAGTATAGATGTCAATAATGGTATTTGCGATTTTTTAAGAGCAGGCGGCGGTTATTTAAGACAGAAAAATAATATTATGAGATCACTTGGTGCACCTATTAATTGTTTTCTTACATTGCAAAATGTTATTAGTGTATTTTCTGTTTGGTATTATAGTTCATTTATAGAGTATAATATAGAATTAAGAAAACACAGTTCAACTTCAAGATTTGATAGTTTAGAAGCACTTTTAAATCCTAGTGAATGGTCACGCTTTGCAACGATCCCAGGCAATCTTAGACCTTTTAGTAGTATTATATTAACATCTCCGTCTTTTCAAAGTATATTAATGTTACCTACACATTTAAGAGAATATTTGTATGAAGATATATTTACTACATATAGTTCTCTAAAAAGTGAGTTACATAAACCAGATAAAAATACCATTATTAGATGTTTAAATTATATCCAATCTGCTAAATTTCCAGATAATCTGGAATCAAATAGATTAAGTATGGAACGAGATCTTAAAAAATTTATAATCGAATATGAAAAAATAGTTCGTAATGACGATAAAGAATTCACATCAATATCTTCTATATTTCCTAAAGTATTTGTAGATTGGCTGGATACTATATAATACGGTAATATATAATATATTATTTCTTTCTTAAATAACAAACTAGGGGTGGATGGTTATGGATCACATATATAGGGTATATAATCATCGCTGACTAGTTTAGCAACTTATTGGAGAATAATATGAAGGCAATAGTAATTGCAGCTTTAATTACAGGTTTTTCAATTAGTTCAGTTTATGCGTCGGATCACGGCGATGCCGCATGGCAAGCTCATGTCGGTACAGTTGGCACTCCAGCACCATGTGAAATGGTAATGGATCGTGGTGGTCCAGTTGAAGTTTGCGGTACAATATTTCTAGGTCATGAGTTGACAAAGGAAGATTTACTAGCAAAGTAAACTATATAGCATAATTGAATCATTCGACAATAATAATTAAACGCTAAAAACACGGAAAGGGCCCGCTATAGGGCCCTTTTCACTTATTAAATCCATAGACTTGGTTTTAACTTACGAGTGTTTCTTTTTTTCCGAAGCACCATTTTTATGTACGTCTTTGCGTATTACTTTTTCAAGTTTTAAATATGCTAATCTTTCGTTAGGAACATATCTCCAAACTACGCCTCTATCATTTACTTTTTCAAATACTGTTTTAGTAACACCAATTGCTATAATAACTGCTTCTTCATCATCCAATATTACAATGTCACCGGGATTAAATGCGTTACTTAATTTAAATTTTATTCCTTTTGCTAAGGATGTTGCCCAATCTTTAATCATCATTGCCATAATTATGCTTACTAGTATAGTAAGCCAAGGCATTAAAAATGTTGTAAGTTGCATACTAGTTGTTAGAGATAGTTCTTCAATATTCATATACAAATTTTCCTATTTGTGTAAATATTATTTATGGTAAAGAAGGTAGCATTTTGTATAGGCAATGGTCAATCTCGTAAGGGGTATGATCTAGAGAAATTACGGGACGTTGGTCCATTATATGGCTGTGGCGCAATTTGGCGTGACCATCACGTGGATAATTTAATTTGTTGTGATAAATTTAGAGCAAAAGATGCCGCAGAGCATCACGTAGAAATGCGTTCAAATTTTTATACGCGAGTAGATTATATCCCACATTTAGAGGCAGTAGGTATTAAACCACTGCCATCACTTCCTTATTTTGGATTAGAACCGCATGAACAACCTTCAGGTTGGGATAGTGGTTTATATGCTGTACATACCGCTATACACGAAAAAGCAGATGTAATAATGTTGCTTGGTTATGACTTTTATGGTTGGGGTAAAAATCAAAGTAGAGTTAACAACATATACAAGAGAACAAAACATTATAATAAAGAGAAAAAACCACGTGATCCAATTACGTGGATTAACCAATTTCAATTGTTGTTTAAAACGCATTATACAGTAACATTTATTTTTATTAAACCTGAAAATTATCCACATCCGCCAGAGTTTGACTCGTGGAGGTATGTATTGTTTGATACGTATGAGGGATTGGATAGGTTTGCTAGTAAAAAACTAGACGATATACACAATTAAAGTTGTGGTGTAGTTTCTTCTTGATCAGCAGGTATTTCGTGTTTTGCGGCCGCTTGTTCCTTATCAAGTTTTTCCCAATCAGCAAGCTCTTTAAGTAATGGACCCATTTCTACAACATTACGTATAGCGGTTTCGGCCCAGTTAGTTCTAAATCTGACCAATCTTTCTTTTGTTGTAAACCCTGGTGGGTTACCACCAACAGGGGCACCATATATAATAAGTTCGTGCATTTTAGCACCAATTTTACTGTTTATTTTTAAATTATATCCTTTAAGTGCTTTCAGTAAAGGTTCACCAAATTGTAATTCGTAATATGCTTTTTTAGCAGATGGACTTAAAATAACCATATAAACGCCTTCTTCTCTTCTAGTGGCATGATAATTTATTGCATCCCATAGTTGTTCAATAAATTTTGCTTCTTTTGTTTCATTATCGCCCGCTAACATTGCATTTATTTGAGTTACTGCTTCACTATATGCTTGCCCAATTGGAGAATTGGTACCTTTATTAGCACCATAATTATAATTTCTAATTTCAGTAGCACTCATATTTGGACGATTTCCTGAATCTGCAAATTGCCACTTTTGCTTTTTATCGTCTGAAAATTGAACTCCTACATGGTTAAAGAATTCTTGTATTTTTTCAAATGAAGCACCACTTACTTGACCAAATTGCTCAACTGTTTGTGCTTTAAGACTGATTAAGTTCAAATATTTTATTTGTTGTCCACCATAGTAAATTTTCAAATCTACTTTTGTAGATTTTTGATTTGATGCATCTGCTCCATCACTTGCTACTAGTATTTGTTTTTTTACTTGATCGCTGTATGCATGTTCAATAGCTTGTTTAACTCTAGGAGAAGATAATCCATAAAGTGCCGCATCTAACCACATTTGATTCAGAACCTTTAGTCTTTCTTTAGCTACACCTAGTTTACTTAATGCGTTTCCTTCTTCTAATACGCCACCTGTCTCCACTAATGCTTTAAATACCATACCATCAGCTCTAGGTAAAGATAAGTTAAATTTTAAAGGATCCATTGGTTTTGCATCTGTTTGTATTTCTATTTCTAAGTTTTCATTTTGAATTAGTTTTTTTGCAAGTTTTTGTGATTCTGATGCTAATTGTTCTTGACTCCAAGTCGGATTACCTTGTTCATCATGTAATTTTGTGCCTTGTTTAAAACAAACAGACATTACACAACCCATAATTGCTTCTGCTACAGATCCTATAGTCCATTTAAGTGACCCAGTAGAATGTTCATCTTTTACTATATTGCTAATATAGATATTTTGCCACCCACCTTGGTCGTTTTGGGCGGTAAGTGCTTCTTCTCCAGAGTCTGTTTGTACTTCAAGTTTAACTTCAGCTGCTTGTGCTAAATCACCTGAGTCAAGTATTGCATTTAAGTCTCTTCTAACTCTTTTGGGATTTAGAATTCTGCCGTGTATAATATGCGGAGGAATCTTACCACTCCATTTACCACCACCTATATTAAAATTATACGTTTGATTAGCACCAATGCCTTTAATGAGATTTTTAATGTATTGACCATCGTGTTTTTTTACTTCAGACGCCGTCATTGTTTTGACCATGTCTGCTTCAATTAAAAATTCATGATACTTCATTAATTCTTTGCGCCTTGTTGTGCTTTATTCAATTTATCTTTCAAATCCTTAGCATAGTCTTTACCAGACTGTTCTAAATTAGGATCTACTTTTCCGGTAGTAATAGTTGTGCCCAATGCTTTGTTAAATTTTGTTTCATCACTTGGTTCTGCTTTATCAGGACCTTGCTCTGTATTTTGTTCTGCTTTATTCACTAGTTGTTGCCCGGCGTCACGCACTTGTTTATTCAAAGGACTAACAGCCTTAGGACGGTTATGAGAAATCGTGCCTTGTGGTGTTTCTTCTATAAGAATTTCAGAAATTTTCATAATACTACCATATTTGTTTTCTATATTTATACTATCTGTTAGTTAAAAATAGTTTTGCTATTAAGTCGGAGGGATTGTAAACTAAATATACATAACACAGGAGCGTGATACATGGTAAGCAAATTACTTAAAGAGTATTCTTCTAACTATCAAAGTAAAAAAGAGATAGAAATAACATTAGAAGAATATTTAACATTATGTAAGAAAGATCCATTGGCTTATGCTACATCTGCTGAACGCATGTTAGCAGCTATCGGAGACCCAGAACACGTCGATACTTCAGAAGATTCAAGATTGTCTCGTATATTCTTGAATAGAACATTAAGAGTTTTCCCAGCATTTAAAGATTTTTATGGATTAGAAGATACAGTTGAACGAATTGTAGGCTTCTTTAAACACGCCGCGCAAGGATTGGAAGAACGCAAACAAATATTATATTTGCTTGGTCCAGTAGGTGGCGGCAAGAGTTCTTTAGCAGAACGACTAAAAGAACTAATGGAAACATATCCAATATATGTTCTTAAAGCAGGCGATACAATTAGTCCTGTGTATGAAAGTCCGTTATCATTATTTGATCCAGAAGTATATGGTGACCAACTTGAAAAAGAATATAAAGTGCCAAAACGTTATCTCACCGGCTTGTTAAGTCCGTGGGCAATTAAACGTTTGGACGAATTTGACGGAGATATTACTAAATTTTCCGTAGTTAAATTACAGCCTAGCAAATTAAAGCAAATTGCTGTAGTAAAAACAGAACCAGGTGATGAAAATAACCAAGATATAAGTGCTCTAGTAGGCAAAACAGACATTCGCCAATTAGAATACTTTTCACAACATGATCCAGATTCATATGCATTTAGTGGTGCATTGTGTAAGGGCAACCAAGGCCTTATGGAGTTTGTAGAAATGTTTAAAGCACCAATTAAAGTGCTACATCCACTATTAACTGCTACACAAGAAGGCAACTACATGGGCACAGAAGGTATTAGTGCTATCCCATTTAGTGGCACAATTTTAGCACATAGTAATGAATCAGAATGGACATCATTTAAAAACAACAAAAATAACGAAGCGTTTTTAGATCGTGTATATGTTGTTAAAGTTCCTTATTGTTTGCGTATAGATGAGGAAATTAAGATTTATGATAAGATGCTAACATCTAGTGGATTAGCAAATCATGCGTGTGCCCCACAAACACTAGATATGTTAGGACAGTTTTCAATTTTAAGCAGATTACTTGAGCATGAAAACAGCAATTTGTTTTCCAAAATGCAAGTGTATAATGGTAAGAACTTAAAGGATACGGATCCGCAAGCAAAGAGTCTACAGGAGTATAAAGATACTGCTGGAGTAGACGAAGGCATGTCAGGTTCATCGACACGTTTTGCTTTTAAGATTTTATCTCAGACATTCAACTTTGACACAGCGGAGATAGCCGCTGATCCAGTACATCTAATGTTTGTATTGGAACAAGCGATAAAACGCGAGCAATTTGGTGAGGAAAAAGAAAAAGCACTCATTTATTATATTAAAGAGTGGCTCTCGCCAAAGTATGCTGATTTTATCGGCAATGAAATACAGAAAGCATATTTAGAAAGTTATAGTGATTATGGACAAAACTTGTTTGATCGTTATATTCAATATGCTGACCATTGGATACAAGAGATAGATTTTAAGGATCCTGATACAGGCAACCTCTTTAATCGTGACGTATTAAACGACGAACTAGAGAAAATAGAAAAGCCAGCAGGCATTGCTAACCCTAAAGACTTCCGTAGTGAAGTAGTCAACTTTGTTCTACGCGCTAAAGCAAAGAACAAAGGTAAAAATCCAAAATGGTCAAGTTACGAGAAACTACGTGAAATTATAGAGAAGAAAATGTTTGCGTCTACAGAGGAATTACTTCCAATTATTTCCTTTGGTAATAAGCAAAATAAAGATGATCAACAAAAGCATGACGATTTTGTAGAGCGTATGGAGTCAAAAGGCTATACAGAACGTCAAGTGCGCCGCCTCGTGGAGTGGTTTATGCGGACCCAGAAGTCAAGTTAAGTATTATAATGCGAGTTAAATACTATCATGCATAAACATCATATTATACCAAAACATATGGGTGGCACTGATGATTCCTCTAATATAGTTAAGCTGTCTGTGGAAGATCATTCACTTGCTCATAAAGCACTATATGAACAACACGGCCACTGGGAAGATAAACTTGCTTGGCGGGCGTTATCTGGTATTATTGCTAAAGAAGACGTTATACTTGAGCTACAACGCGAAGCAGGGCGTAGAGTAAAATCCCCTGAAGAGCGAGCAAAGTTAAGTAAAAGTTTAACGGGCAGAACAGCATCTTTAGAGCATAGGGCAAATATAAGTAAAGGCTTGAGACTCAAGCATAGCCTACGCCCAACATCTGCTGAAACAAAAGCAAAGATGGTAAAGGCTCATACTGGATATAAACACACACCCGAAACAAAAGAAAAGCTCAGCCTAATTGCTTCAAAAAGAATACCATCAGAATCAACTAAGAAAAAAATCAGTGAATCAATGAAAGCCTATAGAAAATCGCAACGAGATGATTCATGCCCAAGCATATTATAGATAGGCGGCAGAATCCTAAAGGTAAAAACTTATCTAATAGACAGAGATTCATAAAACGCTCTAAAAAGCATCTTAAAGAGAGCATGGATGAAGCCATGAAGACTCGTTCTGTAAAGGATTTAAAGTCTGGCAGCCGTGTTCGTGTGCCTTCCAAAAGTATTAAAGAGCCACAGTTTAATTATGATCCTAAATCAGGACAGAAAGATTATATACTGCCAGGTAATCAAGAATACTTACAAGGTGATAAAATACGTAAACCATCCTCTGGGCAAGGCGGTAGCGGCGGCCAAGAAGGATCTGATGATGCGTATGGGGAAGACGATTTTGTTTTTTCTATTAGTAGAGATGAATTTCTAGACATATTATTTGAGGATTTGGAACTACCAAACCTCAAAGAAAAGAAAAAGAAAAGTATAGAGGAGTTTACTACTCGTCGTTCTGGCTATGTTAATGAGGGTTCTCCTAATAATTTAAATCTTGAGCAAAGTATGATACGCAGTATTGGTAGACGTATTGCTCTTAAAAAACCTAAAGGAAAACGTATAAAGGAACTTGAAAAACGATTAGAAGAACTTATAGAGGAAAGAAAACCGCTTGTTGCTATTATAGAGAAGTATTCTTTTAATAAACAGGCAAGATGTAAAGAAGCATCTTTATTAAAAGAAATTGATGATGAGATTGTAGAGATAGAGGCAGAGATTAAAAAAATAAGAGCACGTTATAATGCTATCTCTTTTATTGACCCAATTGACTTAAAATTTAATAACTTTACTAAAGTTCCAAATCCTAAAAATGCCGCTGTTATGTTTTGTATATTGGATGTATCAATATCGATGCAAGAGCGTGAGAAAGATTTAGCAAAACGCTTCTTTATTTTATTACACTTGTTTCTTAGTATGAAGTATGATTTAGTAGAAGTAGTGTTTATACGACACCACACAACTGCTAAAGAATGCACAGAGGAAGAATTTTTTACTAGTAAAGAAAGTGGCGGTACTGTAGTATCTACTGCACTAGATTTAGCATATGATATTATTAGAAAGAGATATGATTTGGAATATTGGAATGTTTATGTAAGTCAAGCAAGTGATGGTGATAACTTTACTACTGATAATCAGCAAGTACATAATACTATGGAAACTAAATTATTACCATTAGTTCAGTTTTTTGCGTATGTTAGTATTGTAACACATCAACACCAAGTCAATAATGATATAGGTTTATCTGTAGGAAGTGGTTTAGAAAAAATATATAAAGTATTAATGGATGCTTTTGAGTATGTGCAAATACGTAGAGTGTATGAACCAAAAGATATATATCCTGTGTTTAGAAAATTCTTTGCGCCGAAAGGAGAAAATGATGAGTAAACCTTTATATGAACCAAAAAGTGACTGGAGTTTTGATCTTATTTCTAAAATATATGATGCGTGTGAAGAAATAGCAATTAATGAACTTGGTTGTGATTGTTATATTAACCAATTAGAAGTAGTAACATTTGAACAAATGTTAGATGCTTATGCTAGTATTGGTATGCCGTTATCTTATAATCACTGGAGTAATGGTAAAGCATGGGCACATTATGAGAACCAATATAGAAAAGGTAGAACAAGTTTAGCATATGAGTTGGTTATTAATAGTAATCCTTGTATTAATTATTTGATGGAAGAAAACTCGATGACTACACAAACGTTAGTCATTGCACATGCCGCGTTTGGACATAATCATTTCTTTAAGAATAATTATTTGTTTAAAACATGGACAAGTGCTGACAGTATTATTGACTATCTATTATTTGCTAAAAATTATATACAAAAGTGTGAGGAAAAGTATGGACTTGATGAAGTAGAACTTTTCTTAGATTCCCTACATGCAATACGCAATTACGGAATAAACAAATATAAACGTCCTGACAAATTAAATGTCACCGTAGAAGCAGAGAAAGCACAAGAACGAGCAACATATTTACGTAAACAAGTAAATGAACTATGGGATACTACAGTTATTCCAAATAAAAAAAATACAGAAGAAAAAGAACAAAGAGTTAGTATGGCAAAGCCGGAAGAAAATATAATTTACTTTTTAGAAAAACATGCTCCTAATTTAACTGATTGGCAACGCGAATTATGCCGCATAGTGCGTAAAATTGCTCAATATTTTTATCCACAAGGGCAAACAAAAGTAATGAACGAGGGATTTGCTTGTTTTGTGCATTATTACTCAATGAATAGATTGCATGAGAAAGGATTAATTACTGATGCGGCAATGTTTGAGTTTTTAAGATTACATACTAATGTATTAAATCAACCAACATTTGATAAAAAATGGTATAATGGTATGAATCCTTATTCACTAGGTTTTGCTATGTTTATGGATATTAAACGTATGTGCGAACATCCGACAGCAGAAGATAAGGAATGGTTTCCTGATATTGCTGGTGGTGATTGGAAAGAAATTATTTTAGATGCTGTTGCTAATTACAGAGATGAAAGTTTTATACTGCAATTTCTATCACCTAAAGTAATTAGAGATTTTAGATTATTCCAACTCGGGGATAACAAGTCAGATCCACATTATAAGGTTAAAGCAATTCATAATGATAAAGGATATAAAAGTATACGCAAAGAGATGGCACGTCAGTATGATTATAATTATCGTATACCTGATATACAAGTTGTTGATTATGATCATGATGAGAAGCGTTCATTACTATTGCATCATTATAAAGGACCAAGTCAAAGAGAGTTGTCAAAGGACACAACAATTGAAGTATTAAATTATATTGCTTACATTTGGGGTTATGAGATACAATTAGATGTATATAGTAAGCAAGAAAAATTTATTGATGGTGAGTCAGTAGGTGATCCATTTCAGAAAGTAAATGGATATAAATCTACTTCTACTGACGGGACATCGCCACCACCAGAAAAAGTTCCTGCAAAGAATTTTGGTTACTGGGGAATGTGTTTAACATCAGACAACTCTGAAACCATTGACAAATCATAAATTATATAGTAGAATTAACGTTAACTATAAATAGTTAAACCTTTCGTGGAGCAGAAACTTGTCTTTAAACAATTATAGAAACATTGGTATCTTCGCACATGTGGACGCGGGTAAAACTACGACTACTGAGAGGATCCTTAAGCTCACAGGAAAGATACACAAAATTGGTGAGGTACATGATGGCGCCGCAACCACAGACTTTATGGAGCAAGAGCAAGAGCGAGGCATTACAATACAAAGTGCCGCGACTACTTGCTACTGGAAAGACCACCAATTAAACATCATCGACACCCCTGGGCATGTAGACTTCACTATTGAAGTCTATCGTTCCCTTAAGGTGTTGGATGGTGGCGTTGGTGTATTTTGTGCAAGCGGTGGCGTAGAGCCACAATCCGAAACTAACTGGCGTTATGCTAACGACAGCGAAGTAGCACGTATTATATACATTAACAAGATGGATAGAGTAGGTGCTGATTTTAATCGTGTTGTAGCACAAATAAGAACACGACTTGGTGCGAAGCCGTTAATTATGACATATCCAATTGGAGCGGAAGATAAATTCGTAGGTGTAGTTGATATACTTACTCAAAAGGCTTGGATATGGTCAGATTCTACTGACCCAACTTCTTACACTATAACTGACATCCCAGATGATAAAGTACCTAGTGAGAAAATAGGTGACAAGTATACATATAAAGAAATGGCAAAACAACATTATGATATATTAGTTGAGACAGTTGTTGAGCAAGACGATGAAGTTATGATGCAATGGATAGATGATCCAGATAGCATTAGTGAAGAAGATCTTAAAATGTGTATACGTAAAGGTACTAATACTTGTGAGTTCTTTCCAACGTATTGCGGCAGTTCATTTAAAAACAAAGGCGTACAAAACATATTAAATGCTATTGTAGATTATTTGCCCAATCCTACCGAAGTTGACCCACAACCAATAGTAGATGACACTGGTGTAGAAACAGGTGAAGTTGCTACGGTAGATGCAGAAGGGCCGTTGCGGGCACTTGCATTTAAGATTATGGAAGACAAATATGGCGCACTAACATTTACACGCATTTATTCAGGCAACATGAAGAAAGGTGACTCCATATACAATAGTACAAATGGTAAAACAGAACGTGTTGGGCGTATATTGGAAATGCATGCCGACTCGCGTGAGGAATTGGACAGTGCATCAGCAGGTGACATTGTTGCATTGCTTGGTATGAAGTCTGTACAAACAGGCCATACATTGTGTGATAAAAAGAACCAAGCAATACTTGAACCAATGGTATTCCCAGATCCAGTTATTAGCATAGCAATTGAACCAAAGACACAAAGTGATATGGACAAGTTAGGAACTGCTATTGGTAAAATGGTAGCAGAGGATCCTTCCTTCCATGTAGAGACAGACCAAGAAACTGGCCAAACAATACTTAAAGGCATGGGCGAGTTGCATTTAGATGTTAAGTGCGATATACTAAAACGCACATACGGTGTGGAAGTAAGCATAGGTAAACCACAAGTAGCATATAGGGAAACAATTACTAAAACAGTCAGTGATAGGTATACCCATAAAAAGCAAACAGGTGGTGCAGGCCAGTTTGCTGATATTGAATATACTGTAGAACCTCTTGAAGCAGGAGAGGGATTCCAATTTGAAAGCAAGGTAGTTGGCGGCAATGTTCCAAGAGAGTTTTGGACTTCTATAGAGAAGGGATTTGCAGGCTCCAGTGCAGATGGTATACTTGCAAGTTACCCAGTGCTTGATTACAAAGTAACATTAACAGATGGTTCCAGTCACGCAGTAGATAGTAGTGCTGTGGCATTTGAGCTGGCGGCTCGCGGAGCATTTAGACAAACAATGCCCAAAGCAGGTCCGAAGTTATTAGAGCCAATTATGAAACTAGACGTTACTTGCCCCGGAGACAAAGTAGGTGATGTTATAGGTGATATAAATAGGCGTAGAGGCATGATACACAATCAAGAAATGGCTGGCACAACGGTTCGTATATACGCAGAAGCACCAATTGGTGAAATGTTTGGGTATATAGGAGACTTACGCAGTCAAACAAGTGGTCGTGGTCAATTTAGTATGGAATTTAGTCATTATGCGCCGTGTCCTAATAGCATTACTGAGGTTATCTTAAAGAAAACTTAAAACACCATATATCTCCCTCTTAAATCACTCTAAATATAGTGATGAAATGGAGGATTTATATGATTCATTGTAAATCGTTGATTAAGACTATAAGTTGGAGATGTATCGCTACTACAGATACATTTCTTATTGCCTGGTTAATTACTGGAGAGTATACTTTCGCAGGCGCAATAGCAGGACTAGAAGTATGTACTAAAATGGTACTCTATTACCTCCACGAGAGAGGATGGGCTAGAATCAAGTTAGCGAAAAATGGAACATAGAACCTGTCACAGACGAGGATACGAACTTTTGACTCCCAACATTTGGGAATTATATGATGGAATGGAGTCAAAAGGTTTCGTAAAAAATTTTAAAAATGACGAATCGGTTCCACCGAAGTATAAAGTTGTTGGGCATCCTGATTTAGATAGAACGGTACTGCCTAAAGGTAGCGTTATACAAATGCACACTATAGAGGACGAGTTCCCACTAGGCCTAGAAGGTCCTGAAGTACATGAGATATTGGATACCAAAGAAGAAACAATTCAAACCTTATATGAAAAAATACAAACATTGCGCGACGAATGTGGCGAAATGGATATACAAATAAAACAATTACAACATGAACTAAAACATAAAAAGCCAGGTGGTTCCATACGATGGAAGCTTACTTATACTTGGTGTGATAATGTAACAGAAGTATATTGGGATTTTAGAACTAAGAAACAAGCTGTAGCATATATGGAAGACAACATAAAAGGTTTCTTCGGCATTAAGGTAGTTGAATCAATTAAGGATGTAAAATATGACAAATACATATATGGAACACGTGGAGTAAAACAAGATGAAACTAGCATTACACAAAAGAAGTAAATATTTTGCTGTTACTAGGCGAAATAAACGTCGTGGTAAGAATCGCCTTAAGACTAAAAGTCGTAACAGTAGATCTACTACATAAATATTTTAATGAACGTCAAAATTAGCTTATCTGGCTTCTTTTGTAATACATGGCCAGATTGTGTTGTAGTTTGTAATGGTCATACAATATTCCAGGATAAAATTATCAATGATAATATAATAGATTTTACTATTGATTTTTCTGCTGACAATTTATTAACAATAGGTATGACTAATAAGTTAATGGGTGAAAATAGTGTATATGATATTTTGTTAGATGCACATAATAATATTATCGAGGACAAGTATATTAAAGTAAATGATATACTTTTTGATGATGTTAGCGTGGATAACTTAATACATGAATTTGTTTTTATTAAAGATTCTAATGAAAAAATATCAACATCTGGTAATATTAATTATAATGGTAGTATACATATCCCATTTCAACAACCAATTTATGATTGGTTAATACAAGAAAAATATATTAAAAAAGAAATACAAGAAACTAATTATCAAGGTTTTGGTAGTTGGAATAATAAATTTAATTATGATGTACAGGATTTAATTAAAAAGTTAGAAACAATTGTATGAAGATTGCACTTGTACAACTCCCCAAATATTCTATAGATAGACCCCCTATGACACTTGCTGTTTTAACCAGTGTTATTAAAAATAATTTTGATTATGATATTGAGTGCTATGATTTATCATTAAAACTTTATCAAGATATTGAAAGAGAAGATTTCTATGAGATTGAAGACTATTTAGAACATAATATATATAAATCTTCTGTAGATATATTGACAGATAACTTTTCTATATATGCTATAGAGATAAAAAATTGTGATTTAATAGCAATAAGTGTTTTTAGTGATGCATCATGTCGAGCATGTGAAGTGCTGTGTAAGGAATTAAAAAAGTATAATTGCAAAATTGTTATTGGTGGACAAGGTTTGGCTAACGAAAACTGGTGTAAAAATATGTCTGATGCCAAGTTAATAGATGATTATATAGTAGGGGAAGGAGAATATACATTTGTAAATTATTTAAATGGTTTACAAGGACCTGGTATAAACAATCATAATAATGAACAAATAGATGATTTAGATTTATTGCCTATTCCTGATTATAGTTTATTAAATTTGAATGATTATAATCTTAAGGAATTATATGTTACTGGTTCTCGTGGATGTGTACGCAAATGTACTTACTGTGATGTTCCTTTTTTATGGAAAAAATATAGATATCGCTCTGGCCAACATATTGCTAATGAGTTAATACGACATTATGAGAAAAGTGGTATTACTGGCTTCTGGTTTACTGATAGTTTGGTCAATGGCAGTCTTAAACATTTTAGAGAATTTTGCTATGCTTTAGAGAAATACTATGAAAATAATAACGTAAGATTTACTTGGAAGGGACAGTATATTTTTAGACGTATGAATCAGTTAAATGAAGAATATTTTAGAATGATATCAGCAGCTGGTGGTAGTGAATTTTATGTAGGATTAGAAACTGGTAGTGACAAAATACGTTGGGAAATGGATAAAAAATTTACTAATGAAGATGCAACCTATCATTTAGAGATGTTTAAAAAATATAAAATAACTTGTTTATTGCTTATGATTAGTGGTTATATAACAGAAACAAATCAAGATCATTTAGATACAATGGCTATGTTTAAAAAATGGCAGAAATTTGTTGCATCAGGAACAATTACTGGCATAGAGTTAGGCAATACGTTAAGTATACTAGAAAATACTCCTTTAGAAGAAGAAAATTTAGAGTTTGTTATACCAGGTGACAAGCATAGTTGGCACATTAAAGATAATACATATCAAGTACGTGTTAGAAATAGGTTAGAAATAACTAAAGAAGCGATGAAGTATCATTGGCCAATTACCAATAATCGTTTTAGATTAAAAACCTTTATTGCTAAATTAGAGCAATATTATATATAAATATCCTTGACTTTACCTTAAGGTTAGTCTATAATAGTAGTATATCAATCAAAGGAGATATAAAATGAAGAAGTTATTAATTGCCTTGGCGTTCAGTGGACTCTTAATTGGGTGTGTTGATCAGGAGGCAGAAGCCATGGAATGGGAAAGTGGTGTTAGTGTTTCTGCAGGAGACTCTAATGTATCTTTTACCCAAGATGGTAATGAGTTTGCCGTAGGTTTTGGAGGCGCATCAGTTTATCATAGTGACTCAACTGATTTCGGCGTATCATTTGGTATGAATATTTTAGGGCCACTTTCTGGTACATTTTCATACGATTATACTAGTGACGAAGATAGTGTTGTAGGTATTGAAACACCAATTACATTACTTGGTTTAACTACGACCCCTTCAGTAGACTGGAACATTAATGATTCAGATATTGATGGCGCATTAGAAAACACATTTAGTTTACTAGGTGGTGGTGTTCGTTCAAAATTTATGTTTGATGTAGATGACACAGATTTTACTGGATCAGAGTTTGAAGTTAATTATACTTGGGACCTGTCAAGCAATTTCGCAGTACAACCATATGTCGAAGTACCTATGGATGATGACTGGGGTCGTGGCGACACAGTTGCAGGTTTAAGAATTACTATGAATTGGGCCGGTAATAGTTCAGAGTAAATAAATACCTATGTGGCAGTCACTCGTAAAGTTAGAACTAAAGAAGAATATATTTACGAATCTCGGGATAACGGGGTTACCGTGTCTCGACGACTGCCTTTAGGTGAACAAAAAGAATATCTTATCACAGAAGAAACTGTAGATAAAGTAAATGCGTTTAAGAAGAAGAAATTTGGTTGGCTATCCCATGATGAATTAATGGATTTGGGCCGAGAGAAATATCAACAACAAGAATTGCGTGAAAAATATCCTGCGTTGAAAGAGGCATGGGAAAAATATCTTGTATTGTTAAACCTAGTTAAATCGGGTAAATAGTATTATGCGTTACACTGAACTAAATGAAAGCGGCTCCATACACTGGGAAGATGAGAAATTTGATGCAGATAATCCAACTGTATTAATACGCGGGTATGGTACACTAACCTATAAAACTCTCCAACAAGCGATCGCTAGAGATTTAGCAGAGATGTCCCAGCGGGTGGCAGATGGTAGTTTAGAAGTTGTAGCAAATCACCAATTATTTGATAGTAAAAGCGCATTCAATGGCAAAGTTCAAGCATATTTAGATGTTACTAAAGAACTAGCAAAGCCAACAATCAAGCGAAAACTCACACTTCACAAGAAAAATAGTCTATTTAATACCATAAAAAATAGTGATCAATAATTCTTGACAATTTCTTAATATCTTAGTATAATTAAGAATATGTCATATTTAATATTTCATAATGATAATATTAATTTTTTTACAATACAATTGCGGGAAGATCCATTTGTTGAAAAATGGGCAAATCATCTTCAATATATTTTAGATAATTATAATTGTCGCTTATACAAATCAAAATATCCAAGATATGAAAAATTAGAAGAAAATGAAATTAAACAACATGTAGATAATCTACACACCGCTATTAGAAATCTAAATAATTTAGGCACTTGTTTTCCATTATTAAGAATAGATATTCCTTATATACGATTTTTAACTTTAGACTTAGATACACAGAAAATTTTAAATAAGTTACATAGATATTTTACTACTGCTAATTGTTCTCTTAATGACATTGGTGATCAAGTAACTTATTCATATAAAGATAATAATTATTTTACAATTGATTATACCAAAAAAGAAGAATTTCGTAAACTCATACAAGACATAAATCAAATAGTACACAATTTAGATAATTCTATATTGTTGCCTAGAGTACGTGATGCAATAGACAATGATGAATTAATAGAACAAGTAACAATAATGTTTGATCTATATGGAACAAGAGAACATAGTTTATTACCTAATACATTTAAGTTTATGGATAAAGAGGATGAATCAAGTATAATAGATAATGATGAATATGATGTGTGGATGGGAGTAGATTTGTTAGGTAAAGATTATATTACAGGATATTATAATCATGATGATCCGACAGAATGGGATATTAAAACATTAAATTGCTATACAGGTAAGATGGAAATAATATTGGGGTCAAATACTATTCCTAAAATAATTAAAGGAGATAAGTTTCAAAATTGGTTGAAAGAATATGGTATGACATATATTCCAGCAATGTGTGGCATACCATTAGGTAAGGTAATATCTGGTAAAGATCTTCTAAACGATAAAACTTTACAACAACAGATGTCAGTGTTTAATATTAAAATAGAGGAATAATGCAAATGTTTATCAGTTTCACAATTCATGGTTACGGTGGAGAAGTTGTTCTCGGTAAAATATCTAAAAAGGCGGCTGAATTTTGGCAATCTGAAGAAATGCAAGAATACTTGCATGGTTATGTTTTTAGTCCAGAATGGTTTGAAGAAGAAAACCCAAACATCAAAATACCCAAGTATGCCCAAATAGGTGTGTGGCATGATATGGAAGATCGCGGGCACGAGTGGGGAGCGGCACAAGGCGGTGCGTATCTTACTATAAATGAAGTGAGCGATGATGCATGGGATGCTAATCATGTACGCGACATTTTTTATGGTGAATTAATGGATTATGTGAATGAACACGAAGTAGAAATTCATTCTGATGAACAACATCCTAAACCAAAAGAATATACATTCTGTGGTGTTAACTCTGAGAAAGGTACATTTTACGACGGCACTATAGAAATTGAAGGAGACTTTGATCCTAAAAAAGTCTCTTTTGGTAGCACAGAAATCCATCAAGATACTCTTATTACACAAATTTTTTATGGTGATGAAACCATAGATAATTCTGGTGGAGGTACTGATGGCAAAGCCATGGATTTTGAAATTATAGAGCCGTGGGAGTAAATACATATATGAGCCTTAAACTTGATCCAGTTGATTTGATGGTATACGCTGACGTTGCCGAAGCTTTTGAAGGATGGATTATTAATAATCCTGAAATAAAAGATGAGTCTACTGGTATTCGGCAGTCAAGAGTATTTGCTAAAACATATTTAAATCTTTATATTACATTTTTACAAATGCTTAGGTATGTTCCTAAAGAAGAGATGGAATATGAATCAACTACCGAGGAGGGAGTTAAACGTAAATTTGCCGCTATAGATGATATATATGTTAATTTAAAAGCATCTACAGAATTATCAGATGAAGATAAAGCACATATGGATTTAATTAAATCTAAAATAAAACCAACATTACACTAATATTATGAATACAGAAATGAAAAAAGCGTTAGGAACATTAACAGATTGTCAATTAATTCATGTTGTAAGTGAAATAATGAGTTATGGTTATCCCGAAACATATAAACTTGCCCATGAGCAAGCTCATGTTGAAGGTGATCCATGGGAAAGATGGTCACATAATTTTAGTTTAGTTGTTGATGGCGGCAATAAATTGCCAATACCTGTACGCAATGAATTAGAAGAAGCAATGGAGAAATTCCATACTGAGGACAGAATTAAACCAGGATATTTTAAAAGTATACATCGTGCTAACCGTAAGATTAGTACATCTGATACAATGTTTGGTTCCAGTGCTGGTACTATTTTAAAATGGATGGCTTGGCTATGGTTTGGTTATTTTATATTAGGGTTTATTTCTAGTTGTGGTGGTCCATAAACCTCCAAAAAGGAGGTTTATTTTTGAGTCTTAATAAATAATGACATGAAGAGATTGTTCGATAAGTTTAAGAAAAATGAACCGCCTCCTCAGAAAAGAAAGTTTGTAGCAGAAATTAGAGACACGTTTAATGAAAAGAAAATCTACAGAGCAAGGTGGGTATGGTATCATACAATCCTTGCCGCGGAATTGTTTTTAATTATTATTTTGTTGATTGGGATATTGATAAAAATTTAGGGAACATAGTTAGGCGTGGCCACAACACCTATACACAAGCACTTAATTATAAGAGCAGAAGTAGCAAATCCACCCGGAAAAGACGATATTCAACGAATGATCGATTGGACTACAGAGTTAATCGATGATATAGATATGAAACTCCTCGATGGTCCTTTTTGTAAATATGTGGACATCGAAGGAAACTCCGGACTCACCGTTGTAGCAATTATAGAAACCAGTCATATTGCGATGCACGTATGGGATGAAATATCACCAGCGTTAATGCAATTGGATGTGTATACCTGTGGCCCATTTAAACCAATTTTAGTATTTGAGAAATTGCGAGATTTTGGATTAACTAAACTTGAATGGAAGTATTTGGACCGAGAAACAAAATTAAAATTAGAGCATATAGGACAATGGAACAATCCTGAAAATGATCCTTTTGAGCAATTGCCTAATCATGCAACCCTTAACAACGGATAAAGAAAAAGAATATAAACCGACTCTAATACAATGCCCAAGGTGTACTGCGTCTGGATTTGCTATACATGACGATGAAACACATTGGAAGTGTCTTGTCTGCGGACACATTATGCCACATAAAGGAGCAAATGGAAATAATATGAGCCACTGGCCATACACTACGGAAGAATGGGATATGGTTTCACAAGCAAGTCATGTTCACATCAAGGATCCAGATATGGGTCCAACTCAATTAAAAGAATCAATAATTACAAATTTATACCAGCAGACTAAAGACTGGTTATACAAGAGGTGGTAATATGTCAGATACCGCCGACTGGGAGGCCCTAAAGAAGAAAGCATTCGATAGGGAGTTAGCAAACGATATATGGGTAAAACTAAAAGGACACGAATTACTTGACACTTGGGATGAAGGACAAGTGCAATCAATTATAGAAAGATATTGGCACAGAGCAATAGCATATAGTGAAGGATATTAAATGAGTTTTTGGAAAAAGTAGGATTGAAAAAGAAAAAAGTAATTCAATATAATCCAACAGGAGTTACAGTAACACCTTCAGCATTAGAAAAGATTAAAGAAATGTGTGAAGAGGCCGCAATGCCTGCCGTACGTCCATTTGTAGTAGGAGGTAGTTGTGCAGGCATGGCTCATTCAATGACATTTGCAGATACAAAAGAAAGATTAGATGTTGAAATTGCCTCACATGTTTATATAGACCCAGTGGCATATTCATTTATGAATGGTGCTACTATAGATTATGAAGATGATGGGATACACGCAAGTTTTGTATTTCGTGATGTATTCAAAGCACAAGGTGGTAGTGGTGTTTGTGGAGGATGTGGCGCGGCCACAGGGCCAGGCTATTCACCCCATTAAATAAATACATTAACTGGGAGAGTAGTTATGATTAGTGATGCAGAAGCATTCGAGTATCTTAAATTAGAACTAAAAGAAACAGTTCTATCTCATCCAATCATTAAGAGAAACAGATATCTTTGGTGGTTTTCTCAAACCCTAGATTTAACCAAAGAAGATCTTATTATCTTAACAAAAGAGTTTTCAGTATTTTCAAATCAATTTATAGTTGCTCAACTACACAAAACACTTAATGCTAATAGTTTGGAACAGATGCATGACGCCAAAGAAATATTAGTAAATGAATTGGGTGTACTTTTTACAAACGAAACAGTAAACGATAGCACATTTAGATTTAAGGCCGCTCATTTTGAGTGGCTCGTTCATTTTGCAAGCAAGTTAGGTTTGGAATTTAATGATATTGGCAAACGCAAACATGGCAGTCCATCTACATTATTTTATTGTGATGAACTAATACGTTTATATGGTAATGAAGATTTTAATGTGGGTGCAGGTGCTAGTTTTGCTGTAGAGAATTGGGCCAATGCAGGATTTTGGAAACAGTTAATGGAAGGCATAGAAAATTTTAATGCGTATAATGAAGAAGATATTACATTGCCATTACAATTTTTCTCATTTCACGATAAATTAGAAGCACAACATGCACAACATACGTGGGATGAATTACGTGAATTACATGACAATGTTAAAGAATTTGATAAAGATAAGTTTATTGCCGCTGGTATGGAAATGCTAAATGGTGTTAATGCTTTTTGGAATGGATTAGACCAAGATCGCATAGCACGTTATTGGCATTCTACTAGAGGTTAAAGATAAATAATATATTATGAGACTTAAAGAACTTCAAATTAAAGAAGCCGCAACTGCTGGTGCAACAGCCAGTGGTAATATTGCCGCTGTTGTAAACCCACATGTTGCTAATCCTTCACGTAATTCAGTAGCATATACTGGCACACCTGGCGTATCAGGCAAAGGCCCTGTTAAACAAGTAAAGGGTGGCACATACAATACTGGTAAAAACGCTTTAGATGGTGATAAAATGTTAATGTCTAGCAAAGAACCACAAATGATTAGACGTCATATTAAAGAAGGCTCATTATATGAAGAACAACTCAATGAATGGTTACCAGCACTTGCTATAGGTGCAGGCGTTGTAGCCGCAGGTGGTTGGGTTTTAAACAAATTCGGTAAGTGGATTAAAAAAGAACGAGGTAAAACTCAAGCTGCACTTGATGACAGTATAGCAAAAGCCACTGATGGATATTACGCAAAGCCAAAAGTAAAAGCTGATGAAGGACATATTACATTACCATCAATAGACACAGAACGTTATGCTGAACGTCCTGGACTAGAAGGTCCAATACGAGCACGTAATGGTAGGGTAGTTTACTATGATCCTAAGGAAGGCCAGTATTACGATCCAGATACAGACATATATATTTCTAATGATGACTGGAAAGCAATGAACGAAGGTCTAAAAATTGAACCGCGTGGCGAAGCAGGGAAAGCAAATGCGTTTAAAGGAATGATGGCGAATGCATCTAAAAATAAAGAAACGCGAGCAATTAATACAGAAAAATCCAAGAGACAAACTGCTCAAGCCGCTGGATATAGAGCAATTGTAGGCGGAAAAGACGTATCTCAAATAGCCAAAGGCTAACTCACTGATTTCATTGACTTTTTAACCCATTGATTTCATTGACCTTTAAACTTTTTCACTAATCCTTTAAAATCAAGCATTTAGAGCACAAAAATGAGTGACAATTCTGCTTGATATGCTATAATGTATGTATAGTTAAGTAAACCCAAGTACAGAAATTATGTCAAAAACTCTTACATTCGCACCCGGTTGGACCCAAACCATCAATACTTCAAATGAAGTTGATGAGCGGAATGACCTCCTCTCATACATCTCGGACACGTACAAGGGGTTGTACGGTTTCCGTCCCCGAGGTGATACTTCCAACATGACGATCGAGGACCTGCGCGAACAAGCCGCAGGCCTCGAACGTGATGTATTGCGCGAAATGGAATACATTAAGAAGGAGTACCTCCGCGAAAAGCGTGAGAAGGTTGCCCACAAGCGGGCAGTGAAGTATTATATGAATCTCAAACCGCGTAGCAATGTCATGGAAGTGGCAATGCTTGACGCAATGGATAAGGTAGCTTAAATGGAAGATTACGCAATGTTTACCAGCAAAGGTAATAACGCAGTGGCTAAGGTAGTTGCAACTGCTATTGATAATAAACATACATGGCCATGGGTACTAGCCAAACTGGATGCACTTGGCAACCGCAAGGGTACGGAAGAAGCATATGATACAGATGTCCGGGAACATGCGTTCGATGCTATGGATCAAGCAGGTGCTCTACCTGCAGGACAATCATTCTGGGGATAACATTATGAAGAACCTTGAAGCACTTCGACTTAAACGACATAACAATAGCCTTAAGGATCCTTGGATCTATGCTAGTGGTGTTGCTCTTGTAGTCTTTATTTACTTTCTACACTATGGAGCGTTATGATGTCATACGCAGAACATTTGGAAAAATACGACGACTACTCACCTAAGTTACCGATTAGTAAAGATAATCGGTATAAGGGATACTATCTTGTACAACATAGTGAAGAAGAGCCGGATGGTGATTGCTCGAAAATTTACCATGTTGCTCGCGCATGGCCCTCTGGTGATGTTCATATTGATTGGACTCCATATGAGTTTATGACGGATGAAGAATTCAAATTGTGGATCGAACTTAAAATGCCGGGTCGCATATCCGCTGGCCCACTTCGTACAGAAGATCTTTGGTACCTCGCAAAAGAGTATATGAACAATGATGGTATACCAGCATAAACAAGACAAAAATCTTATAGTTTGTGGTGAGTGTGCTGAAACGCATACTGCTATAGACTTGAATAATTACAACGAGAGTCCATTTAGTGAATGCTCTATATGTGGCTATGTGGATGAACAAGCACGTGAAGAATATATGTGGTGGTCTTATAAACTTGACACCGAAATGAGAGATTGGGAAGACGTATAGTAATGGTTAAGATGAAAAATATTGTAAGTTTAAAGCCGCTATATAAGCGAGATAGCAAAGGCAAAATCCGCATTTGGACTGTAGAAGTTGGCTATAACAATGAAGGCGTAGCTGGCATTCGTAGTATAAGTGGATTGGTTGATGGTGAAAAAGTCACCAGCGTTTGGAATATGAGCCGGGCCAAAAACGTAGGCAGGGCGAACGCAACAACTGCTAAAGGCCAGGCTGAGTTTGAAGCACAGGCACAATGGACAAAGAAAGCAGACAAAGAGTACTTTGCGAAGAAAAAGGACGTTGATAGTTACGAGTTGTTCAAGCCTATGTTGGCGCACGACTTTACAAAGACGCCAGTTGTAAGTGGCTATACTCAGCCCAAACTAGATGGTATTCGTTGTGTTGTTGATAAGAACGGTATGCATACTCGCGGCGGAAAGCCTATTAATAGTTGTCCGCATATCTGGGAGAGTGTAAAGCATATAATCAAAGACAATCCAAATATTGTATTGGACGGCGAACTTTACAACCATAAATTGAAAGCAGACTTCCAAAAGATTATTAGTCTGGTTAGAAAAGTAAAATGCCGCCCAGAGGAGATTGCTGAAAGTGCTGAATTAGTTGAGTATCATATCTACGATATGTTTGATCGTGACAGTGAAGATATGCTTTTCACCGACCGAGCACAATGGCTTAAAGACCATATCGGAAATGTATCACGATACACTTCTGTTGTTTTGGTAAAGACTACCAAATGTAAAGACATTGCCAAGATTGATGAAATGTATGGCAAGTATACAGAGGCAGGGTTTGAAGGTCAAATGGTTAGGCAGAATAACAAATATGAATGTAAACGTAGTAAAGGTTTGCTTAAAAGAAAAGAATTCATTACCGAAGAGTTTGATGTGGTTGGCGTAGAGGAAGGACAAGGTGCATGGACAGGCTATGCTAAAAAGTTCACTCTCAAATTGCCAGATGGTAGAACGTTTAGTAGTGGAGTTCGAGGTTCCCAGGCACAATTGAAAGCATTGCTCAAAGCAAAGCAAAAGCCAAATTGGGCAACTTGCAGATTTTTTGAATTAAGCAACGACGGCGTACCACGTTTTCCCGTAGTTATTGATTATGGGGTTGGGGTACGTGACGATTAATAAGAATGCCCCCGTGGCGGAACGGCAGACGCTGTTGACTTAAAATCAATTTCCGATAGGAGTGCTGGTTCGAATCCAGCCGGGGGCACCAAATTAATATGAAAAGAATACTAACATTATATTTCACGTATAAAGGACTCAGTGGTTTTGAGATTGACCAATACGTGCCATTTACTACTGCGGTGGTAAATGATGATTCAGAATACGAATTCACACAACAATGGCTTGCTAATATTTTGGATGCTCGCCTTAAATGTGACCAGGATATATCAAGTTTTGTTATAACTGAAACAGAAGAAACTGACGAAGAAGCCGCGAAGCAAACAGAAAACCTTGGTGTTTTTGTTGAGCACCAAAAGAAAGTAATCCCTAAACCCGAAGGTAACATTGTTACCGTAGATTTTGGAAAGAGAAATGGACCCGACGACACAAAAGATAATTGATCATTACAGAGCCATTAGCAAAGAGATGATGGATCGTGTTGCGGCAAGTCAGGTTAAAGTAGTTCCGCCTGAATTATTTGCAACATATGAATCAGGATCAGTGCAGGGACTTATGTATAAAGTATATAAGGATTGGAAGGATAATTTAACTTGTAATTGTCCGGGTTTTGTTTACAGGAGAAAGTGCAAGCATATAAGCAGTTGATTATATACTTGACAAAATTAGTAAAATGCAGTATCATAATAGTATGAAGAACCCTCGCCGCAAGACGAGATTCGCTCGTGTTCTGTTTGAACGCGATAACCCTTACTCTCAGAAAGTTGAACGTAAGAAAACCGCTTATACTCGTCGTGCCAAGCACAATCACGAATATAAGCAAGAACTAGGAGACTATAATGTCTGATCAAGGATTACTCAGTAGCGTTGGAACAGTTAATGCGATGAAAAAAGCGGAGGCCTTACGTAAACAATATCATTCAGTCTTGCCAAGCATCAAGGAAGTTGGTGAAGTAGTGCGATGGGTTGGTGATTTGTCAGCCAAAGACAAAGAGCCCTTGCATAGTGGTTCATTTCGTTGGATGTTTACTGATATTGCCACGTGGCAGAGAAAAGTAACCCCCAGTGAAAGTTATATTATGGTTGAGAGTGCTCTGGAAGAGACTCGCTTTCCAACTTGGGGTGAAGCACGTGATTATTTGACTGCTGAAGATAACTTTCACGCCAAACGTTATTATAACGCAGAGGTTGAAGTGTCGTTGATGGACGAAGACGAGGATGAATGACTTATTTGATAAGTACGATGTAGTGGCTGATATGGTTGTTGTGTTTGGTGCTGACAAAGTGCTAGAAGCAATGGCCCATTATTTCAGTGAAAAAGAAATCGACGAGTTGCATAGTTTTATATGCGATGAGTTCAATAAGAACCTTATGGGGTAAGTTATGATTATAACCACAAATGGTTATAACACACAAAGTAAAAGGTTTAGAACTTTGTTAGAGGATTCCGCAGAGTTTTATGCCCAGAAGATGATGAGGTCTGACTTATGTAGAAACATACATTTGGATATCGTCGTAACGAAGGATTTAGCGAAAAAAGAAGGAGTAACGCAGATATATGGTTATTGCCATATATCAGATTATAGATTATCTCGTCCACGTGAATTTGAAATTGAGCTAGATGCTAAAAAGCGTGTAACGAAAATGTTGCTAACATTAGCACATGAAATGACACATTTGAAGCAGTTTGCAAGGCTACAATTGCGAAATTATGATAATGGTAGCACAAAGTGGAAAGGTGAAACAGTTGGTCGTAAGAGGGAAAAGAAAATAGGTCATCGCCAACTTCCATGGGAAGTTGAGGCCTATAAGAAAGAGAAGGAATTATTTCTAGATTTGGTAAATAATACTGACATACTAGACGATTATATGGATGGAATTAAGAGAAATTGATTTAGAATATCTCTTTATGTTAAATCGACAACAACAGGCAGAACAACTTTTTAATAAGTGGTGGTTATGCAAAATAAACGACAAATACTTTGCTGGGCAGTTTGACTATCCTAGTGGTCCATGGGGCGGTGGCGGTGGTGTAATCCACTTTAATCCAGTGCCATGGAATCCAAGTGGTCATACTTTTACGGTAATGACAGGTTGGCAAGGTCTTTGGGAAATACTCAACTAATAACAAGAGACTAAAAAAAATGAAACTTATTTCAGGTAACTCGAACCTGGAGTTGGCAAAACGAATATCCCAGTTTGCCGGTGTACCGCTAGTTAAGGCAAACATAGGGAGGTTTGCCGACGGCGAGGTTAGAGCAGAAATTCACGAAAACATCAGAGGTAAAGACGCATTCGTAATACAAAGTACTAGCACCCCAGTTAATGATAATGTAATGGAATTATTAGTTATGATTGACGCGCTCAAAAGAGCAAGTGCAAGGCGCATAACAGCAGTAATGCCATATTTTGGTTACGCGAGGCAAGACAGAAAAACAATGAGTAGAGCACCAATTAGTGCAAAACTCATGGCAGATTTAATAACAACGGCAGGCGCAGATCGTGTATTAACACTCGATCTACACGCAGGTCAAATCCAAGGATTTTTTAATATCCCAGTAGACACTTTGATAGCACGACCTATCCTAGTCAATGATTTGCGGAAAAGAATAGATACAGAGAATCTTGTATTTGTCAGTCCAGACGCTGGCGGTACAGAACGAGCAAGAAGTTATGCTAAGAAGTTTGATACAGAGATTGCTGTAATCGATAAAAGACGCCCAGAACCGGGCGCAAGTGAGGTTATGAATGTTGTTGGTGACGTTAAGGATAAACAATGTATTATTGTTGACGACATCATAGACAGTGGAGGCACTCTAGCCAACGCGGCCACGGCTTTGTTGGAACAAGGTGCTATTAAAGTAAGAGCATATATTACGCACGGAGTACTGACGCCTAAGGCAGATGAAAAAATTGGTAATAGCGATTTAACTGAATTGATAGTAACAGATTCCATTAAAATTAGTAGGGAATCTAGTATAGCCCAACTCAGGTATGTAACAATTGCTCCACTAATTGGACGAGCGATAGTAAATGTTCATAATGAAGAAAGTGTAAGTAATCTACTTATAGAGGATAATTGGGATATATTATGAAGAAGTATCAAAAATTCCTAGCGATAGGTTTGGCGTCAATATCATTGATAGGCTGTGCCAATATGACTCGCGAAGAGTCAGGAAATATGATAGGTGCATTGCTGGGCGGCGCATTAGCATATGAACTTGCCGGAGACAGTTCAAATAAAGAAATTTGGGTTGCGACTGGTTTAATTGGTGGTGCTCTTGCAGGAGGCCATTATGCTGTATTGACGCAGAAAGGCCAACTTATGCATCAATCTGCGATTCATTCCAACTTGGAAACTGCTCAAGATAATTCAACAACGTCTTGGAACAATCCTAACAACAATGAGCATGGCTCAGTTACCGTTAGAAATACTAACGTGAGCAATGGAACTCCTTGTAGGGAATTTACCCAAACAATTTATGTTGGTGGTAAAGCAGTCGAAGGATATGGCACCGCTTGTAGAATGGCAGATGGGAGTTGGAAAATCATACAATAATTAACAACGCACCGGTCGTCTAATGGTTAGGACATCGGCCTTTCACGCCGACAACCGGGGTTCGATCCCCCGTCGGTGTACCAAAGAGGAAATAAAATAATGGCAGATATATATCAAAAAGTAGAAAGAAGCACACAAAGTCTTGCAATGAAAATTGCTAATGCTGGTAAAGCAAGATTAAAGGGCATGGCTCGTCAATTGTATCTTGAAGGGTTCGCCAGTTTAAAAAACTGCGAAAAAGTTGCTCAGAATGGTAATCAAGGCAGAGGATTTTATATTGCTAAAGTAGTAAACAAGGAATTTGCTGAGAAAGAAAAAGAGAACGAAAAGAAGAAGCGAAATAAGGGCAAGAAAACACAGAGCAAATAATCTCTCGGTGTAGGAAAGTCTGGTTAATCCGCTTCGTTTGGGACGAAGAAATCGCTGGTTCAACTCCAGCCACCGAGACCATATTGGGACAGGCTGAACAATGGTGAGTTCACCGGATTGTAAATCCGACGCCTCAGGCTGTGCTGGTTCGAGCCCAGCCCTGTCCACCAAATTGGGACATAGTGTAACGGTAGCACTACAGATTTTGATTCTGTCAGTTGGGGTTCGAATCCCTGTGTCCCAGCCATGGGCCTGTAACTCAGCGGTGAGAGTGCCGGTCTTATATGCCGGTGGTCGATGGTTCGAATCCATCCAGGCCCACCAAAATAGGTTAGTTCTGATAAATAGTCCGAGGGAGGACTAACTAATGATAGGAACATGTAAAGTTTGTAGTAAAGAGTTTAAATATTTCCCTAGTCAATCTAAAGGACAATATTGCTCAAATAAGTGCCAAGGTGCGTTAAGGGCAGAAGTTACTAAAGCGAAGTGGCGTGTCCATTACGAAGAAGGTGCTGATATAGGGAGACCGAGACAGCGTCAGATGTTAACAGAAGATCATGGGTATAATTGTAGTGTATGTAAGTTAAGTGAATGGCAAGATAAGCCTATTACATTACAAGTAGATCATATAGATGGTAATGCTGATAACAACGATAAGAAAAATTTACGACTTATATGTCCAAATTGCCATAGCCAAACAGATACATTTGCTGGAGGTAATAGAGGACAAGGTCGTTGGAGTAAGGGTTTGAAAGACAGATACAAAGGACAATCTTTTACGCATGGTAAGATCCGGGTCCGGCCGGGATCCTTCGGGAACAAGAATGGCTCCCTCTCCACCAAATAAATAATATTACGCCTCTATAGTTAAACGGTATAACAATACCCTTGTAAGGTTTAGTTGTTGGTTCGATTCCATCTAGAGGCTCCAATTTTTTATGGGGGATTGGTGAAATGGGATCACGTGGCCTTTGCAAGGCTAAATTAAGAGTTCGACTCTCTTATTCTCCACCAGATGGGCCCTTAATTCAGCGGTAGAATGCTGTCTTTACATGGCAGAAGTCGGAAGTTCGAATCTTCCAGGGCCCACCAAATTCGGTCCCATGGTGTAATTGGTTAACACGCTAGCCTGTCACGCTGGTATTAGGGGTTCGAGTCCCCTTGGGACCGCCAATTTTCCCTAGAGCGCGCAAGGTGTGCGAGGTGACTGTTAATCACTTGTGGGTTGGTTCGATTCCAACCTAGGGAGCCAAATGCGGGTGTAGCTCAGCGGTAGAGCCTCTCGTTGCCAACGAGAATGTCGTCAGTTCGAATCCCACCCTCTCCGCCATAAATATTGATATGAGTTATTCTACAATTATAAAATATATTCCTGAAGAATATACACAATATCTTATTCAATATCACAAAGAAAATAAACATAATTATGATATCTTTGATTGGGAAGAAGATGACCTTTTTTTACAGATGTGGGGATTAACTGAAAAAAGTAAAATATCTGGCCGTAGTAAAATATCTGGCCGTTACGGTGCTACAAATTGGCAATCCAATCATGCTATGGATGATCCACTAGCACGCTCATCAGCCGGTGTCTTATCAATTGGAAGCATCATTTGGACGTTCGTGCGGCGGATTACGTCACCAATTCCTACAAGAAAAGGTGAGGTATATGACAAATGCGAGATTGAAATGAATCTAATAGTAAAGAAAATTTTAGATTTATTTAACGTAGAATATACTGAATTTGAAGCATTTATTAAAACTTCTTATTTACCAATTTCTTTACACGTTGATGCGAATCGTTATGAAGGGCCCACTACTTCACATAATAATTGGGATGGTAAAGTACCTTCTCAGCGTCAGGATGGAAGTGATTCAAAACAAGGAATATCTATTATAATACCACTAACATTTAATAAAGATATCCATACTATAATATTTAAAAATATCGCAGAAGATAATGATTATGTTCAAGATTTTCAAGATGTAGTTTCTGGTCTTTATGAAGAACCCAATCCCAAAGAGCACCAAGCGTTGACGCGAGCCATTGGCGGGCCTGATAGAGCCAATCTTCCAATATATGAACATAATTTAGATTATAGAGATTATATTCCCAATATTTGGAATAAACAAATGATTGAATTTTATCTAGATCCAGAAAATAAACCATATGCTAGGGGTGATCAGATATTAGATTATCTTGAAGTAGATGAGATAATCCCGTGGGAGAAAAATGTTGCTTGTATGTTTGATAAACAAAAAATGCATATGAGTAATAATTTTAAAAAACTTGGTATAGAAAGTAAAGATTTTCTTTTAATACATACACACTAATGGATTCAAAAATACAAGAGTTTTACTTACAGCACAAAGATAAAGTATGGAATTATGAACGAATTCCAGACAATAAAACTCCTAGGCATTGGGCAACTTGGGAAAGCAAATATCCGTGGTTAAAACTTATGATAGATGCTCCGTTTAAGGAAATGCTTGAAGAAGCCAAAAATATAAAGCATTTATTTGTTGAGCATAGAACAGATTATTCACAAGGATGGAAAAGTGTATGCATTCATGGCATTGGTGATCATGTTACATCTATACCTGAAGATCATGGATTTAGCAAAGATGCAAAAAGAGATTGGACCAATGCCTCTGTAGAATGCCCAATTACAACGAATTATTTTAAAAATGAATATCCAATTAATGTTTATGATAGAATTAGATTTATGTTAATTGAACCAGGTGGGTATATTGATGTTCATGTTGATGGAAGTAGAGATGATAATCCTAGTCGTGCTGTTAATATGAGTCTTAATAATCCTGATAAGTGTTTTTTAATAACTGAAAATGGAATAGTTCCTTACGATAATAATGGTAGCGTTTTTTATTTTAATATTGCTTATGAGCATGGGGTAATAAATAATAGCAATAAAGATAGATATCATATTATTGTACATGGTGCTGAAACAGTAGAGTTTGAAGATATTGTATTAAAAAGTTATGAAGATCAAGTTATTAATCGATAAAATAAATGATAAAAACTGCTCTAAAATTGCACAAAGATTGTATGAGTTTACAAGATTCTGTGGCCAAGGATTTTTTGAGGATGATTTTAGTCATGATTATTATGATCATGATGCAAGCCTCGACATTGAAAATTACGATTATATTTTTGTAATTAAAGCAGGGCATTTGTTTTGGGATAGATTAATTTTTGATCAATGTTTAGAAGAAAAGATAACAAAACTTTCTAATGAACCTGTGGTTGGAGATGAGAATTGGTTTTTAATTGATTGTAAAAAGATTAATACAAAAATATTCAATAAGGCCTTGAGGAGCGAGCGGGCCCGCTCACTCCTTAAAGAAGAATATAATATTAAGCCGTTTAGTGACTCTATAAACGAACAAATAATATTTTCATTTCCAGAAACAATGTATCCTTACATCGAAGAATTAATGTTAGATCTCAAAAGTAATGTTCCTGATAAATTAAAACCTTTTGCGGATGAATTGAAGATGTCAGCTAGAACTTTAGAAAGATGTTATTATATTCTAAACACAGAACATGTTAATATAACCAAAACCTTTGAAAATAAATTTGATAATTATATTGGAGTCTGTGGTGGGTTAAAGACATATATTTTATTAGGACAAGAGTATTTTAGTGAAAATACCAATGTTTTAATGTTTGATATAAGTCCCGCGGCGATTAGATGGCAACAATTTCTTAAAGAAACTTGGAATGGTGAGGTGGAACATTTATCATCAATAGCACAACTGTTTAAAGAAGAGGTGTATAAGTTGGGTTTACCTTTTAATCCTATCGGTCGTCGAGCTGATGGAAGAATGACCAAGAGCGAGCGTGCTCATCATCTTAATATCGACTTATGTAACTATTTAGAAGATAATAACATTGATTCTCAGCAACTAAAACACAACTGGAAACGTTTTCATAATATGAATGTTACTTATGAACAAGTAGATCTTTTTAATACTGCGGATGTCGATAAATTAATTCAACATACGAAACTTGGAACTAATACTTATTTTTGGCTCAGTAATTGTTTTCAAATGGATAGACTTATATTTAAATATGGTACAAAGTGGACTTGGGATTCAGAAGCTTCTTTTAAAAAAGACTTTAGAAGTAAATCATATACACCTTGTACTTTTGATGTTGATGATGAAATAACCTAATCATAATAAATATTGCTATGAAAATAGTTGAGTTAATGGAAGCAGTTGGTATAGGACGCGGCTTAATGGAACTAATTACTACTGGTGAGTACCAAACTATCAATTTATCGTGCTTCAACCCCACTCGAGTGTTAAATAAAGAAAAGCGGTTAGAACCTTACGTTATTTAAATTGGAGCGAAATAATGCCTAGACTATACTGGCGCCAGAATAATTTTCTTGAGCGTCTAGAGCCTATGGATATGTGGCCACCGGGAACAAAGTGTGAAGACGATCCTGTTAGGCCAAATATAGGAGAAAGAGATAGATTTTTATATGGCAGAGAGGTATATGCTCTGTGGACACATGCCATTTGTTGTGTAGCATTTTGTGATGAAGTGCCAAGAACAGAAAAGCAATTAACAACTATGGCGGGATTAGACATAGCAGTTTTTTATACTGTGTGGAGTTACAGAAAAGGTAAAGGTAGTGAAATTTTAAATTTACTATTACCATATTTTCAAGAGAAAAAACCTTGGGTTAAAAGATTTGTAACATTATCTCCCAAAACAGAAATGGCACACAATTTCCATATTAAAAATGGTGCGGAAGAATTTCGTAGAAATAAACTAACCGTAAATTACGAATACAAATAATGCCCGCGTGGTGAAATTGGAATACACGATTGTTTTAGGGGCAATTGCCGCAAGGCGTGCTGGTTCGAGTCCAGCCGCGGGCACCAAAAATGGTGGGTTGGCAGAGCCCGGTTGAATGCACCAGACTTGAAATCTGGCATACGTGTAAGCGTATCGAAGGTTCGAATCCTTCACCCACCGCCAACTTAATCAATAAATATTTTTAGAGGATCAAATTATGAATGAAGATACATTATATAGCTCAAATTGGGACAATATGTGGGACTGCCGAACTGCTTCTGGTGAAAAATTTAATTTACAAGAAGAATGTGAAGGTAAAGTTCTATTAGTAGTAAACACAGCAAGTGAATGTGGTTGGACACGACATTATGAACCCTTACAAACACTTTATGAAGAATTGAAAGAGAAAGGATTAATAGTTGTTGCTTTTCCATGTAATCAATTTGGAGAACAAGAACCTGGTACAGATGAGGAAATTTTAGAATTTTGTCAAACAAAATACAACGTAACTTTTCCTGTAATGCAAAAAGGTGATGTTGAAGGAGATAACTGTCAACCACTTTATCAATGGCTTATAAGTGATCATGGTGAAGGGAAAAGTTGGATTGGCTGGAATTTTCATAAATTTTTAATTGACCGAACAGGCAATGTTGTCGGTAATTGGGAAATGGAAGAAGAAATGGAACCAGTTATAGAAGCGGTTCAGTCATGCCTGCAGAAATCAAATTAGATTGGAATAAAGTATTAAACTGTTCTGCTATAATCAATAACAATATTGATAATGTTTATTTTGAATATATTTGGCATAGATATATTGACAATCAAGATATAGAGTATAAGGACTGGAAACCTTCCGGTTTAACATTTGATAGTCATTGGCTTGTTAAATACTATCTTAATTTTATACATTGTAAAGATCTATTAAAAGACTATAATGTTTTAGATTTGGGATGTGGGATTCCTTTTTATGCTAAATGGTTTTTAAATTCTGGTGCAAAATCTTATGATGGTATAGATTTAGATTTTAATAGAATTATTATTGGTGATCAATTATTAGAATTACAAAATCTTAAAGATAAAGCAAATATTATTTCTGATGATATAGAAAGTTATGTGTATAAACCACAGTTTGTGGACTCGCGTCCGTGGATACCGCAATATTTAAAATCATATGATATTGTCTATCTAATAGAGTCACTATATTATATACATAATCAGCACGATTTACTAACTACGATTAAGCAAAATATTAAACCAAAGAACTTAATTATAGAAAGTGTTGTAGTAGATGATATATTAGAACATCCAGAAGGAATTATTCGAGTAAAATATAGTTCAGAAGATTCAAAAGACTATGATGGGGTTAAATCAGACTTGCCTAGGTTAAAGATGCATAGTAGTCGTAAAGCATATGAAAAACTTTTTGAATCTACTGGTTGGAAAATTAAAGAATATTATGACTTTAAAAACTATAAGGGTCCTGATTTTCCAAGTGAAAATATTGCAAATGGCCGTAAGATGTTCTATGTTTTAGAATAAAAATCAGCAAATAATTCGTAGTATTCTGGCATAGTATTTTTAAAACTTTGTTTTCGATATCCGTCTATTTTGCCATTTATATCCCAAAATGTATCTCTATGTCGATCATAATCATCAGGAGTATAATCTAAAGTATTAATTACTGTTTCCATATCTCGTGTATACATATGTTTTACAGCATGTGCGCCATTTTTTCCAGTTGGCGGATCATAGTTTAATAACTTTTTTCTAATTACTTCTTTAATAGGTTCTGGAATGTACATAATGTTACATTCCTTTTTATCATATACTCTGTTAGCAAATGACATAGAAACATTGCCAACACCATTGATATTAGCCAGTTTCTCCTCTTCTGATCGTTGAAAAATAGTAAACTCATTTTCTAGCCAGCCTTTTTCATGTACATATTGACAAATTTCAGGAAGATAGAATACATTTAATATTTGAGTTGTAATTGAAAAATCAGGGAATATTGAAGGATGATTCATTGATGCTTTTAAAAACTTTTCTATATTTTCTTCAATTTGGTCCCATTTGCTTAAATGTCTAATATAATCATTATGTTTACCAATAGCATCAAAACTTAATCCTAATACAGCATGTTTGAATTTTCCTAGTTTTTCAACTATTTCATTTGAGAAAATTGTACAATTTGTATGTATACCTAATACTTGTTCTTTTGCTACATCATTTTCTATACTCTTATCAATTATTTCATATGTAAAAGGATTTAGGAGTGGTTCTCCACCATATAAGTCAATAACAGCAAATCCTTTATTCCAGTTAGATAAAACACGACGGAGTTCTTCATTACTTTCATGATAACTCAGTTCATAACTTTCCCATTTTTTAAGCCATTCTTTATATGGTTTTTTTATATTTTTTATTTTGTAAGAGTCTTTATACCATTGAACACTAGTTGATGGATGACATGATCTGCAAGCATTATTACATTTATTACCGTGTTTTAATACTAAAACTCTGGGTTGATCTTCCATTGGTTCAATACCAGCAAATACTTCATTTAACATTGTTCTATGACTTTTTGTGCCACTTTCTTCATTTACTCTACATTGTTTACAACCTTCCGGCCAGATACCTTGTTTATGTTGTTCTAATAAACGATCCCGCATATCATTATTCCATGCTTTTTCCAAACTATCATGCTGTAGAATAATCATATGACTAGGTTCATTCTCTCCATGATTTGTCATTAAATGATAATCTAGTAATTGGTTACAGGGAGAAATATGGCCGCCCATATGTCCTGTTAAGCCTAATTGTGCGAGTTTACATACTATTTCTTTTGGCATACCCGTATTTATGAATTATACCTATTCTATGAATAAATATTTGTTTGGTCCATAGCTCAGTTAGTTAGAGCGCCGCTCTGATAAAGCGGAGGTCCCTGGTTCGAATCCAGGTGGACCAACCATTTATTAAATAAATATCAACATGCTCGGATTAAGAACATTAGTATTAAACGCATCATATATGCCAATTTCTTTATTGCCATTACATACTATTCCCGTGGAAGATGCTGTTAATAGAATATTTAACGATAGTTGTCATGTAGTTTTTAGTTATAATAGATGGATTCAAACACCTAATTTACATATGAAATGGCCTAGTGTTATTGCTCGTAATAGTTATGTTAATGTCAAGTCTATTATGAAGTTAAAACGAGAATCTCTATACTATAGAGATCACGGCATATGTGTATATTGTGAACAGCCGTTAACTGTAAGAGAAGTAACCTATGATCACGTTATCCCCAAACGTCTAGGTGGTCGAAAAGTGTGGGAAAATGTAGTTTCGGCATGTTCACGATGTAATTCACTTAAAGGAAATCATAATCCAGTAGGCATATGGAAACCAAAATGGAAGCCATATAAGCCGAATTACTTTCAATTATTAGCAAGACGCAAGAAATTTCCTATTATGATTGATCATGAGAGTTGGAAACAGTTTTTTGGTGATTGGGAAAGTGACATTATTATTAGGACATAATTACAATAACTAAATAATATTAGCATATTATGGAGAGATATTAATGTTTGATTTTATTAAAGCATTGTTTGGTATTAAAACAATGCCTTCACCTAAAACAGTTAAAACTGTACAAGAAGTTGCGGAAAAAATGGTAGAACCTGTTATCCAAGAAACCCTTAAAATAACAGAGGGAAATTGGAAAAGTAAGGAAGTAGCACCAGCACCAGCACCAGCACCAGCACCAAAGCCAAAACGTTATACTAAAAAACAACTAACTGAAATGACAAAGAAAGAAGTTGATGAGTTGGGGTTAGAGTTGTTTAATGTAAAATTGGATAGACGCGTTCAAAAACAGGTTCTTATTCAGGCATTTATAAACGTTCAGCGTGATTTTCATAAAAAGAAATAAAATGTATGATGTATTTTTTCAATGCTTTGATGAACTCAATGCAGACGAAAATTTTGAAGTAATAAAACAAAAAGCACCCCACGCACAACGAATACAAGGTATAGTAGGTATACATAGTGCTCATAAATTTTGTGCTGAACAAAGTAAAACTAATTTATTTTATCTCGTAGATGGAGACTCTCGTATAAGAGATGATTTTGAGTTTAAATATGAAGGATTTGATAACAAAGTATATCTTTGGAAGGCAATAGACGGAGTTTACGGATATGCTAGTTGGCACGGATGCCTCAAATTATTTCCTAAAAGTATAGTGTTAAACGCCGGTGATTGGGGAGTAAAATATATTGATTCTACTATGACTATTAGTGATAAAAAACATATTGTTATAAATGAAATAGCAACCTCTCATTTATATAATACTTCCCCGTTCCATACTTGGAGAGCAATTTTTAGGGAATATATGAAGCAAGTAATAAAAGATAATCCTAATAAGCAACAAGAAATACAAATGAAATTGTTTCTAACATATGGAAATCGCAATACTCCCGGGTATGCGTGGTATGCGAAAATGGGTGCGAATGCGGCGCATTCGTATTACGAAAAATACAAGAATTCACCCGAAAAACTCATGATTATTAATGATTACGATAAACTTTCTGATATGTTCAACAAATTCAACTACTTAGACTCATGAAAAGATAGACAAATCTGCTAGATATGTTATAATAGTATAGTAAATTAATTAACAGTCGAGAGTTTATGTCCCTAGTAAAATGGAAAGCAATTACCCCAAATTCAGCCGTTTGTCGTGCCCTAGGAGAAGTAGTCCACGCACGTTTTAAAACATTACCCCAAGCAAGCAAATTTCTTAAAACACTTAATCAACCAGCATTTATCAAGCAAGATTTAAAAAATGTTAAACTCTAATAAACTTGTGCCAAACTGTCCAACCTGCGGAAAGCATATCACTCTCAGAGTATATCCCGAAATCGGAGATATAGTTGTTTGTGAAGGATGCGGCTCAAAAGCAGAAATTGCTTATATAGACAGAATGGAGCCAGATTACTTAGATGTTGATTTCGGCAATGCACAAGAAAGAGGCACAGCATAATGGCAACCTATAACAAGGAAGCGGTCGACAAGGCCATTAAGAAGAATCCAAAGATCAAACCCAAAGAGGCAAAACTGATCCACCGACTACTGAAAGGGAGAAAGTAATGTCCTACGGACTCAAACACGTTAAACTCAATTTAAGCGGCTCCCACGGAAACGTTTTTCATATATTGGGTGCCGCAAAAGGCCTAGTTAGGAAAGTTGAAGGATTCAAAGCGGCTAATGAATTTGCAAGGCAAGCAGATGGTACTGCGTGGCGTGAAATGGGTGGTGATTGGTCTTATAATGACGTTCTCCGCACTGTAAAAGACAAGATAGGGTTAACGTTTGTCGCTGATGGCGAATTAACAGACGTTGACAAAGATTTATATGAACTTAATGATCACAAAGAGGTATGGATATGATAGATCCGAATAACATGACGTTTGAACAATTTAAAGGTGTAATGGCTTATCAGTTTCAGGGCATTGATCCTTTGTGTGACAAATACTACTGGAATTTATGGCAGGATAGCAGGCGTTATGGTTGCAAGAATACAGCCGCTAAACCTGTATGGGAAGACTTCTTAGAAGCAATTCGCACAGGAAAGATATAATGAGTAAAAAAGAATTCTTTATACCACTTTTCCTGCTGGTATTATTGATATTAGTATCGAGAGCATTTGCTGAAATAGTTTAAGAGGAAAGATATAATGAGTATGATCAGAAGGCGGCCAAATACAGCAGTTTTTCCTACTGAAGAGGAAATGGATGTTTTTCTTACTGAAAATGTGAACCCTGGCTCTACAGTTATTATTAAAGAGGATAAAGGTCAGTGGCGAGCCAGTTGGTGTCCAGGAACAGATATTGGAAAATATTTTCCTAATGGCGCATCAAGTGAAGATCAAATTTATTTTTACAACAGAGAAAGGTTATGGCTAGAAATTCCAGCATTTCAGTGAATCCAAATACAGTAGTTACCCGCATTTGGTGGACAGTGATAGTTGTTTCAATGTGGGTTGGCATTGTTGTTGTAGCAGATCTTAACTGGCCCAGTCATATGGGTGAGCAAGGCGCATTGCTGAGGGCAATTGGCCTATTGTAATGAGCAAGGGGTTTACACTTATTGAATTGATGATGGTTGTTGCTATCATCGGCGTTACGGCGGCCATCGCATTGCCTGTTTATAATGGGTATGTTGCTAGGGCGCAAGTAAGCGAAGGAATTATTTTGGCATCACCAGCACGATATAGTGTAGAAGAAATGTGCCAAGTTGAAGGCAAATATCCAGCAGATAACATAGAAGCAGGATTACCAGAACCTAAACTTATAACAGGAGATTATACGGATAATATTGCAGTAAACGATGGCACTGTTATAGCAGAATTTGGCAAGGATGCGGTGAGTCAATTACAAGGGCATACAATATCATTTATACCCGATGGTTGTGGTTTGTGGAATTGTACAGCAGATGAATCTATTATGAAATATGCCCCTGCAATATGTACAGGTATAGGCAGTGGTACAATGTCTGCGGCAAGCATGTTATTGGATCCAGACAAAGGTGAAACATTTTGTAGTGCATTTTCTAAACCATTGCCGGCACGACCAGGGCACGAAGAAGGTTGGACCCATCCGTGGGGAGCACCGGGTGCTTTTGCTTCTACATATTTGTCTAAGCCAAAAACAGGAATGACAGCAAGTGATGTTCTTAAAAGTCAATTAAACTTTGTAGGCTGTGATTCTAGTCGCGGATCTATGTATGTTAAACGCTCAGGTGATGGTGGTAAATGTCGACAAGCGAGTTGTAATAAGTCATATGACTATATGCCAGGTGGCAACGCCAAATGGGTTAGCGATTTATTAACTGAAACTCTAACAGAAATTGGTGTGGATAAAGATGATTTTAAGATTGACATAATTTCACCCCCAGGCACAATATTGCGTGATCAAGAAGTAGAAATTGAGTATAAAGATAGTGATGGTGTATGGCAACTAGATATTATTAAAATCGGAGAACAAGGATTAGGTAAAGACTATGACTTATAAAAAAAATGATTGTCCATTTCAAGTAAAAAGAAATATGGATTCTAAACAAAAAGCGTATGCTAATGATTGGATTACTTATAATCAAAATTCTGGAAATGATGTTTACACTGGCGGCCTTTCCGTATGTCACGAGTTGGCGTCAACACTTAATACTGAATGGTTTTTCGAAAAGTACATAGGATAATAAATACTACTATGCTTATATACGCACAAATGGTAAACGCCCGTACGGAGGAAGTTTACGAAACTATCCACAAAGTGGATACGCTTAATAAAGCGATTCGTTTATGGTCAGAGTATTTTCCTAATGATGATGCAGAATACGAGATAGTTATTTCAGAATCAAGTTATGACTATATGTATGGTGACAAGAAATTAGCGTCATTAATGAAAGTAGGAACTACGCCCGGCTATGTCTCTAAAGCATCATCCTGGTTATTACTACACGCCCAATGAATGGGCACGTTTAGGTATGACGGGCCCATTGCCAGATGAGCGCAATAAATTATTACAGAGAGAACTTGCTGAAATGAAACTTAATGAAGTAGAAGCCAAAAGAGGACCTGTTCGAAATCACGGTTGGTGTTGGAGAGTGACAGATTCAGATGGTAATGAAGGCTTTTTATGCACTAAAACTGTTGGTGTAGGTGAATGGTCACGATCTGCTCGAGGTAGAGAGCCTGGCAAACAAGTATTTTATTTTGTTAATAAGAATACTGGAAAAGAAATTGACTTTGAAAGTGAACAACAAGCGTTGGAAACATTAACTAAAATACCTTGGGAGTAATCCATGAGTTGGTTATTAGTTGTAACTATGCTTGCCACTATAAACGGTGAGCAAAACGAAATGAGTATAGCAACAGAGTACGCAAGTAGGGTAGAATGTGAGCAACAACTCACCTACCAGAAAAATACATCCATTAGTTTTATGGACATAAAATTAGAAGTTTCAGGTGAATGTGTGGAGAAAAACTAAATAGTTGGATGGAAAATCCCTTTACCAAACATCCAAATAGCATTAACGAAACATATTTTGAGCATATGAAAAATGCTCTTAGGTTTGTTGTTGTATTGAAGTGTTTAGCATTTGCGGGATTTATTCACTCTATATTTCCATTCTGGTTTGAAAAAACTGTATCTGATGGCATTAAAGAGTTAAATCTTATTTTAGAAAAGCGGAACAAAACTTGACTAAATACTAGTAATACTGTATAATATAGTACAGATTAAGACAATTAGGAGGTACCTATGTATCATACTATAAATGATGTCTTAAGTCTTGTAAATGTAATGCATACAAAGGCAAAAGAAGTAGAAAAGAAGCAATCAACAACTAAAGAAAGCAATAATGAGGCAGAAATAGACATCTTAATGAGCGATATTGGTTATATGGCTAATTTATTAGCAGAAGAACTAAAAATCCAAGAAGAGAGTAAAAAGTGGTCACGTATCAAATCTTTAGGCAAAGACTAATAGAGAAATAACAATGAAGTATCCAAAATATAAATTTTAACAAATAGAACACTATACATAATGATAATATAGTCGACTGCGGAGGTCTTTAGGGCCTGGAAGACGTTAAAAGAGATTTACTTACATTAAAATGCCCGGCAACTAAACCCGGGCATTTTTTATCTAAAATAATCCTCACAATTGCCTTCTCTGTTCACGTCCAAGGTAATACAATGTAATCCACCATCCCAAAAGAAACGATGACGGAAAGGAGTAATGATATATTCTACTTTATGACGTTTAAATGCGTCTTTAACTTGTTGTGGTGGTTCATTAGTGCAAAGTATTAGATTTTCGTTTATACTTAACATGTTGACATCAAATACTGTTTCTTCTATATAACCAACCCATTCGTCTAACCATCCTTCAACAAATTTAATCAACATGTCATTATTTTCTTCACCTTGCAACCACCATTTCCCTTTATTACTATATTTTATAGCTGTAAATCCTTTAATAACATTTGACTCGTGAGCTTGTTCTTCTAAATATATTCCTTCCCATCCAGGTACAGATTTTTTGTATTCGTTTTCCCAATCTTTCGTATGTACATATAAACCTGGTTTAATGGGGCAAAATGCACCATCTGAATGTCCTCTTATGTCAGTATTAAATAAAGTATATTGACTAAATTCTTTATTGATCCATTTTTTTTGGAAAGATGGAAAATTATCAACTATTAATCGTTGTCCTAATCTTACTAAGCAAGGCGCGTCCATTAAATGTGTTCGTATAGTTTTAGTATGTTCTATATTCATTCCTGGTATAAATTTTCCATTGTCTTTTTTATATGCATTGTCTGTTGAATTTGATGATGTACATGGTAATACCATCTTAGTTAATTCTTTAAGTTCTTCTTTATTCATAGGTTCTAATGAATTAAAATCATCAGGGCGTTTATATGGATCGAATGTTTTGCCGTCAATTAGTAGACTAAAAATACTATCCATTTCTTCTTTATATACAAATCGATATAAGGTATTTGCTACAGTAATATATCCATCTCGTACTGCTAATGAAGGAATAGGTGGTTTTGCAGAATTGTCTATATATTCTTGTACTAATTCTACTGGAGGAGAGTCTGGTCTATATACTTTAACATTATGCTCCTCTAATACAGCACTTAAATTTAGTAAATCTTCTTCAGTTTCTGCTAGTATACGCTTCAAAGGATCACGAATGCGTAGTTCTTTTATAAAGTCAAACGATTTTTGATTATAAGAACGTCCTACTACAATTTCTTTTAATGGTTGGAAGTCGCTATGACAGTTTATTCTCATCATTGATAATTTTTAATAATTTTGGTGGAGTTATTTGTATGTATCTGTTTACTAATTTTTCTATTGCTTCTGTATGAGCATCAGTTAAAGGATGATCTATTATTGTTTCTATTTCTCCAATATATTTTTCTGGAGCCTGAAAAATTGAATTATAATTAAAAAGATTATCTATTTTATCAAATTCTCTAATAATTTTTAATTGTTTTTCTTTATATATTATTTTTTCATTTTTAATGACTTTGTGGTTAATATTATCATGAGTTCTAAAAGGCACATTTCCCTTTTCATAACATGCTCTTGTTCTAGCTTTATTAGACATTAATAAAAATATATTAGTAGTATGTTTAGAAGAAAGTCTTGCCAAATTTTGTATATTTCCAAATGCCACTGGTGTTGTTCTATTTTCTTCAGGTCCATGCATGTTTATCCACCATGCTGTGCAATATGGATTTTCTTTATATACATTTTCATGAAATATCCATCCAGCCAGGGGTTGATTTTTTTCATTACGAATTGTGCAATAATTATCTTTTAATTTTTTCGGAAAACATGCTAATGCGGTAGGAAGTAGTGTATAGTCATGAGCTAGTGCTAATAACCAACTAACAATAACACCTCCTGATCCAGGAAAATAAAAGATAGAATATTTGAGTTTATCTCTGTCTGACGACATTTAAAATTAGTCTTCTTGTAATTCTTCTAGTAATACAGTTATATTTAATGAAAATGTTTGTGGACCATCTCTATTTTCGGTTATGCGATCCACTTTGAATACAACTTTGTCACCTGGCTTTTTTTGAGTAAACCAGATAAAGAAATCATATGTTGTATTAATTGGCACATCATCAGCATATGTGATAATGTCTTCTGGTAATAAGTCTGAACGACTTGCTGGCGATTCGTCTGATAGTTCATCAACAATAATACCTATATCATCACCTGGCCGGTTTCTCACAGACATACCCATACGTGGACGTCTTACACGTTTATATACGCGCAATTCTTCAACAACGTGTTTTGCTAGATCACTTCTAACTGCGAAATTAAGACCTGAATCTACAGGATTGCCTTCTTCTGATTGACCAATTAACATTACATTAACACCAACAACTTCACCATGCATATTAAACAACGGACCACCGCTGTTGCCTGGATTTACTGAAGTGTCAGTTTGGATTAACCATTGCCATGGTGAAGAAATACGTCTGCGTGGATGACTCAATATGCCTTCAGTTACTGTCCAATATAAACCATGTGGATGTCCAATAGCAAATAGTTTTTCGCCTAGTGTCCAATTATCTGTATTAGTAAATTTTAATGGTTCAATTGCGTTAGAATTTTCATCAGGATCGATAATTTCTAGTATGGCAAGATCTGTTTTTTCATCAAATGCTATAACTCTTGCTTTATACTGTTTATATTTGAATGAATATAATGTAATAATATATTCATCTGCAACACCTTTTTCAATAACATGGTGATTTGTTAAAATAACATTCTTACTAACAAAAAACCCAGTTCCTTGCCCCATAGGTGATAAATGGTTATTTATTTTTGTAAATTTAAGTGATCCTTCTTCTAGAAATTCATCTACTGAGTTATCATCTTCGGGAGTTTTTTCTTCTGGTTTAGGTGTGGTTCGTTCAACAGAGCCTGGTGCGGCTTCTTTTACACCCATTGATGTAATTATTACAACACTATTAATAACTTGTGGTACTAATTGTTCAGTTGTTTGATAACTTTGTGAAGTTAAATTAGTATTAGCTGCCCAGGACCATGTAGCGTTACGGTCACCAGCACTAGACACGGAACCAAAAAATAACAAACTTGCTCCGATAATAGAATTGGCAATAGCGCGTAATAGCATATAAAAGCTCCCTTCTATATTTATTTACACTAAATCATACAGGTATTAAACTACGTGGTTAAATAATTCATGTATTTTTTAATAAATATGATTATGGCAAAACAAGTAATCAATATTGGTGCGTTAGCAAATGATGGCACTGGCGATACGCTAAGAGCGGCATTTGATAAAGTTAATGATAATTTTTCTGAAGCATATCTTTTTGATGTTAACCAATTATCCGATGTAGATACATCTGCTAATGGTGGTTTGGCGAATGGTAAAGTACTTGCCTATGATAGTTCATCTGGTAAATTTGAACCATCCTCATTAGTTTACGCTTCTAATTTAACTGACTTAGCAGATGTAGTAATTACAGCAGGCGCCGCAGGCGAAGTAATAAGACACAATGGTACCAATTGGGTAGATGCAGTATTAACAACTTCAGATGTTAATGAAGGTACTAATCTCTATTATACAGATGCAAGAGCAGATGCAAGAGCACAATTAAAGATAACTACTTTAATTGATGGTGCTCCCGCCGCATTAGATACACTAAATGAACTAGCCGCCGCAGTTAATGATGATGCTGGTTATGCCGCAACAATAACATCAGCATTAGCAGGCAAAGAGTCAACAATTACAGCAGGATCCATAGCACAATACTGGAGAGGCGACAAATCCTTTCAACCATTAGACACAAGTAATGTAACAGAAAACACAAACCTTTATTATACAAATGTACGAGCAGACGCTCGCATTGCCGCCGCTAATATTGGTGATTTAAATAATGTAAACACAGCAGGTGTAGGTGCTAATAAGGCATTGAAATATAATAGTGGCACTAGTGTATTTGAAGTAGTTGATTATACATTAGCTGCATTAACTGATGTTACTATTACTTCCGCCGCCAGTGGTGATATTTTAAAACATAATGGTAGTGCTTGGGTTGACGTAGTATTAGACAGTAGTATTGTTCCAGAAAACACTAATTTATATCACACTAGTGCTAGAGCAGACGCTAGAGCAGATGTTCGTATTGCCGCATCAAGTGTTAATGCATTAAATGACGTTACTATTACAAGTGTAGCAAATAATCAATTATTACAATATAATTCAGGCAGTAGTCAATGGGTTAACGTTGCACAAGCATTGGGTGGAGGTGGTGTATCAGTAACAACAGAAAGTTTTAGTGGAAATAGTGTTCTAACAGCTTTTACTTTGACAACATCTGGTGTTAGTACTAATAACCTTATTGTTAGTGTTAGTGGTGTTGTTCAAAGACCTGTAGGAGCCTATTCTGTAAGTGGACAAACTTTAACATTTACTGCCGCTCCTCCAACCGGAACAGATAATATTGAAGTAAGATGTCTTGCAACAGGTGAACCAGGATTTTTAGTTATTACCGCGTCACAAGCTGTTGTAACCGCTGGTAGATATGCTGTAGATACTGTTGGTGGTATTGTCACATGCACATTGCCAGGATCGCCAGCTGCTGGTGATGCTATATATTTTGTGGATGCTGGTGGTGCATATGCAACTAATAATTTAACTATTGCTCGTAATGGTAATACAATTAATGGCGTTGCTTCAAACCATGTAATTAGTACTAATGGGCAGTCAACTGGCTTCGTTTATAACGGAGCAACTTGGCGTACGTACTAAGTGGTATCATTTGAATTATTAGTACATTTCTCATGTCAAAAATGTTCAGCATGGTGGTCTATCGCTACAGAGTCTGGCAAAGAAGATTTTTTTAAAGAAAAAGATTGGTATTGTCCTTGGTGCGGACATATTAATAACTACAGTAACGAACCTACTCCAGATAGTATAAATACTTAATAATACAATTATTTGGAGAAAATAATGGCTAGACAAGCAATTGGAATTGGCAGTACTGCTAATGACGGTACCGGTGATCCACTACGTACGGCATTTGATAAAGCAAATGATAACTTTTTAGAGTTATACATGCTACAAGCAGATGGCGCAACAGCAGTAGCGGCACCAGCCACAGCAGTAGGTGCTACCGGCGATTACGCAGGTAAAACAGCATATGATACAAGTTATTTTTATGTTTGTTTTGCGGCATATGATGGTGCAACAAGCATTTGGCGTAGATCAGCACACGCATCTTGGTAAAATAAATGGCCGCACCATATTGGGTAACTACGGCTGGAGATCTTGGAATTATCCAAGAAATGGAGTTTTATTCACTTCAGTTAACTGGGCGAGATCCTGAAGAAAGCTCAAATAATACTGGATTAACATTTAAGTTAATTGCCGGTAAATTACCTGGCGGCGTAGCATTAGCACCAACTGGACTTATTGATGGAATACCTACACAACGTAGTTTATTAAAAGGTGTTCCATACGAAGTTGCTAATAATGTTACAAGCACTTTTGTTATTAGAATAACTGATGCTGAATCTTTATTAGCCGATAGAACTTTTAGTTTAACTGTTGCTGGTCCTGACGCGCCAATTTGGTCTACGGCGGCAGGAAAATTAGCAGATGTTCATGATGGGCAAGAAATTATTACAACATTGGCGGCAACTGACTCAGATTTAGATGTGTTGACTTATAGTATACATTCAGGTAGTTTACCAGCTGGTTTAATTATGAGCACAACTGGTGTAATAACTGGACGAATTTCTAAAATAACAGTATCACAAGATTTTAACTTTGTTATTAGAGTAACTGATGGTAATACTAATGTAGATAGACAGTTCAGTTATAGAGTACATGCTCTTGCTAAAGCGAGAGTTGACACTCATCAAGACATATTTGGTGATAATATTACATGTGATAGTACTAGTACAATGTGGCTGTGTGACAATTATCTTTTTGCTAGACCATATATGACAAAGCCAGCAGGATCAGTTGGTACAATTAGGCATAGTAATTTTTATATTGAATTGTTTGAAGGGAAATTATTAGAAGACCTACCTTTAATTAGTTTTGAGCAAAGTGGTAATCTACCACAAGGTACAACATTTGATGGTGTATATGAAACTAATGCTAATGACGGTGTTGGTTCGTGTATTATATATGGCACTATACCACATACAACAGCATCTTCTACAACATATACTTTTTCAATTAGAGCAAAAAATCTTGATGAAGATTTTTATTATAAAGATTTAACAATTTATGGTGACTGGATTGAGTATACTTTGACTGTGCGAGGCGCGGCAGATACTGAGGTCACTTGGGGTTAATTATGGCATATACAAGTTTAGGAACAATAAATGCAGGCAAATCTTGTAAGTTAAAAATTAACGCAACAGCACCTGATGGTTCAGCACTATTCATTAGAATGAAGCGATCAAAAGATGCTGGTGAACTTCCACAAGGCTTAAGAGTATCGCAAGATGGCTCAATATTAGGACGAACTACTTTTCGTAATAATACAATGTTTGATCAAGCAACCACAACGTTTGTAGATACAGATTCTACTGCTATAACATCGTGGGATAGTAACTATGAATTTATAGTAGAAGCATATAGTGCAATTGGCCCATTAACAAGTATTGTTGTACTTAATGGTGGAACCGGCTATACGTCAGCACCTACTGTAACTATTGCTGGCGGTGGCGGTGGGCAAGCAACAGCAACTTGTACCGTATCTGGTGGTGCTGTTAATGCGATTACAGTAACGGCGGGAGGCGACAACTATACACATGAACCAACTATTACTTTTACTGGTGGCGGCGGCTCTGGTGCAATTGGTCGTGGTGACATTGCTGGTGGATTGGGTATAAGTTCATTTAAAAATTATTCAATTACAGTTAAATCATTAGCATTTAAACCATGGCAGAATTTATATTGTGTTGCTAAACCTAGTTTAGCAAATAGAGCAAATTGGGAAGATTTTACATCAGATTTTAACACATTTGATCAGGCATCATTATATAGAAAAAATGATGATCAGTTTGGTTTACAACGTGATATTAAAATACTTGTCAAATCAGGATTAAATCCAAAATATCTTAAAGATTATATGACAATAATGGAAAAGTATCATTATACTAAACAATTACGTTTTGGAGATCTTAAAAGTGCGCGATCTTATGTAAATGGCAAAGTAGAATATGAAGTTATATATTATGAAATAATAGAAATCAGTTCTTCAACAGATACTTTGTTAGATTTAAATACAAGTAGCATACATGATTTTGCCCCAGTATTTGCATCTAGTGAAAAAATACGAGCTAGTATAACAGATGGGCCCGGCCTGCCAGATTATACAGTAGATATGACAACTTGGGACAAGGCGTATGATATCTATCCAAATAGTTTTAAAAATATGAGAGCAACTTTAAAAACAAATGTTGGCGAAGTAGTAAGCGAAGCAAAATCATTACCTAGTTGGATGTCAACTGAACAAACAGATGGTAGTATTTTACAACATAAATTAGCAGTACCATTGGTGTATGTAGAACCAGGTAATGCAGAGCGTATTAAATTTTTAATTAACCGATCCAAATTTAATCCAAATAAATTTTTATTTGAGGTTGACAGATATGAGTGGGATACTGATTTAACACAATCGTTTAATATAGATACTGGTTATTATGCCGCAAGGAAAGAAACAACTTTTGATTCATTAACAACTACAATTGATAATAAAGATATGAAGTTTATAGATGCTATACAAACAATTACAGGTGATGGCTCTACAAAGAAATTTACATTAAATCATTATGTAAATCATTCTGCTGAGATACATGTTACAAATCCAGGATTTAGTGGTGATATTTCTGGTGCCACACAAGCTAATCCTGTAGTAATTACTACAATCACGGCACATAATTTAATTGATAGTACAAAAGTACAAATTGTCAATTTGCCAGGTTATGGTTATTCATATGATGAATTTATATATGATTTAGGAAGTATGCCTGAATTGAATGGTAATATATATTATGTAGATGTTATTGATTCAACATCATTTGCTTTATATACAGACGTAGCATTAGCAACTGCGGTAGATGGTACAGGGTATACAGCATATACGTCGGGTGGACAATTTATAGGTACAGATCTATTATTAACACCAGTTAAAGATTATGTGGCGCAATTTAACCAAATAGAGTATACTACAATACCATTAAATAACGTAAAATATCACGTGATTTATAGAAAGTATGCACCGAGAACATATTCAAAAGTTGGAGAAAACGATAAATACTTGAAATTCCCACAGACAGGAGTGTATGAATAAATGGCAAGTTCAATAAACCCTAGTAATATTGACGGAACATATCCAGTAGCTGGTCAAGATAATGACAGTCAAGGATTTAGAGACAATTTTACAAATATAAAAACAAATTTTACGGCGGCAAAGACGGAAATAGAGACGTTACAAACGTCTTCAGTTACGTTAAGTGCAACGAACGATTTTAACTTTACTGGTACAATCAGTGAAGCATTAATGAAAAATAATGCCGATGTAGTAAATGCATTAGGCACAGTTGGTGGCGCTGTAACATTAGACCACGCAACAGCAATAATCCATACTGCTACATTAAATGCAAGCGGCACATTAGCATTTAGTAACTGGCCAGCGTCAGGAAAAGGTGGCAGAATGCGTTTTATTGTTACAATTGCTAATGTAGCACATACGCTAACCTTGCCGTCGGCTGTTACATTAGGTGCAACGACTGTCCAAGGGATTAGTTCACTAGTAATTACTTTTCCAGCAACTGGAACATACATTTACGATTTTAGTTCAATAGATGGTGGCACAATTGTGCTAGTAGAAGATAAAACACAGAGTGATTCAGCACTAGGTAACTTGCAAGTTTCAGGTAATGCAATTAGTGCTATTAATACAAACGGTGGTATTACACTTACTCCAAACGGAACCGGTGTAGTTGCTACAGATAATTTAAGTTTTGATGCTGGTACAGTTGCCACAACAAACACCAATGGTAATTTAACACTAGCACCAAATGGTACAGGTACAGTTGATTTAAGTGGCGCAACAGCGACTATTTCAACATCAACTACTGACCAAGCATTAGCACTTGCACCAAATGGTACAGGCACAGTAACGGTTCCAGCAGGTTATAAGGACCGTGCAGGACATGGTGCCAACTCCCTGACGACAAAGCAATACGTAGATGCTACTGTCGCAGGTGGGTCAATTGCAAATATTCCTTTGCGCCATGGTGTCACTATCGGAATGATGGGTGCTACGGTAGCAAATCCAGTAGTAATTACAACATCTGATGGTTCAACAAGAAGTATAACAGCTGCTACACAAGCAAATCCAGTAGTAATAACAGCAGGCACTCACAACTTGTCAGATAGAGATAGAGTTCAAATCACAAGCGTTGTAGGTATGACACAACTAAATGATCTTGATTTTTACGTTGATGTTCTTAATTCTACTACGTTTGCTTTGTATACTGATATCTGGTTATCAAATGGTATTAATGGTACTGGTTATGGTGCATACATCTCAGGCGGTGAAGTTGACAAATTCCAAGAATATGATCTAGACGATGGTGCCAAGATTTCGATTGCCGGTGTTGTAGGTATGACAGAACTGAATAGTAACACGTACTATGCCAAACGGGTAACATCAACAACGTTTCAACTATACACTGATTTAGGATTAACAACAACTGCCGATGGCTCAGCGTTTACAGCATACACATCAGGTGGTGTAATATCATTACAAGAACAAATTGATACAGGCGATACACTTACAATTTCAGGCGGTACAAATGTTAGTGTAAACGTTGATACTGACAAATTTACAGTTAATTTAGACGCTGATGTATTTGGTTTGAATTCATTACAAACCGATGTGTTAGAATTAACAACTGCTGGTACTCCGACAATCCAAACACCTGCTTCATCAAATGCAAATATTGCTTTAAATCCGAATGGCTCAGGCACGTTGTTAATTGGTGGTACCGTACCAACAATTACTACCTCGTCAGGAGATTTAAAATTAGATTCAAATGCAGGTGACATTGTGTTTGATGCTGATATTGAGATGACAAGTAGTAGTAACGGCACAATTAAAACTGCTGGCACCAACCAAAATATTGTTTTAGATCCTAACGGTACTGGGAAAATTAGTATTGATGGTAATGGCACTGATGCTACCATAACAACAAACAATACTAATGAGGCTCTTGCACTTGCACCAAATGGTACAGGTGGAATTAAACTAGCAGTTCATGCGGCAACATATGTGACAACTTCTGCAACAACAGGTGCGGCATCTTCGTTACCAACTGACCCTGCAGGATACTTATTGATTGAGATTAACGGTGCTAACGCAAAGATTCCTTATTATAATGTATAATAGAATCTAGATAGGTTAAAATTATGAAAGTTTTAGATATAACAAAATTACGAGAATTAGCAGGCTTACCAATAGAAGAAGCTATGATATCCGGTGATTGGGAAAATTTGGGTATAACAAATGACGATCTGGAACCAGATGATGCTTTTGGTGGAGGAGCATGGTCAGTTGGCCGTGGTGGTCCGAATTCGCAATTCTTTTGGTTCAAAGAACAAGATACCGGCACTCATTTTGCTACAGTCACTGATATAGGTAATGGTACTTGGAAGATTGAAGATGGTGATGGCCGTGTGATTGGGGATGCCGGAATAACATCATGGGACGAAGTAGAAAGTATTGTTGGAAAAATGTTCTTGGGCCCAAGATCCGCACATGATGAAACCCCATCGGCTGAAGAATATAGGTAATACTAACTTATAGGAATCTATTATGACCGACGCCTACAAAGACGCCGGTGTAGACATTGCTAAAGCAGATCAATTAGTTAAACAACTTGGCTTTTCTGACTATGGAGCCGTTATCAATCTCGGCGACACTAAAATAGTCCTCAGCACCGACGGCGTAGGAACAAAAATACTAGTAGCAGAGCAATTAAACGTTTTTGATACCATTGGTATTGATTTAGTTGCTATGTGTGCCAACGACATTCTATGTCACGGCGCAAAACCTCATTCATTCTTAGACTATTACGCAATGGGTAGTCTTAATTTAGAAAAAAGTAAAGAAATACTATCTGGTATACAAACAGGATGTGAATTAGCAGGATGTAAATTAGTTGGTGGCGAGACTGCTGAGATGCCTGACGTATATGAAGGGGATAAGTTTGACCTTGCTGGATTCTGTATGGGCGTTGTTATAGATGAGTTACCTAAAAAAGACTTAATGAAAGAAGGTGATGTTATCATTGGTATCCCTAGCAGTGGCCCACATAGTAACGGATATAGTTTGTTACGTCAATTATATGGTGGAATTTATCATATAAACATTTTAAGACCAACTCGCATTTATACTGACGATGTTTTACCCATTTTACCACTTATTAAAGGTGCGGCTCACATTACAGGAGGTGGAATTCACGGTAATTTGCCTCGAATACTGCCAGATCACTTAAATTACAATATCAATATTGAATTAAAAGACTGGTGGTCAGCATTGTTCACTTCTACCCAAAATTTTCCCATGAATATGAGCAAACACGAGTTTGAATGTGTGTTTAATTGTGGCTGGGGTATGTTATTAGTGGTAGATGTTGAGAATATAGATCAAATATCGGAAAAAGTGACTGATTCGGCTGTGCTGGGCACTTTGACTGCTTGACATTTGCCCCTTTCTGTAGTATAATATGTTAATGAAATATATACTCGCAATACTTCTATGTATAATGATACCATCAGCATCTTGGTCAGATATAAGCGATCCGACAAATGGTATAAAAATTTATAATATTGTTGAGAATACAATTAAAAAATTGGAAGGTAGATTTCCTACTCCTGTGGAATTTGATGTTTCGTGGAATATAGAATTAAGACATGCAGACGAAATAAAGCATTCTTGGTGTAAAACTAAATCTAAAAGTGTTACTAGTATAAAATTTAAAGATTGTATGCAAAAGGATGCAGTAGAATCATATTATGATATAGGTAGAAGCACATTAATTCTTAAAAAAACTTTATTACTTGATGATGCATATGACGTAGGCAGTATAATACATGAAGTAGTACATTATGTTCAACATAGACACGGACTGACGCGCCGCGGTAGTTATTCTTTATGTGTTGCGTTACTAGAATATCAAGCAATGATTATTGAACAAGAATTAATAACTGACTCGGGTTTATATATACCTTCATGGTATAGTAATTATTTGAATAAATGGAAGAATAAATTTCAAAACCAATTAACTGATAAACCTAATTGTAAACTGTGAGGTAATTAAATATGTATAATCCATTAGTAACAGGCGTAACTGATCTTTCTGATGATGAATTGCTTGCAAAAATAAATGAATTAAATTCTAAAATGGGGCAAGCAAGTTCTGCGGGTATGTTTAGTGCTATAAATCAAATGGTCGTAATATTAAATGAATACCAAGAAGAAATGACCCGTCGACATGCAAAATCTATGGAAGAAGGTAAAGAGAAGTATGACGAATTAATTGATGTAAATAAAAATTAATGATGAATAAATTTGGCGATTACGTATTAAATGAAAAGGAAGTAGTCAACGTTTTATACAATAATCCCAACGTTGATTTAACTAAACTTAACATCACTGATGTTGAGAAGTTTAATGATGCGATTGCTAATTTGTATTTGCCCAATGAAAAACTTGAACAATATACAGAGCCAAATGTTAGTGTTGAAGAATTTGATAAACAATATCAGCAAAACTGGTATATGCCTCAAGAGTATAAAGAATTAGATATTGCTGAATATTTGTTAAATCTATGTCAAACTGATGCAGAATTGCAACGTGTAGGACTTGAACTATTAGAGTATCAGAAGATAGATTTCTTTGATGCTTTGTGTTTTTTAAAGTATTTTGTAGACACTATGCGTGATAATAATATAGTATGGGGTGTAGGTAGGGGTAGTAGTGTGGCAAGTTATGTTTTATATTTGTTAGGTATTCATAAGATTGACAGTATAAAATATAATTTATCACCAGATGAATTCTTTAAATAAATATAATATATGTATATAATGTGAGGGAAAAATTAAAATGGCACAAAATACAGGACGAAAAACTTACAGAACAGCCGCCGGGAAACACCTTGATATGGAAGCAATGTTGCTACATAATGAAGAGGCGATAGCAGTTGGTAATAATCCAGTAAATGCTCGTGGTGATGAAATAGGCCCAGGGGGCGAAGTAATACGGACCAATTCTGAACTAGTTCAAGAATACTATTCAAATAACCCAAATGCTGTACAAAAGTCTCAACCAATAGGGTCCATTACTGAAGATTTAATTCCAGATGATTTAAAAAATCCAGCAACTGTAACACCAGCAATGAGTGTTGAAGAGCAACCAGCACCGGAAGTATCATCAACACCGAAGCAAACACCGGCACCACCTGCTATATCAGCAGACCCAACTGTTGTTGCTGATGAGGCAACGCAGTCTGCTTTAGAAAAGAAAATCAAAAAGGCGGCGGCCAAAGCAAAAAATAAGGCTCAAGAAGAAAAAGCAGAAGCAGAAGCAAAATTACCTAAGGCGGTTACAGGCGCGTTGGATAATCTCGATTTAGGATAAGGAGTCCAAAATGGAATGGAATGATGTTCAATTATTTTCAACATATCAATTAAGTGGTGAGTTGCGAGCAATTCAAGATAGAATTGTTGTAGAAGAATTAAAAACTGGTGAAACTATCACTAAAACTGGCATTGTTATTCCAGATGATAACGCAATAGAACGTGGCATTCGTCCACGTTGGGGGAAAGTATACCGCATTGGCCCGCTACAACATGAAGTATCGCAGGGCCAATGGATACTTGTTGAACATGGCCGTTGGACACGTGGTTTAAAAGTTCGCACAGTAGATGGCGAAGAAAAAACTATACGAATGGTTGACCCAGAAGAAATTTTACTTATAAGTGATGAGCGTCCACCAGAACATGAACAATATGGCATTGGTGAAAATACAGTAATTGATACTAGTGTATAATATTTGACAAATGCCTAGATGAGTAGTATAATAAGCATATGAAAGGTAAATTTTTAGTAATTCAATATGCAGGGAAACCAGCAGATCCTAGTCAAACGTCAAAGAAAGGTTATCTTAAAGAAAACCTAGTATATGATGAGAAGGTAAGCATAACAAATAAATTACGAGATAAAGATTTTATTAGTGCTACCGTTGTATTAGATTTAGAAAACAAAAAGATATTGCGGCGTAGCAAGATACATGATATATCAGACGATTATGACTTTCTCTTTGATTATTATTATCAAAATTACAAAGATCACATAGACAAATTCCTAGGCACTAATGAAAAAACTGTGGACTGAACAATACAGGCCAACTGACATAGACTCTTATGTATTTCGTGATGAAAGTCAACGAAAACAAGTTAAGGGTTGGATTAAAAGTGGGGCAATCCCACATTTATTGTTTAGTGGCGCGGCTGGTGTTGGCAAAACAACGTTGGCAAAAATACTAATTACAGCACTTGACATTGACCAATATGATATGCTAGAGATTAATGCTAGTAGGGAAAACTCTGTAGATAGTATTAGAGATAAAGTAACAGGCTTTGTTAGCACATTGCCATTTGGTGAATTTAAAATTGTATTGCTTGATGAGGCAGACTATATGTCTCCCAACGGACAGGCGGCATTGCGTGGTGTTATGGAAACATATCACGACACAGCACGTTTTATTTTAACTTGTAATTATCCACATAAAGTTATTCCAGCATTACACAGTAGATGTCAAGGCTTTCACATTGATAAAATTGATCCAACAGAGTTTACTGCGAGAGTAGCACACATAATGTTGGAGGAAAGCGTTGAGTTTGAACTTGATGTGTTAGACAATTATGTAAAAGCAACTTATCCAGATTTGCGTAAGTGTATTAACTTACTACAAATGAATAGCACTACAGGCAAACTTGTATCTCCGCATAGTGAAGATGCTGGCATTAGTGACTATAAAATTGATATGGTAGAGTTAGTTAAAAAAGGTCAGTATAGAGAGGCACGTGAATTATTGTGTAAGCAAATACGCCCAGATGAGATTGACGACATGTATCGTTGGATGTATGATAATTTGGAGTTGTGGTCAGATAATCCTGACGGCACGGATAAAGCAATTTTAATTATACGTAAGGGATTAGTTAATCACACATTAGCCGCTGATCCAGAGATTAATTTAAGTGCAACACTTGTAGAGTTATCTCAAATTAACTCTTAATTATAACCACCACTACCACGGCTACTACTATTCTGTGCCATCCACTCAAATATCTTTTCATGTTGTTTCATAATTTCTCGATCAACTTCACGTAATGTTCTAATTTCTTCTCTGAGTTGATCAACTTTAAAGCCTAAAACGTCTAGTCCTGAAATGGCCTCTTCGTTTTCTTGTATGTCTTTAATTGCTTGTATATTGTTATGAATCGCGATTCCACATTTCTGTGCCTCTGCTTCCAATGCAGGTATTGCTTGACCTTGTATACTTGCAAGTCGTGTTACTTCTGAATTTAATCCAGACATCCACCAAATGAATCCACCTGCTTGAACTAAAAAGGCCACTGCCATTGATAGTATAAGTCCCTTGTTTATAGAATTGTCGCTAGAGCGACGATTCATAGAATTATCCGCCATATTTCATCTCCCGACGTATTTATTTACTTTATGTATATTATGATATGGTAAGTTTGTTATATGTATCAGTAAACCATGTTTCTAAATGGCTGATTTTTCTATATTTCTTATAAAACTCGTGATTCGCTAATATTTGTTTTCTATAGTCAGGAATATTATCTCTTTCTTCATCATTTGCTTCTTGTTTTAATGTAAGATTTAAAATTCTAAGCCATTCTAGTAATGGTTGTGATACTGTATCATAAATGTCTATTTCGCCCGATTTAATTTCAGGCCAAACACGGTCTGTTATTATTTCTTTGCTACAATATTTTGATTGTAGACGTTCATTTATTTCTAGTCTAACAGACAATTCAGCATTTTGAATACGGTAATATCGTGGTCCATCTAAAGTTATTGGCATAAATCGAATTTGTTTTGGACCATAATCACTTAATAAAAGCATTCTGTAATAGTATTCGATTAAGTTTTCTAAATCAAATAAATTTAAAAATTGTATAACTGGTACTAATGATACATTCCAATGTTTTAGTTTATTTTCATTAACAAAGTCAACAATTTTTTTAATATTCTTTTCTATTTGTGTCCATTTTCCTGGGTATCTGATATAATCAAACGCATCACTTACTCCGTCTATACTTAACATTAAATTAACATCACCAAAATGTGCTAATAAATTATAAAATTTTAGATTGGCATTTGTACAATTTGTATTACACCACACTTGTATATTTTTAGCTACGTTATTATCTACTAGTGCTTGTAATAATTTATAATTGCCTTGTGTTATCGTTGGCTCACCACCAGTGATATATATTCTTTTAGTATCTGATTTAAGTATTTGTTCTAATATGTTTTCAAATACTTTGGTATTATTTACCCATTCAAAAGTACCACTCTTGTTATTAACAATAATACGATTTACTTCCGAGTCATCCCATGCCGTACCATGATCAAAATTCCCCCAATCACCTAATTTTTTGAATTCAGCATCTATTTGTTCTTTATTACCATCAAACTCTATTTGCATAGTATTATGAGATTTTCTAACTTCTTCATACCATTCTGAACTATAATTTGGACTACAACTAATACATTTAAGATTACATAAATTACCAAATCGTATATCATAAATATCAGGTCTTAAATCTGTGATAATATCACTTGGGAAGTCTGCTGTGTAATGATCATATTCCTTCAGCCTTTTAACACCTGCGCTTATATTTTGAATATCTTCAAGTTCATTTAATCTATTACTGTATCCACTATCTTCTTCATGCTTATAACAATTATGACACGCGTCAATTTTTACACCATCTAACATTGCTGTTCTAACATCTTGCATGTACTTGTTATTCCATACTTTTTCTAGAGAATCAGTAGAAATATTTACATTAGTACCATCGTCATTTGTTATAATATTTTGAGCAATACAACATAGTCTCATTTCACCATTAGAATCTACCATTTGTTCACGCCATGGAACTGGGCAGTAAGTATTTTTATTTTTTTCGTTATATACTGACATAATTATTTTATAGGGATAGTTAAATTACTAAACCCTCTACCGTATTTAAGCTGACACAAATTACAGCGACAATTTTTACAATCGCAATTATCACTTCCGCAATGGCCGCTGACGCGTTCGCCTACACCAGCATAACCATGACACTTGTGATCACAGGTTTGACACTTTCCTGGATTAGTATGCTTAAGACTGATATGTGCTAATAGTTCTTTCCAAGACCCGGAATGCACACGTTGATTAAACGGAATTGAATTAAGTCCTTCTCTCAGCAGTGAGTACACCGCATCATATTCATCATCTGTCATCGTTATTGAATCACACTTGCCTGTATATTTATTGGAATAAACTACGATGTTATTATTGTATGGGTTTAATATTAAATATTTGTATCACACAATGTGGAGTGTGAAATAACTTTGCAAGCGAGGTGACTTATGTCAAAACGTAAAAGTCGTCCTAAACGCCGTAGCACACATTACGACTATATGGACGAAAAAATTATTGAATTTGAAAAATATTATGGAAAACCAAAAAACACACTAAAAAAACCAAACATAAAACTAAAAGCAAGATCACTTAATCAACAAGATTATATCAACTTATTAACTAATCCAGCCAATGCGATAGTATTTGCATGTGGCCCAGCAGGAACTGGCAAAACAATGTTAGCATGTTTAGCCGCACTTAAAGCATACTCAGAAAACAAGGTAGATAAAATTGTACTAACCCGCCCAGCAGTAGAAGTTGACGAACAACATGGCTTCTTACCCGGCACTATCCAACAAAAAATGGAACCATGGACACGCCCAATTTTTGATATCTTTCAAGAGTATTATTCACCAAAAAACATATCACGTATGATAGATGAAGGTATTGTTGAAATATCTCCACTAGCATATATGAGAGGACGAACATTTAAAAGAGCATTTATTATCGCAGATGAGATGCAAAATGCTACACGAAATCAAATGAAAATGTTATTAACAAGAATAGGTGATGATTCCCGTATGGTAGTTACAGGAGATTTGGACCAAAGTGATAGATACCATGACAATGGATTATACGAATTTCAAGATTTACTTGAGAGGTATAATGAATGTAGGCATATAGATATGGTTCATTTTAATAACCGAGATATAAGACGCCACGTCGTTGTAGAGGAGGTACTACGAATTTACGGAGATGAATAATGACGTGTGAATTATGCAAATTGCATACAATAATTCATTTATATGAAGATCATGATCCACGTTGGATCATATTAGATTGCATGTCGTGTGTGGTGCCTATGGTCGTTTGGCGGGCATCGCACACGATGTCTATACCTGTTAAAGATTACAATGAGATGGAATATGCTTTAACATGTGTTGGTGATAAGAAATATGGATCAGGCAATTATTATATAGATAAAAAACAACGAAGTATTCCAGATCATTTACACTGGCATGCTCGGCCTATTGATTGGTTATCAGAGGATTTGCGACTACTCGATCAAACAGGAATATAAATATCACTAATACGATTTGTTCGGGTGCTCTTCGAATAAATATTCACATGGAACGTAAGTTTGTAGTGCGCTATCAAGGTGGCTCTGGTGGTTTTTTGGTTTCCTGGTTATTACAACTAGCGCATGATCAGCGCAAATCCAAATCTCCATCACATGCGGTAGATGCTTTAAATCGATTTCCATTGACATTAAAAAATAAGCCACTTGAATGGAAAAATCATGAATTAACTCCGCCTGATATAGGAATATTGTGTAATTCTTTTTATGATTTGTATGAAAATCATTTTGATGGTTTTTTATTAGAAAAAGATGTACATGAATTATTGCAAAGAACTATCAATAAAGATACTAAACTATACAGTGTAGCAGATTTTAGAATGAGAGTAAAATATTATCACTGTAATTACATAATACGGCGGCAAGCCAGCAACCCTTTATGGGGTATAGCCGCTGGCGAACCAGTAGAAGAACCGTGGATATATGACGGAGATAATATTATGGATATTATTAAATTATCAGACTTGTTATTTGATCCAAGTAAAGTTCTGTTTGTAACTACACCATATAAATTTCTTAGATTATGTGAGGATGAAAAAGTGTGTGGTGAAATAAATTATGAAGATTTATACACTGGAAATTTTGAAAGAAATATTTATATAACGGATATATTAAATAATTATAAGAATAAATTGAACATGTTTCCTATAGAATCTATATGGGAAGGGACTTGGCAGGAACATATTGAAAAATTTATTAATAGAGAATTAACAGCACATCAGATACAAGTTTGTAAACTTCTAATTGGTAGGTGGTTGTATGTAACACCACAAAGCATAAAGGATGAATTTAATATATGAGTTATATTTTCTTAGTAGGAGCGCCAGGATCACGTTGGAGTAGTGTTGCCGCTCATATATACGAATCTGTTGATATAGATCAAACAGACGCCGCTCCCCACCGTGAATATTTAGGCGGGCCACAACTTAGTGATTATAAAGCAAAACACAGTGGCTCTTATTTTGATCCAGGTATGGAATTTGGTAATTGGTTTGATAGCATAGATAAGCACAATAAAAAACAAAACGAAGCAGAGTTTAATAAAGCATTTAGTGGTATTTTACGCAGAGACAAATACAGGATTATTAAAAGCCACACATTAGCACACAATTTACAATATATAAAAACAGAATGGCCTAATAGCAAAATAGTTTTGACGTATAGAACAAACAAGAAATGCTATGATTGGTGGATGCAGGCAGGCGGATTTGAAATCTCGTATCCTAGTTATGAATGGTATGAAAACGAGAAAAAGATGAAGGCAGAGATTGCTTTACAAAATAAAAATATTAAAGCATTTATGGCAGTTAATAAAGCAAAATTTAATGCGATAGACAGTTTTGATACGTGCAATTTGTTAAATATAAAGTGTCCTATAGAAGGTGTACACCAAAGTTATAAGGCAGAAGATATTAAAGTGTGCGTAATATGAATTATGGCGATTATTTAGATCTAGATACAATATTAAATTCACAAAACACAATAACATCGGATCGCAATGAACTGATGTTTATAGTTGCACACCAAGCATCCGAATTATGGTTTAAAGTATTAATACGCGAATTAAGCATTGCTACTAATCCAGATCTAAAACGCATTGCCAAAATATTCAATCACTTAAATACATTGTGGGACATTATAGCAACACTTACCCCACAAGACTACGAGAGATTTAGAAGCACACTAGGCTCAGCGTCAGGCAAACAATCAACACAATATATAGAAGTAGAACAGTTATTGAGAGATTTACCCAGCAAATGTTGTCCAAATACAAGTTTATTTCCACGTGAAGCGTTATGCGATGTAGAAAATGCGTTTAAAAAATGGCAGTTTAATCATATGAAAACTGTAGAACGCATTATAGGGGATAAGCCTGGGACTGGAGGCACATCTGGAGTAAAGTATTTAAAACAAACAGTTGATAAAAATTTGTGGGATAAATGAATATAAAAATACTTAATGCATTAGAGGATATGTTTAAAACATCTCCTCAAATCTTGCGAGATGATCACAAACTACGGCAGTCTATACAAGGTATGTTTGACGTATGGGTTGAGGATGTTAGTTTTGACAATACTGGCGAATTAGTTAATAAAATTGATGACAAAGTATTGGAAAAATACTTTAGTAATGTATGGCAGTCTGAAACTAAAAAATATAAGCACAGTGGATTAGCATTAGTGGATGAGATTAATAGTTTAAAACCACGTAGTGTGTTAGACGTTGGCTGTGGCTATAACGAGTTTAAAAGTAAAATAGACAACCTAATAGGTATTGACCCATATAATAGTCACGCAGATATTAAAGTAAGTATTTTAGATTATCATCCTTCTGAAACATTTGATGTAGTTATGTGCTTAGGTTCAATTAACTTTGGATCAACTGATAAAATATTAAAAGAGTTAGAGCATATAGTAAAATTAACAACGCCTGGTGGTAAAATATATTTTAGAGTAAACCCAGGACTAACGCATATACCAACAGAATCCAGTTGGATATCTTTTTATGAATGGACACCAACATTTATAATTAACTGTGCTGACTTTTTAAAAGTAGATGTATTAGATTTGAGAAACGATTACAAAGAAAGAATGTATTTTGTTTGGTCAAAGAAATAATTATGGCGCTAGAAGATAACATTATTGCAATATTTGTGGAAGAATATGGTGTTGAAAATAATCAATATCCAAGAATGTCAATATTTTTTGATGATGTATTGATCGAAGAGAACATAGAAGTGCGAGAGATTAAGAAGACGGTTAATACTCTATTGCCAGAATGGACTGGAATTAAAGCAGGAAATGATGTTCCTAAAAATGAGAGCGGGGCAGACAGCAGTTGTTATAAATTTATAGTTGAATTGGACAACCATAACGACCGCGATACAACAAGCACACATAAAATAAGAGTTGTATTTACCGACACAGAACTTTCGTGTTGTATTAATATACGTAGTATTTCGGCTAACAGTATTATAATAATAGGTTGCACAGATTTGGTGGGTTCAGTACATACAGAAAATCCTGAACTTGAAATAAGTTTTACTATGCCATTATATCCATATAGAAAAGTATTAAAGTTAGAAAAGTTTAATAAAGAAGAAGTAAATTATCCAGAGATTTTTAAAATACCATTTAGTACTAGATTTATCAAAAAACATGTATGTACGGATCGTATTATAGAAATGATGGGTGATTATTATGAAAAACAAGAGATGACTAAATTATTATCTGATAAAAAATTATTATCAATTCCTGAGTTATACCCACTGTGGTTAACTTTTCAAACTGCATTTGATGAGCACTGTGTTAAGTTTAATTTACCTAGAGTTCTAATATCAAGCAGTTGGTTTGTGTCGTATAAGAAATTAGATTCTATTAAAATGCATTTTCATCCTGGTGCGGTGATTGTGGGAGCGTGGTATCCATATGTTGATGAAGATTCAGCTCCAATAGTATTTGAGCATCCAAGTACTCAGGCTATAGTAGCTAGTCATTCATATAGGAAAGGTCTTGATCATATAGGAACAGATAATATGGACGAGTATCGAATTGAAGAATTTGAGATTCAACCCAAATCTGGAATGATGAATATATGGCCTGGCTACTTAAATCATTGGATTAGAAAAAATCATACAGATGAAAGATATATTGTAACAGTTAATACAATTCTTTATTCAGAAAGAGATGCCGTAGATAAAGATTATAGAATAGAACCTTTTGAAACATGGTAACAACATATAATCATGAAATGTTATTCACTAATCGTCACAGGAATAATTGGTATTATAAACAAATAAAAAGTTCTTGTAATGATAAAATATGTTTGGATATAGGAACTGGATCCGGGGTACTTTCTTTATTTGCTATTCATTCTGGTGCGAAGCATGTATATATGATTGATCATAATATTGATTGTTGTGAGATGGCAGGAAGAATATTTCAAAAAGCAAATATACCTGAAGAAAAATATACTATAATTCATGCTGAATTTGATCAAGAATTAATTGATAAACTACCCAAGATAGACGTAATAGTAAGTGAACTTATAACAAGTAATTTCTTTGGAATAGATCTTAGTAAATTATATGGATTAATAAAATACAATGAATCAACAAGACATGCTGTATTAATACCTGATACGTTATTAGGCTCATTTGCTTTATTTACTGATACAGAAATGTTTGAAATAATAGATAGTCATAATAATAAAATCATTGAAATGGAAACTGGAGTTAAAGATATTGATGATAATTATTCCATCACATGTGATTTGTTTGATCTAAATTTTGGAAAACAGAAGTATAATGTTAGACCATTTATCACTGAACAATCTGATAAACATAGATTATTAATGCAATTATATAGTTCTGCATTAAAAACAACGACTACTATATTAAGAAATGTTATTAAATTTGACATGCATAATCCTACAACAAATTATGAGTGGAAAATTAATAATAATTTACCTAATGGCAAATATGGTGCAATGTTATTAGGTATTATAGGTTGTTTTAATATAGAAAATAGTTCATTACATTTAATGAATCAAGATGTATGGGCAACTTATTTTTATAAATTTGAAAAAACAAATGATAACATTATTATAAAGTTTGATAGAAATATTAATAATTTTGCCATTTTTTGTGACTAAATTATATAATACAATAAATATATTTACCTACCAAGTGTTAGTAACGCTCCTTAGGAAGTTCATTAACACACACTATCCCCTATGAATGAAATTATCGCTCTATTGGGCGGGACTTTGTATGGACTATTAATCGGCATCATACCCGGTGCTGGTGCGACTACAGGCCTCGTTGCAATAGTTATATGGGTTTGTGTACAGTATACAGGAGGTTGGGAAGATTTTGCTATTTTCGTAAAAATAGAATCAATTATTCATAGGAGAATATAATGAAGAAGTTTATTAATGGAGTAACAAATGTTTAAAAAACTATTAATCTCGGCAATACTTTCAATAGGTATTGCAACATCGGCGTTAGCCGATTATACCCTAATCGTGCCACAGGCACCTGGTAAGGGCACTTCAGTTTGGAGTGAAATCATTGCTAAGAACTTAGAAAAGTTCCTAGGCGAACCAGTAGTAGTACGTCACATTCCAGGCGCACGTGATATTCCTGGATTTAACAAGTTCCACGATAGTCTACGTTTTGATGATAAAACAATCATGGTTGCACACGGTGGCAACGGTGTATCGTTTCTATTAGATAAAGTTAGATACAATTATTTTGATTATGAACTAATTGGTTCAATGAATAATGATATCGTTCTTGGTAAACAAGAAGGTAAAGATGAAAAATCAGGCACTTGGACAATCGCAGGCGGGTCAGGTTTTGAACCAGATGCGGCCGCGGCGGCAATGTTAATCTGTGGCCCACAAGAAAACGGTTCAATCGATGCCTACTTGACATGTTGGAGAGAACGTGTTGTATGGGTTAACGGTGTATCAGGCGGTGAAAAGCGTCTAGGTTTCCAAAATGGTGAATTTGATATCGCACGTGAATCACCAGCGGCATGGAAGCGTTTCTATACAGATATCGAAGGTAATGAACTATGGTTCACTCACGGTATCCTAGACTTAGAAAACAATATACAAATGGATGACCCTAACTTCCCTAATACACAATTTGAAGATGTGTATGAAAGATTATGGGGCGAAGCACCATCAGGTGATTTATATCAAGCATATAAACTTACTCGTAACTGGCGTGACGCAATCCAAAAATCACTTTGGATGAACAAAGGTAATCCAAATGCGGCAAAAGTTAAATCGGCTGTAACTGCAATGATCAATGATCCAGTTGCATCAGCAGAAATTTATGCTAAGACAGGTGTTTATCCTTGGATTCAAGATGGTGATAGTCTATTAGCGGCTCTTAAATCTTTGATTACAGAGAAAGCACTAAGAGATGCGGTGAAGTGGAACCAAGAAGCGTATGGCTTCCCATCAATCTACAAACCTGAACTTTTAGACTAAGGAAAGCACTATGGAATATGTTATCTGGGCATTAGTTGGCACTTGTTATGGAATGTTAGTTGGTATTATTCCTATCGCAGGTGTAACTACTGCTCTGATAACTGTCTTTACCATGGGAGCATATTTTATGGCCGACCCTTATTTGGGGTTGGTCTTTTTAACTGCTATCGTGGCAAGTTGTGCGAGTGCAGATAGTTATACAAGTATTCTTACTGGTATTCCTGGCGCTAGTACTACTGCGGCATGTGTTATTGACGGTTATCCTATGGCAAAGAAAGGTCAAGCCGCTAGAGCAATGGGAATTGCTATTGCTGATTCAACATTTAATGGTGTTGTATTTGCGGCATTAACTTTCTTTTTACTTCCATACTATGGAAAAATTATAGTATTATTTGGACGCCCGGAGTTTCTGGGCTTTATGACAATGGCACTAGCCTGTGTAGGCTTTGTTGCAAGTAAAAATGTTTTCTTAAGTATCTGTGCAATCATATTCGGATTAGCAGTAGGTATGGTAGGAGAAGATGTTGTAAGTAATCCTAGACTGACATTCGGTTGGGAATATTTACAAAATGGAATTGGCATGGTGGTTCTACTATCAGGCTTATTCGGAGTTCCTGAATTATTAGACGGATTCAGAAAGAAATTAAAATCAGCGGCACCACCGTTAGAAGGAAATTATTGGACAGGACTGAAACAAGGTTTTGGTGATTGCAAACGACATTGGAAAGATATGGTTAGAGGTGGACTAATTGGATTCGTAACTGGCTTATTGCCAGGCGTAGGAGGAGCAGTAGGTGACTTCTTAGCATACGGTGCAACCAAAGCCGCACACAAAGAAGAAGATCAAGAAGTTCCATTTGGTGAAGGTAATCCTGTAGGATTACTAGGCTGTGAAGGAGCCAACAATGCACAGAAAGTATCTAGTATGATACCTGCTTGTTTGTTTGGTATTCCTGCGGCACCATTTGCGGCTATGGTTATGGCAATCTGTATGTACTTCGGTATGGAGATTGGCACACCAAGTTTACTACAAGATTTACAATTTACAAATTCACTGGCATTTGGTTATATATTTGGAACAGTTGGTGTAGCATTGTTGAGTATAGTCTTATACAAATATATTCTTAAAATATTAGAAGTTCCGTTTTGGATTTATGCTACATTTATTTTAGCAGTAATTGTTTATGCTAATATGCAATATACAGGTGGCTGGGAAGACTTGGCCTTACTTGCTATATTAAGTGCTATTGGTGTTGTATGTAAAATATATAACATTAGTAGACCGGCAATTCTAGTTGCATACGTTGTAGCATTTAAAATAGATGAATACTTCTGGGGAACCTTACAACTGTACGGTTACAAACAATGGAAGCCAGGCTTAACGTCGATGGAAGGATTTAGATGGGGAGAATTATTTAACATTTATAATCATCCTATCTTCCTTGTATGTATTGTAATAGCATTAGGCATATTCATAAATAGTTTAGTAAGAAAAGACAAAGGACTTGATTACACATGATACACAAAACAGATTGGTCTAAAACCTTAAAAGACCCATCTGAATTCGATTCGAACTGGGATTGGACAGTAGCACATAGCGAATATCATTTTGATGATAACGTTAAAGATAAAGAAGGTGAATGGTTTAAGGTATTAGGCCGATTTGATAATCCTGAACTTTGGAAAGAAGATAGAGATAGATTAGTTGAAAATTCAACTAAAGCAATTAATTGGGAATCACGTAAATTCTATGGAGATAAAGAAGACGAATCTCCAATGCTAAAACAAGAAGAATACGATATTGAACAAGGAGGCGGAGATCCTAAAAAACTTATGCTTACAAATATGAAAGATGAGTTAGAAGATTATCCAATGCTTGTTAAAATGAAAGAACACTTTGGGGTAATAGGCAGTAAAGACGAGTTAAAATATAGAGCCCATGTTCAATTAACAGGTCAAATGTTTAACTTACATATTGATAAGCTATGGGATAGATGTATTGATGATCCAGAACAAATATGTCGTATTGCATTTTTCTTAGATGATTGGAGACCAGGACAGTTTTATATGTATGGTAATTTTATCTATGAAAGATGGAAAGCTGGCGAGGCACATATCTTTGATTGGGCAAATGCACCACACGCCACAGCGAATGCTAGTAATTTCCCAAGACCAATTATCCAGATTACAGGACTAAAATCTGAAAAGACTAGAGAGATTATTGCTAATGGATCAAGTGATACAGTATGGACACTAGCGTAAGAAGTCTTGTTAACGTTGAAACCAATACTAACAATAATGACAGGACCACAAGGTAGTGGTAATCACTTATTCAGCAAAGCATTAGGACAAAATAAAAATATATTTGTATGGCCTAAACTACAAGAAAAGTATTGGGAAGGTCATGATTTAGAACCTTTCGCAGAGTGTTGGAAAGATCCATCAAAGCTAAATGAATTTGATTGGGAACAAAGCAATTATTTTATTACAAGTATTAGTTGTCCTTATTTTGATGATGGCGTAGAAACTATTCCAGCATATAATAGTTTTATAGAAGTAGCAAGGAAGTTTTGTAGAATTCAATTTCTTATAATAGGAAGAGATAGTAATATTGTAAAATTACAGCAAGAACGTGTAAGAGGAAAACATACAACACCGTTTTTTATAAAACAGTTAGTTAGTATAACACTTAACCATAAAACAGTATTTGCTAGTCAAGAGTTATTATACTTGTATGAGATAAGATATTTACAATGGTTAGAAAAACAACTAGGATTGTTACCAAATGAAGTAACAATAGATGATGCTAAACTATCAGAAATATTATCTAAAGATGCTAATGAAAAATACATATCACAAGCAGAATCAAAATTAGATAAAACAATAAAGTTAGCAAGTAACCGGAAAGGCGCTGTATGATAGAACTAGCTGTCACTAATATAATTTATGTACTTTATAGATTGGTTGTTTCCGGACCAATAGTTAAGTTCTTAAACAAATATATAACTTACTATTGGGCAGTATTCTTTATGGCCCAATTAAGTTTTTTAGCTGACAATATCCTATTTTACAACTATTTTGAAGCAGATTCGTTTTTATGGCTTGACATAATATGGGCTGATGTGGTATACTCTATTAGAGTATTATGTGCTTGGTGGGTAATCAAGCAGTTATGGGATTGGTTAAATAATTATTGGTTAGCAGTTTTTATTGGTGCTGAACTAACATTTACTGTAGATTATTTTATATTTGATGGAGTATATTAGTATGGAAAGCAACTGGGATCTTGGCAAAGCACAAAGTAACTATCATTTTGAATGGAGTTTGCCTAGTCAAGAGACTGATTTTAAAAAAGTTACTCGTTTTATAGGCGACTGGTCCAATGAATTACAGCAAATTAAAAATAGTGTTGAGCCAGTTACTTGGAAAACTAGAAAGAAAAATTATCATAATAGTGATGCTAGTTTAGATACTGAAGTTAATGATTTAGTTAGAGCTGGTCAAAACCCTGATACAGTCATGTATCGCCGCTCAAGAGACATTACTGGAATATGGCAAACTATGGTAGATTGTTTAGGGTTATTAAACTCTAAAACAGCATTTCATATACAATATCCAGGTGAAATGGTCAATTTACATATTGATAAGCTATATGAAATGAATGATGATCCATCTAAAGTATCCCGATTTTTAATATTTTTAGAAGACTGGAAGCCTGGCCATTTTATACAGTTTGGCACAAGTTTATGCAGATGGCAAGCAGGAGATGTGTTTTGGTTTGATTGGGCAAATATGCCACACGCCACCGCTAATGCAGGGTGGGAACCTCGATGTCTTTTACAATGCACTGGAACTATAACAAACAAAACACAAGATATATTGGACGGAGACGAATGCCTGACTCGCATAAACGAACATTAGTTAAAACAATTATATGGCGTGTATTTAATTTTATATATTGGCCGATACTTGCATATGCTGTAACAGGTTCATGGAAGTCAACAGGTCTTTTAACAATAGGTGCTATATTGACAATGGTTTTATACTATGGCTATGAACGCTTATGGAATAACATTCAATGGGGTAAATTGGATAAATAAGATTATGGCCAATAAAATAGAATTATATGACGTTTTAGATAATACTAAAAATATCTATTTAAGTAACAACGCATTAGAAAATTTACTAGATTTTGAACGTGTTTTAGATACACTTGATTTATATGTGTTTGAAAACTGGGATAAGGGTGAATTAGTTGTTGGTCCTACCCATTCTCGTTATTTTGTAGAATGTGAATTTATGTGGCCACGTAAGTTAATGCCCAATCCCCTTGGCGCAAAACGCTTACTAGACTATGATATTACTATAACATATAGAAAGTCTAAATTAACAAAACCTATTAAAGACTTAAACGTATATCCAAAGAAAGCAGGTGAACAAGAAGTTCATCAAAAAGTTGAAACTAAAGAAACGCCAATTTGGATAGTTAATATTAAAATTCCACGCAAGTTAATGACAAACATTGAACGTGGTTATGTAGAGTTGGAAGGTGAAAAATTAGATTTGGAGGATATTGAACAAGCTGAACAAGAAAATCTTGCTCAGGCTGCGGCCGCTCCAGAAATGGCTATGGAGCCAGAAATGGAAGGAGGAATGATCTAATGAAAAATTTTAGAGAAATTTTAGAAGATAATTTAAGTAATGTAGCTAAAAAGAAAATAAAAGAAAAAGCAAATATTGCTAAAATACGTGATAATTTACGGCCTACAAAAAAGACTGTTACAAAAAGAGTAGATGGGGAACCAGACATAACTACTATAACAACAAACGATCCAAAATCAAATACAACAGCAAGAAAAGTAATATCTGCAGATCCTACTATACCTGTTACAGATACAATAACAACACAAGAAATTGGTGGTGATTTTTCAAGTGACTTAACTCATTTAGGCGAATCTCCAATTAATGAAGACCTCAATGCTTTAGATTTGGCAGATCTTGTAAATTCTACAATTTTTGTAGATAAACATAAAAGCAAATTAGGTGAAGATAAGGATGTTATTGTATTAGCAATGGAAGTTAAAAATAATGATGCCGCAAAGGACTTAATGTCATTTGTTGAGCGTGGTTATACAGATGTTATAGATGCTGATAATATTTCAAGTGAAAATATTGATGGTGATTACGTTGTATTTGTAGAGTTTGAACGTAAAGATACATTCAAAGATGTATTATCTGAAATGTTAACAGGTGTTGAAAAACTAACAGGCATTGATAATTGGTCATTTAAACATTATAAAAGCAGTAAAACACTAACGATGGAAGAATTACACAACACACTTCCAGTTACCCCAGAACAATATGACTCTTTTCTAGCAAAAGAGCAAAATATTAAAGATCAGTTACAACAACTCAGAATTAACGCCCGCGTACCTATGAAGTAATAAATAATAGTAGCATATTATTATACGCAGGAGTTAATTATGTCATACATAGTCATGATTCTAATAGTCATCATGGGCATCGGTGGCGGTGGTGGTTACATGTACTACCAAAATTCCCAACAGGAAAAAGCCGTTTTAATTGCCGAGGCAGCTGTTAGAGATACAAAAATTGCATTACAAAATGAAGCAATAGCACAGGCTGACAGAGACAGAGAAAAAATTCAACAAGTAGTTGACAACTTAAACCAAAGATTTGCACAATCACAAAAAGATTATGACAATCTAGTAGGTAGATTTGGTAAATTATCTGCTAATTTTGGTACACGCGACATTGGAAAACTTGCTGAGAATAAACCAAAATTAATTGAAAGAGTAATAAGTAAAGCATCTGCTAGGGTATTGCGATGCTTTGAAATACTCAGTGGTAGTCCTTTAACTAATAAAGAAATTACTGCTACAAAACCAAGTCAAATTAATACAGAATGTCCATCTGTAGCCAATCCAAACTATCATCCCAAGGAGGACGAGTAAATGTTAAAAGAAATTATTGTAGGTACATCTATACTTGCTTTAGGCCCATTTGCCCTCTCAGGGTGTAGCACTAATCCACCTAAAGTAGCAATACAAGTAAAACCAGCAGTACGTGTTCCATTAAATTTACCAAGTACAGATACAATTAATCAGAGAGAAGTTAAATGGATTATTGTTACACCAGAAAATGTAGATGATGTTTTTCACAAATTATCTAAAGAAAGCGTAGATGGAGCAATATTTGGTTTAACCGATACTGGTTATGAGAATTTATCTCTCAACATGGCCGCTATTCGAAAACTAGTTCAACAACAGCAAGCAATTATTATTGCTTACGAAGAATACTACAAAGACCAAGATAACGCTCTTATAGAACACAACAAACAATTCAAGTAAATTATAATAAACCCATATAAATAGATGCATGTGGGTTTTAATCAAAGTTATCGTACTGAACGTAATAGCGTCAGCATTTTGGATGTGGTTTAAAGATACCAAAATGGGCGTTTGGTTTCAGAAAAAAGTAGATCGTCTATTAACACATATAGTAAAGAAAACTGATGTAGAAATTTTGAAAGACGAAAATGAACACGCAGACACTAAAGATCCTGACGTCTAGTGTTCATTGGAGAAACACTAGCGAATTTCCTAAGGAAATCTTAGGCCAATATGACCTGTGCTTTCTGCAACAGGTTCCGTATCCTATTGCTAGCCAATTGACGGCATACCACCAATGGATAGATAATGGTGATACCGGTCTATGTATTATTTCTAATAACACTCCAATGGTAGATAAACAGAACTGTTATCATTGTGAAGTGTATAAATTTGACTGCTCAACTGATGATCGTATTCAACACTGGCATGCATATAATATAAATGGTTTAAAATTAGTTAATTGTTTACCATTTGACAATAGTGATGTGGAACTTATGCAAAAAAGCATATCAGAATTACTAAGAGTGTGTGGCACAGGTACTGATGTTGTTTTAATTGGTGATTTTAGGAACGGAATTAATGATAAGTCGCATGGACGTAGTTTAACATATCGAGGATTTCGCAACCACTTAGTGGATAGTTTGTATGCAAAAGTAATCACAAGAACTGACTCGACAATTAAGATAAGTAATATTGTACAGGATGAAGGTATTACTACATTCAATTTAACGAGGAACTATGACAAGAACCAGGACAGCAGTTAGAGAAACTGCGGTATCAGAACATTTATCAGTAACACCAATAGCAAGCAACAACTCTAATGGTCCTATTGCTAAATGGATGCGTTCATTATGGCGTCCAATAGCTGCATTAACATATTTGGCTATCTGTATATTTGATTTTATTATTGCACCTTATTATGTACAAGCACAACCACACGATTTAGCAGAGATATTTAAGTATGTATTGCAGATGCCAGTTGAACAACAGTCTGAAGCATTAAATATTATGATGAATAAAGGCGACTGGCAGTCCTTAACATTACAAGGTGGTGGCTTGTTTCATATTGCTTTTGGTGCTATACTTGGAGCGGCGGCATGGACACGCGGCATGGAAAAACGCGAGGCGATCGCGGTAGAAAAAACTTCGCGCATATAATATGAAATTAAAGCAACTACACCATTTTGCATGGAAGTGTAGAGATGCAGATGAAACAATAGAATTTTATACTAATGTATTGGGGTTACCCCACGTCCATACTATAGAAAAAGATCACGTTCCAAGTACCGGAGCATATGCTCCATACAAACACATATTTTTCCAAATGCCAGACAAAAGTTGCATTGCATTTTTTGATTTAGGCGATGGCGAAGCAACTACAACAGATTGCGAAGATTGGGTAGTACATTTTGCATTTGATGTTGGTACTGTTGAGAATGTAGATGCTTGGTTTGCTGAATTAACATCAAGAGGACTAGATGTTATAGGCCCAACTAATCACGATGATTGGATATATAGTATATACTTTTTTGATCCAAACAATTTACGATTAGAAATAACATGTAATATGCAAAATGAAAATACAACACACACTGACGAGTGATCTAAATATAACACAATTTTGTGATGGTAGTGCATATCTTATACATATGGAGAGATTACGTGCGGCTCGTGGAGCAAAAATGCCCGATAGTTTTAATTGGGATCCATTAATGTATCAAGGCGTTAGTGACAAATTTTTATTGTGGAATGAAAACATACATCCATTCCCTGAGGAATATGGAATAGACTTTGAAGCAGAGGTAGGTGTTATTGTTGATGAAGTTCCGTTAGGCACTACTGCTGACGAAGCATATGAACACATTAAGTATATTACTATTATAAACGACATTAGTTTACGTAAATTAATACCCGCAGAATTAGCAAAAGGATTTGGATTTTTCCAAAGCAAACCTCATAGTGCGTTAGGCAAATATTGCCATGAAACACTACAAATAAAAGGAATGTTTCATACAGATTGTAAATTACACGCAAACATGATAATTGAGTTAAATGAAGAACGTGTTGGAAAAATAAATACAGCACAACAGATGACATTTAGTTTTGCTGACTTGATAGAACACGCGGCAAAAACTAGAACATTAAGCGAAGGAACATTAATTGGCAGTGGAACAGTAAGTTCTTCTGTGCGTATGGATGGATTTGGTTGCTTAATGGAACGCAATGCAGTATTCAATGATAAACCAGAACTATATCTAAAGCATGGCGATAGAGTTACTATGTATATTGAGGGGTTTGAGGACACCTTAATTATTGATCAAAGGATAGCATAGTGAAATATAACACAAAAGATTTACAACAAAAAGATATAGATCATAACATACACCCATGGACAAATTTTGCTAATCATGAAAAATCATTAGTAATGGCAAACTCTCTTGGTAATTATGTATATGATAGCGATGGTAATCAGTATTTAGATGGTATTGCTGGCTTATGGTGTGTAAACATTGGTTACGCACACGAAGCAATGAAGAAAGCAATTGCTGATCAAATAGACGAGATTGCTTATTACGCAACATTTGGTCCTACAGTTACACCACCCGCCGCAGAATTAGCGGCAAAATTAGCGGAGATAGCACCTGGTGACTTAAATCATGTATTCTTTGGCACTGGTGGTTCAATAGCAAATGATACAGCAATACGTATTATACATTTTTATAATAATAAACGTGGGAAGCCAAACAAAAAGAAAATTATCTCACGTTTAGACTCATACCATGGTAGCACATACATGGCAATGACACTAACAGGTACACAGCATGATCACATTGGTTTTGATATTGCTCCTGATTTAGTATATTATATATCAGCACCTAATTGTTATAGAGGTATAGAAGGTGACCGTCCTCCAACTAAAGAGCAATTAGAAATATTTTGTAATGAATTAGTAAAAGAATTTGAGAAAAAAATATTAGAACTTGGATCGGAAAATGTGGCGGCATTTATTGCTGAACCTATTATGGGCGCAGGTGGTGTTATTGTTGCCCCTCCAGGTTATCACAAACGCATGAAAGAAGTTTGTGAAAAGTTTGATATGTTATACATATCAGATGAAGTAGTAACAGGTTTTGGACGTTTAGGACATTGGTTTGCATCCGAAGAAATATTTGATATAGTGCCTGACATTATAACAAGTGCTAAAGGCATCTCATCAGGTTACATTCCATTATCAGCAACTATAATATCAGACAAAATTTACGATGTAATCAGTGATGGCGCTCAAGCAGAAGGCGCATTATTTACACACGGCTTTACATACGCAGGACATCCTGTTGCGTGTGCCGCTGGACTTGCTAACATTAAAATAATGGAAGACGAGAAAATACTTGAACATGTACGTGAAGTTGGTCCATACTTTGAAGAACAATTACAACATATGCGTGGACATTACATGGTTGGTGATGTACGTGGTAGTCATTATATGTTGTGTATGGAATTTGTTAAGACACGCCATACTAAAGAATTATTTCCAGCAAGTGTAGATATTGGCAGTAGGATAGCAAATCACGCACAAGACCGTGGTGTAATCATTAGGCCAATTGGTCATTTAAATGTTATTTCGCCACCATTGACATTAACTAAAGAGAATATAGATCATATGATGGTAGTATTACACGCAAGTATTAATGCTACGCAGGAAGATCTGAAAAGAGAAGGCCTTTTATAATATACGTATAAATACATGTATTATCGGAGAATCAATTTAGATGGCATTAACAAAAGTACCTAGTGGCCTAATCGAAGATGGAACAATTATTGATGCGGATATACATGCATCAGCCGAGATTGCTAAAACAAAATTAGCATCTTTAGATATAGTTAATGCTGACGTTAATGCAAGTGCGGCAATAGCACAAAGTAAATTGTCACTTGATATTACTAATTCTCAAGTGAACGCAAGTGCGGCAATAGCACAAAGTAAATTAGCAACACTCGTAATAACAGATGCAGAAGTTGCAAATAATGCTCTATCAGGAAACAAGATAGATGCTGGTACTATTTCTAATTTTGCATCCACTGGTATTGATGACAATGCTAATGCTTTAGCAGTTACTATTGATTCATCGGAAAGGGTTGGTATAGGTGCTACAAGTCCAGAGCAACTACTCCATTTAAAGGGTGTGGCAAACCAACTTCGTATTCAGGACTCATCGGACAATCATAAGTATGATATAAATGTAGATGCAACAAAGTTTCATATTGACGATATGACCGCAGGAATAAACAGACTGACTGTAGATTCAACGGGAAAGTTTGGAATAGGAACTACCTCACCTGCCGCAACATTAGACGTTACTGGTACAGATGCTATAATCATACCAGTAGGAACTACAGCACAACGACCTGGTACTCCAGAAACAGGTATGATGCGTTTTAATAGTACCACGACGCGTTTCGAAGGTTATAATGGTAGTGCGTGGGTACCTATAGATACACTATATAGTTAGGAAATAAAATATGGCATTAACAAGACCAAGACCAAGAGCAGGACAAATCAACTTTGATGTTACTAACATTACTGATCCACTAATACGACTTAATAGTGGTGAAACAGGCTCCGCAAAAACTATGCGGGAATTGGTTATACATATGATGCAACTAGGGATGCTTTTATCCCACCCAAACCTTATGACAGTTGGTTGTTAGATGAGTCAACTTGTCTTTGGGAATCATCTATACCTTATCCTAACGATGGCAAAGTGTATGACTGGAATGAAGACAATATAGAATGGACCGAATGGATTCCGGAAGAAGATCCTGACTAGACTTTTCCATAAAGATATGTTATAATTACATAGTATATGGATGCAAGCAAAAATTACTACGAAATACTAGGCGTAAGCGAAGACGCAAAGCCTGCGGCTATTAAAAAAGCATATCGTAAGTTGGCTATGAAACATCATCCCGACAAAGGCGGTGATGGGAAACAGTTTCAGCAAATAAACGAAGCCAACGATATCCTTACGAGTGATAAACGTGAAGAGTATGATCATTTACGCAAATACGGTGGTCCGCAAGAATTTGGCGGACAACAAGGTCCATTTGTATGGTCTACTGGTGGCGCCGGTCCTATTAATATAAACATAGAAGAAGTATTTGGAGAGGTATTTGGTGGACGTGGTCCTTTTAGACAGCGACAACAACGCAATAGAGATGTTCATATACAAATAGCAATAACATTAGAAGAAGCATATAATGGAGTTAATAAACGACTTGAGTATCGCACATCTAATGAATTAAAAACAATAGATGTTACTATACCACGTGGTGTAATAAGCGACACAACTTTGCGTATGCGTGAATTGGGTGATAGGGCTATGCCGAATATGCCTTCTGGTGATTTGTTAGTTACTGTTCAAGTATATAATCATAACACATATCAACGCCAAGGACAAAATTTATTTACTGTAATAGAATTAAATTGTTTTGAAGCAATGCTCGGTGCCGAAAAAATATTACCTACAATTACAGGTGGTGAATTAAAGGTAAAAATTCCTCCCGGTTCTCAACCCAATAGCAAGTTATTATTAAAACAACAAGGAATGCCTGTTATGGATAGTAATTTATATGGGGATCTATTTGTACAATTAAACATTAACATACCTAAAAATTTAACTACTGATCAAAAGAATCTAATACAAGATTTACTTAAATCATCGTAACTAAATATTTGTATGAAAGAAACATGTTGTGATAAAGCCAAACCTAAAGGTGCTTGGAAGTATATTCCATTTGCCTTATTAACAGCTTTTGGCACATTAGCAGTTGTCCTGTCTTTAGAGGTAGGCATTGCTTATGCCTTTGGTTGGGTATAATATATCATGGAGCGAAAAATAAAACTTACTAAACGTGTCTTACACAAAGAGGCGAAGCCTGTTGTGTTTGATAAACCATTCCAACTACAGAAACTTGCAGTAATGATGATGGCGTTTATGGTAGAAAACAAAGGTATTGGTCTTGCAGCTCCGCAAATAGGAATTAGTAAACGTTTATTTGTAATGTTTAGTGAAGATTGGCAAAATAAATTTAAATACTTTTTTAATCCATCAGTATTAGAAAGTAGTAAAGAAACTAATATTGATACAGAAGGATGTTTAAGTTTTCCTGGAGAACATTTAGAAATAGAACGTTCGAATTGGATTAAAATAGAGTATTATGATTATCTAGGTAATAAATGGAGTGATGAAGAACTTAGTGGATATACTGCTAGATGTTATTTGCATGAACTAGATCATTTAAATGGTATTACCTTTAACGACAGAGTTAGCGTATACGATGTTTGATAGTAATCCCGAAATTGAAGCAATAGTAGAAGAAGCAGTTAAAATTGCTATAACACACAATCATTCTTTTGTAACTGTCGAACATATATTGTTAGCTTTATTGAAAACTGATACTTTCAAACAAATGCTAATAGACTTTGGTGCTAATTGGACGGCTTTACATGATGAATTACATATTATACTCAATACACGGTTTGTGGATATTGTTGACACTAGTGTTAGTCAACCTAAGAAAACCCATGCATTAGAAAGAGTATTTAGTAGAGCATTCACACAGGTTTTATTTAGTGGGCGACAAAAATTCCAAATAATGGATTTGTATATTAGTATTACAAATGAACCCCATTCTTATGCTACATGGGTATTACGCAAATATGATATAGAAACACAAAAATTAATAGATTTTTATAATATACATTATTGTGGAGATGATGAAAAACAGAATATTGCTAATAAAGCAACGCAAATTCTTGAAGAATACTGCACTAATTTAAATACCCTAGTTGATAAAGGTAAAATAGACCCTGTTATTGGACGCATGGATGAAATAAATGATATATCTGAAACATTAGCACGTAAAGCTAAAAATAATGTTATAATGGTTGGTGAACCAGGTGTTGGTAAAACAGCAGTAGTAGAAGGACTAGCGTATAGAATACAGCACAAAGATGTTCCTTCTAATTTAATAGATAACACAATTTATAGTTTAGAGATTGGTGCTTTGTTAGCGGGCAGTAAGTATAGAGGTGAATTTGAGGAAAAGGTTCGGCACGTTATTATTGCTTTAGAAAAATTAAACAATGTAATATTGTTTATTGATGAAGCACACATGATGAGTGGTGCTGGTACTAGCAGTAGTGGAAGTGGTGGTGTTGATTTTAGTAATATGCTAAAACCTGCTTTATCACGTGGACATATTAAAGTTATAGCAAGCACAACATGGGAAGATTATAGAAAAAGTTTTGAAAAGGATCGCGCATTAATGAGACGGTTCTTTAGATTAGTCATTGATGAGCCGACTCGTGATGAAGCAATTGATATATTGATTGGTATTAAAAAATATTATGAAGAGTTTCACAATTTAGAAATTACTAATAAAGCAATTGATACAGCAGTGGACAAAAGCATTAAATTTATTGCAGATAGAAAATTGCCAGACAAGGCAATTGATTTAATAGATACTGCTTGTGCTAAACGCACAGTGAGTGGAAAAACAAATAGAATAATAGATCACGAAGATATCTTACAGCAAGTAAGTAAAATAGCACGTATGCCAATTGACCAATTACGTACGGAAAAATCAGATAACGTTGTTCATTTAGAAGGCAACTTGCGCGGAGTTGTATTTGGTCAAGATGAGGCAATTGATAAAATTTGTGAGAAAATATATATTGCTAAAGCAGGACTAAAGGACATTGATAAACCTACAGCATCGTTCTTGTTTACAGGTCCAACTGGTGTAGGTAAAACCGAAGTATGTAAGCAACTAGCAATATATTTAGGTGTGAAATTATTGCGTTATGATATGAGTGAGTATCAAGAACGTCACAGTGTTGCTAAACTAATTGGCGCACCACCAGGCTATGTTGGATTTGAGGATTCAGAAATGGCAGGTGGTAAACTGCTTAATGATGTTGAGAAAGATCCACATGCTATATTACTATTGGATGAAATTGAAAAAGCACACAAAGATGTTTCCAATGTATTGCTACAAATAATGGACGGTGGTTATTTAAGTGGTAGTAATGGTAAGCGAGTTGATATGCGTAATGTTGTGTTAATTATGACATCAAACTTAGGCGCGGCCGAAATGGAAAAGAACGCAATTGGATTTGCGGGATTAGAAAAAGAAGGTGAAGATGATGTAGCAGTAGAACGATTCTTCCCACCAGAATTTAGAAATAGACTTGACGCTATAGTGAAGTTTAATAAATTAAGTAAAGAAAGTATGTTGTTAATTGTTGATAAGTTTATTGGTGAACTTAATAGTTTAATAGTAGAGAAAAATATATTAATCAAACCTACACTTAAATTAAAAGAATATTTGTTAGATAAAGGATGGAATCCAAAAATGGGTGCTCGTCCATTAGCAAGAGTAATTAATGAAAAAATAAAAACATCATTAGCACATAAAATACTATTCGATCAAATACATGATGTTATATTAGAAATAGACATAGATAGTAATGAAGAATTATTATTTACCACAGGGACTACCCCTGCTAAAAAAATACCAAATGAAGTAGTAAATAAAGAAGGATATATTGTTATAGATAACTTTAAACCAAAAGACGATGCATTATTATAATGATTTTAAAAGAATTCCAGAACATAGACAGGATGAAACAACTAAACTTTGGTATAATAAATATCTATACAAGTCTATATATATTCTTCCTGGTGTTTATGTATTAAGAACTAATTATTCATCATCTGATATAAAAACACATATTCAAGAATTTAAATCTTCATCGTGGCGAGCAACATTATTAAAAAATATTATTGGCAAGTATGATGAAAATGAAAAAGAGATACTTCATATTGCTAAAATATTAGAACCGTATAGGTATGATAAAACTGTATTGTTAAGAGTAGCAGAGCCCAGTGTAAGTATATTTACAAATAAATTAGATCTGCATGAAAACCTTATATACTTATTTAATGAATTTTTGCATGTCGATTGTCGCCCTCAAATTGATGCTATTCCATTTTTATTAAATAGCAAAGATTCTATAATAGTTAAAGATTTACCATATAATAGATATCGTTATAAAGTTATAATGAATAACTATACTACAACACACGAAATTCCAAAATCTCTATTAAATTGGGGAGAGGCACAGGGCGATGCTGTTAGATTCTCTAGAAAAACAAAAATGTACTTTAATAAGCCACAATTATGGTTAGATCAAGGTTTTATGTACATTGAGGACGACACAACGCTAATGATGAGCAAAATGTTCCTGACACGTTGTCCGATACGCATTATCAAGTATGTTTTAGAGTCCGAATTATAGCCAAAATCGTATAAATATATGCATGGCTAAGATCAATGAAGATATGGTAGTAATCAAAGTTAGTGAATTACTCAAAGATAGCGAGAACGAATCCCCAATTATGGACGAGGAGTTTGTTGGTACTTTAGAAGGCGTAGTTCAAGAATTAGTAGGTGCCGGAAGACTAATTGAAATTATAAAGGAATAACATGGCAGATAGTATTATACTTTTCCCCAGTAAATCGCATATTGCGAATAAGGCTGGCACAGTAGTTACTTTTAACGCAACAAATAAGACTTTAGTATCCAGTAATACTGGAACTATAGCATTCACTGACTTTGTAGACGGTGATATTGTTGTAGTTACAGGTAGTGTAAGTAATAATGCAACATTTACTGTCAGCGGATCACCTACAGCAACAACTCTCACTGTTTTAGAGACAGTAACAACAGAAGCGGCAGGCGCAAGTGTAACAGTTGATCATCAAGGTGCTTATAGTGGAAAACAAAAAGCAGATGGTTATTATGGTTATACTGATGGTTTGCATACTTCAGCATTTCATTTAAATGCATATATAGGAGTTGTTAAAATGCAAGCATCCCTAGCATCAACACCAACTAAAGATGATTGGTTTGATGTAGATGCTACTAGTGCAACATACGCATCCGCAGAAACGTCCAACAAAGGATACAACTATACAGGTAACTTTGTTTGGGTTCGTGCCGCACTAACGGGAATGACAGCAGGCTCTGTCACCAAAGTCCTTTATAATTACTAATTTTATGACCCATTTTATTCGCTTAATTACAAACGAACACGACAACACGGCTACCGCAAATTTCGCCGCAACTGTTGCGACCAATACTGATACTAATTTGTATGAGTCCGATGACGAACACAGTTATATGGATTTGGCAGAATATGACACACCTGAAGGTAGTGTTGTAGAGATTACATTATCAGAAGAATTAAGTGATGACCAGTTAGATAAGATAATAGAACAAATTACATTAGAAGATTACGAAATACAAGCAAGTTTAACAGAAGCAACTAATGACAAATTAGTTGTAATATATCCTGGACGATTCCATCCTTTCCACAAAGGTCACGCAAGCGTTTATAAAGATTTAGTAAGAAAATATGGTGCAACTGCTGACGTGTGGATAGCAACTAGTGGAAAACAAGAACCAGGTAAATCACCATTTTCGTTTGAAGAAAAACGAGAAATGATATCTACTACAGGAATTGATCCACAAGTAGTAGTAAGAACAACACAGCCTTATAAGGCAGAAGAGATTACAAGTAAGTACGATATGAACAATACTGTCGTGTTATACGCTGTAAGCGAAAAAGACATGGCAGAAGACCCAAGATTCAATTTTCCTACCAAAGGTCCTAATCTTAAGAAAGATCTTCAACCAGCACACATGCAACGATGGAATGGGTGGGATAACGCGAAGTCACTGACTGATCATAGTTATGTGACTACTGTACCAACAATTACATTTAATGTTATGGGTGAGCCGGCACGAAGCGCCACCGAAATTCGTCAACGATTTCCAAATTTATCAAGCGATCAGCAAAAAACATTTATAAATGATTTGTTCGGGAACTATTCTGATAGTGTTTTGAACACTATGAGAAATAAATTAGGAGATAATAATGAGTGATAAACAAAAGAAAATTGCTATGATAGTTGCCGCAGTATTAGTGGTAGGCTTTCTAGGTGATTGGCTAGGTTATTGGGAAATGACAGCATGGATCCCAACAGGTGGGCCTGAAGGCGGACAATAATTAAAACATTATATTGAGTGGGTACGGATTGTGCCCACTTTTTATATGTATTAATTTTAAGCTCTATCTCAACTTAACAAAGGAGAAATGAAATAAGATGGATATTTTAGGTAAAGTAAAAGGATGGGCACGTGGCATCATTGATGTCGGTGTTGTAGCAATTGCTCTATCCGTAGTATTACAAGTATTATTTGGCGGCACAGTACCTTTCTTGGGTGTTGACGTAGTCGGTAATATTACTGGTCTAGTTAGTTCACTAGGTAGTCAGGGACTAGTAGGTTTAGTAGCCTTAGCAGTTCTTTACTGGTGTTTTAACAAGGACTAATTAAAAGTTTTATTGGGGAAAGGCCTGATTTACGGGCCTTTTTTCATGGGTAAAATGTAAGTCATTGATCTCATTGACTTTTTCTTTTTATATATCTTCAATAAAATCAAGTACTTACATGCCCATAAAAGATAGACTAGATCGCTCGATATGCTATAATAGTGGTATAGATTAAAAGAGGGGTATGGGATTACCCACACTCTTTCAACAGTGCCAACCAGGTTGCGGTGCCCCTCACTTTCTCCCAAGGAAAACAAATGTCAATACCAGCAGATATGCTCCGCGATATAGAACGTGAGAGAAACTTTGAAAAAAATGAACGCAACAAGGAACGTGAAGCCTTGTGTCGTGCCGTTGCCAATTCAGCAGTACAGAAAGCGTTGGCGGCAAAACAATTGGATCAACTGGCGGCCGCGCTCAAGGGGATGAAATAATGGCACAGCGATTTGATGTGTTGGTTGACTTTGAAAACGAAGTTACCGGCGAGGTTTTCAGTAGAGTTATGGAAACCTTCAGAGGCATATCTAACGAGGACCGTATAGAAGATTTACGATCCACCTTACAGTCTGGTGCTGATGCATCGGCGAGACGGGCCGCGGTATATGCCATAACAGCGTATGCTCCGGTAGACGCAGATATGGAAAACATTTGGGGCGAAACTTTTTGGGATCGTGCCTTAGTAGGAGTGGCGTAATGGGAAAGCTTAAAAAACGTGATACATTATTTGCCGGTAAAATTTACCGTATGTATCGCAAAAGTGAAGCAATGATTGAAACGCCATTGGCTATTCAATTAGCCTGCACCGCATATCGTTTGAATAAACGAACCCACATTAAGAGCCAAGAAGCATACTATGCCGCGTTAGATGCAAAGTATGAAAAGCATGTTGAGCATCAGAAAGGTATATCGAGCAACGTGGATCGCGTCCAAATAATGGCAAACAGAGATCATATGGTTCTCGCATATGATGATCTGCAGGAAGGGAGAGAGGTGGAAATTACTGCCAAGGATAAAGAATTGGCAGAAGACATAACCTCTTACTTTCAAGGGTTGTTGTTTAAGCAGTTAAGCGGCAAAATGAGTGACTTTAACCAAACAATACTTAAAGTTATAAACGAGGAACGAATACCAATTAATGAATTTGGATTGGTAGCATCGTTGCCCAAAGCCTTTTACAATTCTAAAAAATGGGATAAAGCGGCAGAGGTAGAACGCGATCTTGCTGATGTTAGTGATTATACTGGCACGGAAGGCAAAAGATGTAATTTTGACCTTCAAGTAGTAAGTACTCGTTACATTCCTAATCATAATTGTACCATTGTTACCTGTGTTGATGAAGATAATAATGTTGTAAAATTCTTCACCCATGACTTTGCTATGAATAGTGAACCCGGTGATAAATTTGAAATTGCTGGATTTGTTAAAAGCCACGAAGTAAGCAAATACACTGGTGGTAGGGAAACAATGATTAATCGAGTGAAGTTGCGTATATAATTTAACATTTTGTATAAATATGAGCAACCAGTTACTAACTGGTTTTCATGAAAACCCGTGGGAGAAAATACAAAATGGTAGAATGGTTAAAATTTACGTTTACTACTGAGGATGCGTTTAGATCACGTATCGTTCAAAAAGTAAATGGTGTTGTGCCGCAACACGAACCAGGCGTTGATCAAAATTTTTACATAGGCAGTGGTCATGAGGATCCTACTTTGGATAGACCTAGCCACTCATTCCATGTTCAATGTACTGATACTATGGAAAGCAATCCTGGTACACATAATGTACAATTTGATCTATTGGCAGCTGAAAACGAAACCCCATCCGTTAAATTAGAATCAATTAACATCGAAGGTGTGGATTATGGTCTAGCAGATATGTTACTAGCACCATACCTAAAAATATACACTCATATAGATGACGCTATGCAAATATTATTAGATACCGATATTCTTGTAGCAGGTAGTATTGAAACTGTAGATTTTGGATATGGATCATATACATATAGCAAATGTGAATGGCCTGATAATGCAGGCCTTATATGCGGCAAAGGATCCTGGACTTTTCAGTTTGATAGTCCATTAGAACCTTGGATGCGTAGCATCAATAATAACTAAACGGCAAATACGCACATCGAATAATTTATAAAATTATTCAGAAATATAAAAATGCGGTCATTATTTGACCGTATTTTTTTAACTAAAATAAATACTAGCATGAATGAACCTTTTAAAATTAAATTATATTTTGAACCAGAACATTTAGTTCGCGTTGATGAAATCATTAGTCCTACGCTAAAAATTGAATTTGATAATAATATCATAGATGAAAAATTTATAGTGAAGAAAGATAGTGAAGATACACAACTTCCTGCTTGGACCGGCCTGTCGGATGACGATCCCGGCATGGTGAATGCTAAAAATGAATATGAAAAATATGTAACAACAGAATTTACTGTAGACTTAGATGATGATGTTGATATGGAACATAATTTAAAGTTATCGCCAAATTGGAATTTTACTCATATTGATAGTATCAAAGAACTTGATAAAGAAACAGGATTTAACGAAGATTTTGGTGTGTTTGTGAGAGATATAGAAATTAACGAAATATCTGTATCAAGTCTTATATATGACACTAGTGTAATTTCTGTACCATTATGTTTGGAAGAGAACTATGCAGATGATGGATTTATTCAACATCATCTTGTTCCGGAAGGATTAACAGATAAATTACAAATAATAGATGGCAGATATTGGTATACATCCACTGGTGATTATGTTCATATGCCAGGATCTACTATGAATTTCACTTTTAAAACACCTCTTTATCTTTGGTTATTAGAACTATTATTGCAGTAAAATGGCCTTTACAGTTCACTTCAGTACTACCTTTGATTGGACTGGAAGTAAGTTTCCTGATTTAAAATACAAGATACTATGTAACGATGGATTAATACGTGGTGAATCGTTAGCAGATTGGAGTACTCCTCAACATCCTATTGAACAAGTACCGCATATAGGCGATCAATATAATACGTCGATTGATTCTGGTGGATGGAAAGGTGAACAACATTATAAATTCAAAGTAGATATTGACGACAACATAGAGAATGACTATACATTAATAATAGAACATTCCAATGCTGTATATCCTGACGATTATGTAAAGGGCGATTTTGGCGTCAATATAAAATATTTAGATATATGTGGTATAGATTTGTGCGACTTAATACACAGACGTGGTCACGTATATTTAGATTGCACTAATAATCCATATTACACGTATAGTCAAATTAATAATGACAATAGACGCGGCCGGCACAAGCGAGGCGAAGTGTTTATTATTGAAGATTTTAGATTATTACACTTTAGGCACAGCAACGTACAAGGAAACAACCCACGTGTGTTTAATAATGTAACAGGAGAGTTTACACAATACACTGGCTATTATATAGCTAATAGCGGTTATATATTAAAAGGGAAAAATTTGTATTATGATTGTACCAATGATATTCATTTTATAGCAGATAACGCTAAGAATCCTAATTTATATGTAGAAGAGAATAAGTTAATACATCACATACCTAATGATGCTACTATTAGTTTAAACGGCAAATGGGTAATAAACTTTAAAACGCCGTTTTATGCGTGGGTGTCAGATAATATATTTGGAGATGATTTAGCGTGAAGGTGGCTGTGGGTTGTTAGCAGGATTAGAATCGTGTTTAGTGATAGTGTTTATTCCTACATGCCCTAGTGCCAATAATTCTTGTTCTATTTCATCAGCAATAGTTTTATCATATATCTCATCACCATTTACATAAATGCTATAAACTTTTTGATATTTTTCTTTTTTCTTTGGATTAGTAATAGTATCTATAGTCCAATTATATAATGGATAATCTTCAACACCTTCTTGTTCAGCTTCTCTACAATATCCAGCAAACAAATCATACTGACACATAGGAACGGCGTTGTAAGTATTTAATAATGAGGTTACTTCTGAAGGCATTTCTCCAGGAATATCTAAAGTAAACCTTATTTGGTATTGCCAAGCCATGTTAATCTCCTACTGTGTTTTGTAAGTAAACAGTATTATATGTAGTATTAACTAAGACAAATGTTGCAGATTTGGGTATATCTTTAATACGACGAGCACCAATATATGTGCAAGCACTACGCACACCACCAAGTATTTCTACTACAGTGTGTTCTACTGGGCCACGAGCATCTAATCTAATATGACGCCCTTCAGAACTTCTATATCCATCTTTACGTGTGCCGTGTTCCTGCATTGCGCGATTGGAACTCATACCGTAAAACTCATATTGCCCTGCAACTTCAGATAGTTCACTCTCATCATGTCCAGCAAGCATTCCACCTAACATAACAAAGTCAGCGCCGGCACCAAATGCTTTAGCAACATCACCAGGCTCTGTGCAACCACCATCTGCTATAATATGCCCGCCTAATCCATGTGCGGCATCAGCACATTCCATAATACCACTTAATTGTGGCATACCAACACCGGTCATTATTCGTGTTGTGCATACTGAGCCAGGCCCGATACCGCATTTTACAATATCGGCACCAGCAATACATAATTGCTCAGTCATTTCACCTGTAATAACATTACCTGCTATGATAATCTTTTTAGGAAACCTTTCTCTCACTTCTCTCACAAAATCTGAAAAGTTTTGCTGATAGCCATTGGCAACATCAATACAAATAAATTTAATATCAGGCCAACGTGTAAGTATTTCTTGTGCTTTTTTGTAATCTTCTGCATCTGGATCAAATATAGCATTGGTTCCTGTGCTAACTGCTATATTACTTAAACTCATACCATGCCCTACTGCATTTTCCCAATCTTCTATTGTGTAATGCTTTTTAATAATCGTTAACATATTGTAGTTTTGCAATACGTTTGCCATTGAAAAGGTACCTACACCATCCATGTTGGACGCCATAATAGGAACACCTGACCATGATTCTCTAGTGTCATTCCAGTGTCTAAATGTAAAGTCACGTTCTATCGTAACGCTACGCCTACTGGATAGCGTAGAACGTTTAGGTTTTAGTAAGACGTCTTTGTAGTCTAGTTTAATGTCTGTTTCTATTCTCATACGTATATTATATAGTGTTTCTATTTACCAGTCAAGTAATAATCGAAATAAATACATATATGAAACTACATGATCTTGTCAGTCGTAATGTATTAAAAAATCGGCGCAGTTATAAACGCAAATCCAAATATGAGACAGGTTATTCTGCTGATAATATGGTATATAAAAACTTTATCAAAGACATCTATGAGGCGGGCGACGAAACAATGCCAAAGTATTTGTATCATGCTACATTTACTAAGAACGTTCCTAGCATTAAGCAAAAAGGATTGCTACAATTCCAGCCTAGTTTATGGATTAAAGGCCCAGGTGGTAGTAGATATAACGAAGAAGCAGGTATATTTGCATTTGATGATCCAGAAGATGCATTAAACTGGGCAGGCAAAATGGCTTGGGAGTTTCGTGATACAGATAAAGACATTTCCATTATACGTATTGATATGGAAGATGAGATTTGGGATGATGACCCGGCAGAAGATCCATTTGTTGCTAATAAAGGCAGAGCATTACGAAGTGGTTCAGATATCAGAGCAGACAGAATTATAGATGCTATTAGAGTAGATGATTTAGGTAAGCCTGGTGATCTTGGTATATCACGAGATGAGTGGTTAGCACAAGTTACCCCGAAGTTACGCGAAGGCGATATGAAAGCAGATCGCGAAGCAGGTATTGAGTATGTAGACGATCCAGATTGGGAACGTTTACACGATATAGATGATAAAATTATACAGGCGTATATAGACCATAAAGAACCTAAAAAAGAACTTACTGAAGGTGTAAATGATCCGCATATTTTTAAAGCGGTGTTTATGGCTGGTGGCCCTGGTTCAGGCAAGAGTTATATGTCACGAGCAATGCTTGGTGGCAGTGGACTTAAAGTAGTTAATACAGATCAAGCATTAGAATACTTAATGGTTAAACACGATTTAGATCCTAAAATGCCTGATGAAGAACAAGCAGATAGGGATGTTCAACGTGGTCGTGCTAAAGAATTAACAAATACTCGTAGAGGTAATTATCTTGATGGTAGACTAGGACTTATTATTGATGGTACTGCTAAAGATTATGAGAAAATCGCAAAAGCAAAGAAAGATTTAGAAGATATTGGATATGAAACACGAATGATATTTGTTAATACCAATCTTGAAACGGCGCAAGGACGAAACATGCAACGCCCAGAACGCTCTGTTCCAGAAAAATTATTAAACAAGGGATGGAAAATGGCCCAAGAAAATGTTGGAAATTTCCAAATGTTATTTGGCCGTAATGATTTTTATGTAATAGATAATTCAGAAAATTCAGAGAATGAAGATCGTGTGAAAAAAGCATATAATAGTATGCAACGTTGGTTAGCAACACCAGTTACAAATAGAGAAGCATTGGATTGGATGGACCAACAATCAGGGTTTAGTGAAGGACTTGCTACAATTACAGAAGATGCTTGTGGTGATTGCTTTAGTAAAGCAGGCCGTGCTTTGATGGATACAGAAGAAATGTTGATAGACAATACAACATTAGTTCATGCATTAGTGCGTGGCCAAGGCAAATTAGAAGGACGCAGATTCCCACACGCATGGACTGAGATGGGTGATGTAGTGTTTGATCAAGCCAATGGTAATAATATTGTAATGCGTAAGGAACAATATTATAAACTAGGCGGTGTTGAAGAAACAAAAGGTGCTTTTGCTAGATATGAACATCATAAAGGTCTTGCTAATATGTTAAAACAAGGGCATTGGGGTCCTTGGGATTTAGACGATAGTTTGAATGAGGAAGAAAAGCCAGAGCATAGTAGCAGTATTGCTAATGCTTTAGAAGGTAAGAGTCCGCATAAAAAAGGCACGAAGAAATATAAGAAGCACATGGCGGCAATGCACGCCAATATGTAGTCAGATAAGTATATAATAATGAACATAAAAGATATTTTAACTGAAAAAACTGAAACAGATAGAGTGACAATTGCAGATCCAAGAGTTAAATCTGGTACTACTGTTGATCCAACGGCACCAAAAGTATCTGTGTCTAAATCAGATCTAATACAACGAACAGAAAAACAAAAGAAAATAGCTGCAAGTCGTCCTAAAAACCCCAACAAAGATAGATTATCTGGTTATTTTAAAGATCCTAGAACAGGACAAATTGTAAGTGAGCCAAGTAGTTATACCTCATATGGTACAAAAGGACAACCAGGTCATAAGGAAGTACGCACTGGCCCAGATCTTAAAGGTTTAGCAGATCAACGTCGTGATAAAGAGGCAGAGACAGGTAAATCAAAATATTATGATCGTAATATTTTAGGTCAAAAACATGCTGAGTATGATCTTGATCGAGAATTAAAAGATACAGATTTGCGCCGTGGAGCTAAAGTACAAGTAGTGGATCAAATAAGAGCTGATGCCTATGTTAAAAAAGGTGATCCAAGAGATAAAAGGCTCGAGGTAAGCGTTGAGAGGGATAAAGACGGTAAGAAAGTAAGAAAAGAAGTATGGCAATCCGACCTTGATGCAAAAAAGGCAGAAGACGATAAAAGTCAGAAGAAATGGGAAGAAAAATATGGCAATTATGGTACTAATATGGCCAAGAAGCGAGTATTGCAAGATTATGTAAAACAAGATCCAACCAATAAAAAGTTACAAGCAAAACTTGATGCACATCTGAAAGATATGGATCGAACAAAAATTGATACTGGGCGCCAAGCAATGAAATTATATAGAGCGACTGATAAACCATTAATAAAAAATAGTTTCTTAGCAGATCCTTATTCTGGAATTCCCGCCAGTAAACTAGCACGTAATCCAGAATATGCTAAAGAATTATATCAGTTTGCAAAGGAAACTGGTAATACAAAACAAATGGATCGCTTGGCTGAACTTGGTTATAGCGATTAATCGGATTCTGCTTGACACAATACTAAAATCACTATATAATATGATGTATGCCTGAAAAGAAAACAATACATTTTTATCTTGATAGCGATTGGGATTTTAAACCACCAGTTATACGTATATGGATAGATAATTTTCTAATCTCTGAAAGGGGAGTAACTCCTCGAAAGAAGAATAATGAATATTTAGAAGAAATAGTTACTATAAATTTTAAAAAAGGTTTACACAAAATTATAGTAGAAAATATAAAAACAGCATTAGCAGAAATAAAATTACATAAAATTATAATGGAAGACGAAGAAATACCATTTAAAACAAAAGACGGTATCTATTATGAAGCGAAATTGAGAATATAAATGTTACGAATTAAATTACAACAAGGCTCAAAAGAAAACACAGCATATCGTATAAAAATTAATCATGAAACGATTGATCAAGGCATTTTAGTTGATGAGGTAGAGTTTTTAGAGTATAAAGGAATAGATTTTAAAAATTCAAATAATGATGTAGTATCAATATCATGTACTAATTTTCTTGCTGGCAGAGAAATTTATATAAAAGCAATAGAAATAGATAATACTAGTATTATTGCTGGAGATAATTTTAAATATGAAACTATTGTTAGTGGATGCTGTGAGGATATTCAACAAGTAATTGATGGTAATTATAGTGATGTGGTTAACATGGACAGGGCAGGATCCGTTGGACATTGGATTTTTAAAGTATCTTCAAATGAAGAAAAATCCCCAAGGCCCGGATTTTCCGAGCCGGACTCAGTTCTGATATGTTTTTGGAATGACAATGAAAAAGAATTCACCCCATGCCTATTAGATCCAACTCGTCAACAAGTATTAGACAAAGAGAGAGCTGAATGCCAACGAATATTAGACATAGAAAGAGCCGATCATCAAAAAAAATTAAACGAAGAAATTGCAGAATTTAAAATAGCAGTTGACGATTGGAATAAAAATGATAACGATCCTGCATTAGAAAGAGCTAAAGTGGTATGGAACGAAATGTGGGCTTGGCGAGGAATGGGAATGGATGCTAGATTTTTTGGCCCCGATGGCGTGAGTCAGAAATTAAATGATGGCAGGGGGGAAGACTCTATTTCCTATAAAGGAATAGACAAACCAATTATTAAAGAAGGAGATAATCAATGAATTTAAAAAGAGAAGTGATAGAAGCGAAGGAAAGGCTTGACAAGATAGAAGCGGCGATTGCTGGATTGCTAATATCGCCACCACCAGTAACAATAGCAGAAACCAAATCTGTTAAAAAAGTTACAGCAAAAAAGAAAGCAAAAGCAAAGAAAAAATCAGACCCAACGTCTGTAAAAACAACATCTGATCAAATAGCACAGGTAGAAATGTAATGGCGCATGGCGGATCATATACCCCAGAAGAAAAAGCAAGGCTAACACAGTTGGTAAGTGAAGGCACTAGAGTATTACAAGAAGTAGATGACCTTAAAGAAGGATTGCGTGATACAGTTAAAGCAATTGCTGAGGAAATGGATTGTAAACCAACAATTCTTAATAAAGCAATACGTACAGCATATAAATCAGATTGGCAGGAACAATTAGCGGACATAGGTGATTTAGAAGGTATTTTGGAAACAGTTGGTAAAACTTTATAATAGTGTATTATAACTACTCTTCTACAGAGTAAATATAGTATAACATTTAGGGAGCGACATAGGTGTTAAACATTAGAGAGATACCGATTGGTTCGCACGAGCGAGTATTACGTGCTACTGACGATACAACTGGCCTGGATGCTATAGTAGCGATTCATAACACTAAACTAGGACCCGCTTTAGGCGGGTGTCGCTATCTTAAGTATGCTGGTTATGAAGAGCAACGTTATGACGCATTGCGTTTATCAAAAGGTATGACTTATAAAAATGCCTTAGCAGGATTACATTTTGGTGGTGGTAAATCTACTATAAACGCTAACACAGCAAAATCTCCTGACTTGTGGAGATCATTTGCAGAAGTATTGGACTATACAGCAGGCACATATTATGGTGCTGGCGATGTAGGAACTAATGTAAATGATTTAGATGAAATACACAAACATACACAATATGTATTGGGATTTGGTGGTCAAGATTCTGGATGGGCCACAGCATATGGTTTATACTGTGCTACAAAAGGACTATTAAGAGTATTAGACGATACTAGTAAAGTTAATTGGACTGGCAAATCATTTTCGGTAGTTGGGTTAGGCAAAGTAGGTAGCAGATTAATTAACTTCTTATCAGAACACCCAGTTAAGGTTTATGCTACAGACATACGCAAAGCTGCATTTAGGAATTTAAGAACAGCATTACAACACTTAAATACTCATTCTGATTTTGAATTAATATGGAGTGAAACTGATAACGATATACACGATATTGCTACAGATGTATATATGCCTTGTGCATTAGGCGGCACAATTACTCCAGACTTTATTAAAACTTTTAAAAGCAAAGCTATATGTGGTGGAGCAAATAATCAATTACGCACAACTAATGATGGAGATATATTACATAAAGAGGGTATATTATATGTTCCCGATTATCTTTCTAATGCCGGCGGTGTGATTTTTATTAGTGCCGCATCCAATATAACGCATGATATAACAACAACACTTGATATAGAATGGGATGATCCAATGGTAAAGCCAAAATTATTAGCACTACATGAAAAAGCGTATGATATACTTAAAACCAGTCAAGAAGAAGACAAACCAACTACACAAGTTGCTAAAGAAATGGTAGATAGTAAGGTAAAAGGCTTGTAATTTCTACACTTTTCTGCTATAATTAGTTAATGTATATTGATGCTTATTTAGATAAAGAACAAGAATGTATTAACGTTGCAGAACGAATTAACGGCAAGCGTCAATACAAACAGTATCCTGTAGAGTATGTTTTCTATTATGATGATATAAAAGGAAAGCATAAAACTATACACGACAGACCTGTTAGTAGATTTTATTCTAAAAACAAAAAAGAGTTTAATAGAGAACTCAAAATTAATAGTAGGAATCAAACTTATGAAAGTGACATTAATCCGATCTTTAGGTGTCTTGCTGATAATTATCTTGACGCCGATTCTCCTATTCTTAATATTTGCTACGTAGACATTGAGGCCGACTTTGATCCTGAAAAGGGATTTAGTCAACCAGAAGATCCTACTGCATCAGTAACTGCAATTACAGTATATCTCGGTCAATTACAACAATTGATAACTTTAGCATTGAAACCAAAAACAATGCATGAGGATATAGCACAAGGTGTTGTAAAGAACTTTGAAAATACATTTGTCTATAACAGCGAAGCACAACTACTACAAACATTTTTAGACTTAATAGAAGATAGTGATATCATAACTGGCTGGAACAGTGAAGGGTATGACTTGCCATATCTCGTTAATAGAGTTATTCGTGTATTAAGTAAAGATGATACAAGGCGCTTTTGTTTATGGGATCAATTCCCAAAAAAATTCTCATATGAGAAATACGGGGGCGAACAAATAAGTTTTAAATTGACAGGCAGAGTGCATTTAGACTATTTAGAATTGTATCGCAAATATACATATCATGAGATGCACAGTTATAGTCTCGACACAGTAGCGGAGTATGAATTACAAGACAAGAAAATTCCATATGAAGGCACGTTAGACCAATTATACAATACAGACTTTGAAAAGTTTATAGAGTATAACAGGCAGGATGTTATGCTTATTGTGCGTATGGATGAGAAATTAAGATTTATTGACCTAGCAAACGAACTGGCACATCAAAACACTGTGCTATTACCCACAACAATGGGGGCAGTAGCAGTAACAGAGCAAGCGATTATTAATGAAGCACACGCACAAGGTTTAGTAGTTCCTAATAAACCTGACAGGGATGACAGCAAAACGGTTACGGCCGCTGGTGCATATGTAGCAACGCCCATGAAAGGATTACATCATTGGATTGGCTCAGTGGATATAAACAGTCTGTATCCAAGTGCTATACGAGCATTAAACATGAGTCCAGAAACTATCATAGGACAATTGCGTCCTACTATGACGCAGAATCATATCAATAGTGTTATTGCATCAGGCAAAACTCAATCAGATGGCTGGGAAGGACAGTTTGGCTCGTTAGAATATGAAGCAGTAATGAACAGAGAGTCAAATACAGAAATTACTATTGACTGGGAAGATGGCAAGGAAGAAGTTAAAACAGCATTAGATATACACGGTATTGTGTTTGGTAAGCATGGCAACAAATTACTATTAAGTGCAAATGGCACATTATTTAGGAATGATAGAAAAGGAATTATTCCTGGATTGTTGGAAAAGTGGTATGCTGAACGTAAGCAAATGCAAACAAAATTGCACAAAGCCAAGACACAAAAAGATATTGTATTTTGGGATAAAAGGCAACTTGTAAAGAAAATTAATCTAAATAGTTTATATGGTGCATTGTTAAATCCATATTGTAGATTCTTTGACATGCGTTTAGGACAAAGCACTACATTATGTGGCAGAACTATCACAAAGCACATGGCAAGTTATATAAACAAAATTATAACAGGCAATTATGAGCATGATGGTGATGCTATTATATATGGCGACACAGACAGTTGTTATTTCTCAACATATGATATACTTAAAGAGGATATAGATGCAGGCAACATTCCGTGGGATAAAGAAACAGTTATTGAATTGTATGATAACGTAGCAGAGGAAGTTAATAAATCATTTCCAGCATTTATGGCACAGAGTTTTAACTGTACAAAGGAATTAGGTGACATTATTAAGTGTGAGCGTGAGATTGTTGCAAGTAGTGGTTTGTTTATAACTAAGAAGCGATATGCTACTCTTATATATGATTTAGAAGGTAAACGTGTAGATCAAGACGGCCCTGGCAAGGTAAAAGCAATGGGCATGGACTTAAAGAGATCAGATACGCCAGTAATTATGCAAGACTTTCTAAATATACTATTGCTAGATGTTTTAACAAATATAAAAGAAGCAGAGATTATAGAGAAAATTAAAGCATTTAAGTTTGACTTTGCTGACAAACCAGGATGGGAAAAGGGAACTCCGAAACGGGTAAATAATTTAACAATGTATACTAAACGTGAAGAACGCGAAGGTAAAGCAAATATGCCAGGGCATGTCAGAGCGGCAATGAACTGGAATAACCTGCGGGATATGAATAGCGACAAGTATAGTATGCAAATAATGGATGGCCAAAAGACTATAGTATGTAAGTTAAAGAGCAATCCAATGGGCATAACCAGTGTAGCCTATCCAATTGATGAAGTAAGGTTACCAGACTGGTTTAAAGAACTTCCATTTGATCATATTGCTATGGAAGAAACAATTATCGATAAAAAAATAGGGAATCTATTAAATGTTATGAAGTGGGATTTGCGACAAGGCACATCACGCAGTACATTTGATGATTTATTTGAATTATGAACTTATTAGAATATATTAAAGAGCGTGAGTTATTAGATAAACTTAATACTGAAGATATTAATGAAAATTTTGATGATATAAATCAAATAATAGATAATAGTACAATAAAATATAATAAGACCATATTAACAAAATTTAATAAGGAATTAAAAAATTTAGAACTTGAAATTAGAAATGTTGATTTAAAATTACAAAATACTTTTTATACAAAAATACAACCACCACGATTAAAACAGAGTTATGCTAATTATGAAAAAACGAAAAAACATACCGATATTGAGATAATTCCTGATGATTTCTGGCGTGATGAATTAAAAGCTCTAATAATGACTAAAATTAAAAAGAATATAGATTTTCAATATCCTGGGTGTGAAATAGGCCCGCGGTCTAGTTTTTGGACAAGGGATTTAGTAGGTATGGATCCGTTATTCTTAATTGGACCAGATTTAACACCAATTGAATATGTTAGATCCCAATTTAATAACGTATATAAACGACGAATTAGAGTGTATCAATTAGAAGATGCTAATTTTAGTTATTTGCCGCAAAACGCATTTGCATTTGTGTTTAGCTGGTACCATCTTGAATTTCTGCCATATGACATTATTAACCGATATCTAGTAGGAATATTTGATATATTAATGCCTGGTGGAACTGCTATTTTAAGTTATGCTAATTGTTTATTAGAAAAATCAGCAGAGCAGTTCGAAAACAAACATTATTGTTATATGACTAGAGAATTAATGGAAGGATTGGCCAATAAAAATGGTTTTGACGTTATTGAGGAATCAGATTACCAATTTAGATTAAGTTGGGTTATAATCAGAAAACCTGGGAAATTAGCAAAAGGAATTAAACACACACCTAGTATTGGTTATCTAAAAGTTCATGATCAAGAGCCAATACCTTGACAATTAATCAATTTTATAATATAATATACTTTAATGTAGAAAATCACTATTTTTCTATAATATAACTTTAACGTAGGAATAATCAATGAAAGATATTTTAGCAGATGTAATTAGTCATACACACGCCTTAGGCTATTTAGAAATTATTAAGGTAACCGGCACAACAACGGATACGACAATAGAGTCTATGGCTGAGGATAGGAGTGTCGTGTTACAAGCAGAAACACACGACCCAGTGTCAGAGTTTATAGGCACGTTTGGTATGCCAAACCTTAATAAACTAGACACGTTATTAAAGATTCCTGAATATAAGGAAGATGCGAAGTTAGAACTTAGTCAACAGGAACGCAATGGTGAAGTGGTTCCTACAGGTATTCACTTTGAGAACAAAGCAGGTGACTTCCAAAACGATTACAGATTTATGAACGCTGAAATTATAGAAAACAAACTTAAAAGCGTAAAGTTTAAAGGCGTCGAATGGGATATTGAGTTTGAGCCAAATACTCCAGCAATTATGCGTTTTGGCTATCAAGCACAAGTAAACTCAGAGGAAGATGTATTTACAGTTAAGACTGATAAAAAGAATTTAATATTTGAGTTTGGTGATCATAGTACACACGCAGGACAGTTTGTGTTTGAAACAAGTATAGGTAGTTCATTAAAAACAGGATGGACGTGGCCAGTACAGCAAGTGTTAAAGATTTTACATTTAACTGGCGACAAAGTAATGTCATTTAGCGATAAAGGCGCATTGCGGGTACTAGTAGATAGCGGTTTAGCAAAATACAATTATATATTACCAGCACAAAGTAAATGAGAGAAAACCTTGTAGAAACACAGGGAAACTATGCCATCTACTTACCAGCCATTAGTAGTTTTTATGCCGCATATGTAGGCAAACAACGATACGAAGAATTTGTACCCCAAGATAGAATTCCGTCTCGTTTTACTAGTGGTATAGAAGGCTTAAACTTCCTTAATATGCGTGAAGGATATTTTAAGTATCCTTGGGCATTGTATTCTGCGGGTCATGCTGATATGAATTTAGATAAGTTCTCTGCTAAAGAGGACATGGTCCGCAATAGAGCACAAGACACTGTATTAGTAGGTGACAGCGGTGGATTCCAAATATCCAAGGGTGTGTGGATGGGAGAATGGCTGGAACCATACGGTGTTGATAAGAAAACTGACGAAATACGCGAAAAAGTATTACGGTTTTTAGAAGGCACATTTGATTACTCAATGGTTCTTGACTTACCTACGTTTAGTGTTACTCACTCACATTTACACGGACTTGATACTTGGCAAAAATGCTTGCAAGGCACGTTAAACAATAATGATTACTTCGCACAAGCACGTGAGCCAGGTGCTACAAAGTTTTTAAACGTATTACAAGGCAACAATTGGAAGCAATGTGAGGAATGGTATGAGGCCGTTAAACCATACAGCACAGGCGAGAAGGCAAACTTTGAGGGATGGGCATTAAGTTCTATCAATAAAAAGGATGTAGAGATTGCTATACGCAGACTATTGAAAATGCGTGAGGATGGATTTTTAGGTGAGACAGAATGGATGCATTACTTGGGCACAGGTGAATTGCTTTGGAGTATTGTGCTCACATCATTTCAACGTGAAATACGTGATAAAATAAACCCAGACATTATACTATCATATGATTGTGCATCACCGTTTTTAGCAACAGCATATGGCACGATGTATACAAGCATACACACTGACCATTTACGCAAGGGTTGGACTTATAGAATGCTTAAAGCAGTAGATGACAAAAAGTATTCAACAGATACAAGAATATTTGATTACAATATTGAATTTCCTGACAGAGATTGGGAACCAAGTCCTATAAGCGAAAGAATACAAATGAATGACGTGTGTCCGTATGGCCCAGGTGATTTAAATAAAATAGGAAAGGAAGGAAGAACAAGTTGGGATAGTTTTAGTTATGCATTACAAATGGGACACAATGTTTACTTGCATATTTTAGCAACACAGCGAGCAAATGAATGTTATGATCAAGGAATAATGCCTAAACAATTAATAGCACCAAATGGCGCTCACATAGCAGAAGTGATTCACGAGATATTTTCTAAGAAAGATCATGCTAATGCCATTGCTGAAGTAGAGAAATATAGTAGATGGTTTACACGCATCCAAGGGGTAAATACTTCTGAAGCCTATGCAGATGAATTAGGCATAGAACCAATGGGAAAGGATGAAGTGATGGCCAAGGAAGTATATAGTGCAGAGGAGTCATTTCATAACTTATTTGAGTAATGACACTTTTAGAGTATATACAGCAACGTATAGAACTAAACAAACAACATAATAATATAATTCGATTTCCTATAGAGAAACGAATCAATGATATAGAGGAGCAAAAACATGGCAGTAAAGAAAAAGAAAGCAAAAGCAGTTAAGAACGCGGCCGCGGATAAGGATACAGAAGCAGGTCCAAAACCACAACGCCCACGTGGCCCGCAACCAAGCGGTGATCCACTATATGATAATAACATTCATATGTTTATGACTGACTTTAATGAAGAATCATGTGGTATGGCAATTAGGTTTATACTTGAGAAAAACGTATTACCTACAAAATTAAAACCAAAATATCTTACACTAATGATTAATAGTCCTGGTGGTGAAGTTGCACACGCATTTGCTTTAATAGATGTTATGAAGGGATCTTCTATTCCTGTACGCACAATAGGATTAGGTATGATTGCTTCTTGTGGCGTACTGACATTTATGGCAGGGCAAAAAGGCTATAGAACAATTACACCAAATACTAGCATATTAAGTCACCAATATAGTTGGGGCAGTAGAGGTAAAGAACACGAATTATTCGCAGTTGTGCGAGAATTTGAAATGAGTACAGAACGTATGTTATCACATTATAAAAAATGTACTGGACTTACTGAAAAGAAGATTCGTGAAGTATTGTTACCGCCACAAGATGTATGGCTTAATGCTGACGAGGCAGTAAAGTATGGTGTTGCGGATAAGATTAAATCAGTATACTGATGGAAATCGGAAGGTTTAATATTAATAAAGTTACTGTCCGTGATAGATGGATAGGAGAAACATCGGGTAAAACTGTAGAAGGCGGCGCACTAAACGCCAGCTACAGAACCGTTGAAGCAGTTGCTATGCTATGCAACCATCTGGGCACATTAGGTCTGATATATGGCGAAGATTTCACTTGGGACGGTATTGACGCCAAAGGAAATGTAGTGATACAATACAAAGAAGGACACTCATCTTTACTTGACAATATCAAGTGGTCATAGTATAATTACGTTATGACATATATAGTTAATGAACTTTGCGTTAAATGTAAATTAACGGACTGCGTAGAAGTATGCCCGGTGGACTGCTTTTACGAAGGCGAAAACATGCTAATTATACATCCAGACGAGTGTATTGACTGTGGTATATGTGAGCCTGAATGTCCCATTGAAGCCATTGTACCAGACAATGAATACACGCAAACTGGCAGTATAGATTGGGCAGAATTCAATGACAAATACTCTAGAATATGGCCCAACATAACAGAGCAAAAGGACCCAATGCCCGACCACAAATCGTGGGAAGGGGTAGATGGAAAAGAAGAACACGTATCAACTGAACCTGTGAGTTAATTATGAATGAAGTATTCAACATAGACGATCATAGACGTCAATTAAGGACAGAAAAAGTCCAACAAATGCCCAAGATGATTTGGGTTAAATTCCAAAAAGAAGGCATACACAAATACCCTGCCGCTTTGGAAGACCCCGCACTAGCAACTGGTGATGAGTATGATGTATCCTTTCTTGGATATCCGCATCGCCACACATTCCACTTTAGAGTTACTATACAAGTATTCCACGATGACAGGGATATTGAATTTATCCAGTTTAAGCGTTGGATGGAAAACTTGTATGCAGGCACATTACAACTGGACTACAAGTCCTGTGAGATGATTGCTGATGATCTTTATATGGCTATTAACGACAAATACCCAGATAGAGAAGTATGGATCGAAGTAGGCGAAGATGGCGAAAACGGCTGCCATTGCGTCTATCCTATAACCTTAGCCGCAGAATAATAACAATGAAAGAAGCAGTTATAAAGGTCTTTGAAGATCTAGATGAATACCGCAATTTTTGTAGGGAGTTTGGGCGGGTATTTAACGAGGCACATCTATATAAGGGAAAAACTCCTTATGATGATTTCCTTAGATGGAAAGATACGGGCAAGGCACGTCAATGGCCTGGCTATCCCTTTAACCAATATAAAAAGCGATTCGATAACAAGCGTCATGACAACAGAGAGTACAAAAAACGCGAATACCCAAATTCACGAAATTCTTAAAGAAGTTCAAAAGGAACATCGCGTATGGGGATATTACAGAGTTCTAGGCGACTTCAACGAAGTTAAAGTAAAAGAACTAGTAGTTAGTCCTAGTATGTGTTTAAGTTTTCAAAAACATGAATATAGAAACGAATTTTGGTGCGTTAATAGTGGCGTAGCAAGGGTGATACTTAGTGAAGATTACCCACGGGGTAGTAAAACATTAGAGCAAGATTTAATAGAAGATAATAGCACTACTGTTATATTACATGAAACTGAAACATTAGTTATACCAGCAGATACTTGGCATCAATTAATTAATCCCTCAAGACAGGAATTAAGCATTGTAGAAGTACAATATGGTGACAAATGTGACGAAGAAGATATTACAAGATTATACCAATGAATACAATTTATATTATACCCATTGAACCTATAGATCAACGCTATACAAAACAATGGTACGATAATATTCCATCACTTCTCAATGAGAAGATAGCCGAACACAATTTAGAATATTGTGTAGAAACTATTGATGGGGTTACTGTTGAAGATAAAACCACCAGCGGTGCGTTCCTTGACTTCGGAAAAACAAATGAGTACAAGGCTAGCCAAACCGCGCAAGTAAGTGAATTGTTTAGTAAGGGTCTCATCCTCCCCGACGACAAATTCCTTATTACTGATGCTTGGAACTTCATAGTAACGCCCATCAAATATATGAGCGAACTGCTTGACATACCTGTAGAGATACACGGTATTTGGCATGCAGGCGCATACGATCCAACTGACATATTGGGTTTAAAGATGTCCAAACCATGGCCACACTTACAAGAAAAAGCGTGGTATATGGCATGTGACTATAATTATTATGCAAGTAATTTCCACAAAAACATATTTTTACACAACTTGGAAATACCTGACATATATCACAACAAGGCGATACGTAGTGGGCAACCACATAATCCTATTGTAAAACAATTACAACAGTATTATGATAACCCGAAACAAGATACTATTATGTGGCCGCATCGTTATAACGAGGATAAACAGCCTGAAATTGTAGAAGATCTTAATTTACGTCCGTATAGTGTTTTAATTACTCAGCAGTTAGATTTAAGTAAAGAAAAATACTACGAAGAAATGGGGCGAGCAAAGGCGGTGTTTAGTTGTAGCCTACATGAGAATTTGGGTATTAGTATGATGGAAGGATGTTTAGCAGGTGCTATTCCTATCGTTCCGGACAGAGCAAGTTATAGTGAAATGTACAAGGATGTATTTAAGTATCCAAGTATATGGACTGAAAGTTATGGTAACTATCTAGAGCATAAAAAAGATTTAGAAAATTTTGTTGTGGAATTATGTGATAACTATGACATTGTGAAAAAAGAATACTTGGATGAACAAGTAGAGGTATTAACACATAATTTCTTAAGTGCCGATATTATGTTTGACAACATTCTAGACATATAAATATTAGTAGAGTTACACAAAGGTAACTGATGTAAAACAACAACCGAGTAAGGAAGGAAAATGAGTTATAACAAAACAAAGACTGACCCTGAGTTGGGTCAGCAAGTCCACGCACATTTATCAGCATTAGGCCTTGAAACGCCTGTCACCTCAAATCTGTATACTCTGTCAAGAACAGATAAGATTGAAGCAATTGAAAGCAGAATGCGAGAGGTTCTTGAGATTGTGGGGATGGATTTATCAGACGACAGTTTACTTGACACGCCTAAACGTGTTGCTAAAATGTATGTCAACGAAATATTTTGGGGATTACATCCAGATACATTCCCTAAATGCACAGCAGTAGCAAACAAAATAGACTACGATGAGATGGTTGTAGAAAGGAACATACAAGTGTCTTCTTTTTGCGAGCATCATCTAGTTGCTATAGACGGTAAAGCACACGTAGGTTATATTCCAAATCAAAAAGTATTAGGTTTAAGCAAGTTAAACAGGATTGTAGAATACTTTTCTAAACGACCACAAATACAAGAACGTTTAACAGAACAAATTTATCACGCACTCAGTTATATCTTAGATACACCAGAAGTTGCTGTGATAATTGATGCCGCTCACTTCTGTGTTAAGCATAGAGGAGTAGAGGACACAGGTTCATTTACTATTACAAGCAAACTAGGTGGGCGGTATAAAACAGATACAGCACACAGAGCAGAGTTTATGCAATTGGTACACAGAGTATGACTAAAATTATAGATACTGATACGCAAGATGTTAAGTCATATGTATTAGATATTTGTTATCAAATGAATACAGACAACTGGACACCTGATTATATAGTGGGCATACCGCGAGGTGGTTTATTACCTGCGGTAATGCTAAGTCATTATCTTAATCGTCCTATGGTTATACAAGATGTTAGGTTGCGCGATAATGTACAACAACAATCTAATCCTGAAATACCATTAGATGCACTGGAAGGCAAACAAATTCTTATCATAGATGATATAAATGACACTGGCGCAACTTTCCAATGGATGGTAAATGATTGGGAGAACACTATAGAGCCACATTTATATGGCGAGGCAGTACATATGCCAGCGCTGGCATATGTACATATGCCAGCAGAAAACAAAGCATTGTGGCGGCGGAATATTAGATTTGCCGTATTAATTGACAATGAAGGTAGTGAGTTTAAGGATGTAAAATATTCTGCTCGTTCAATTAACAAAATAGAAGACCCATCGTGGGTTGTATTCCCATGGGAATGTTGGTGGTATTATAGGAATTGGTAATGAAACAAAGAACACAATACATATTAGGCATAATAGTAGTAGTAATATTATGTTTTGATTTGGCAGGATGTCAATTATGATGGAATTTGGAGTGGCATTTGGTTTAGCATTGGCAGTATATACACTATGGGAATTATACCACAGAGAAATGACGTTTGGACGTAAAATGCTATGGGCAATTGGTATGATATGTTTTATGCCCTTTGGATCAATGCTTTATTTTCTTATAGTAATACACCCAGTTTTTCATAATCATGATAGGAAAATGTAATGGAAAATATAATTAGTGGTTTTGTATATGTAGGTAGAGAAGTATTAGAAATAGTATTCTTAACCTATTTAATAATAGGTTCACTAACTATTACAATGCCAATAATATTATCTGCTATAGCAGGACTTATTACAGGCGTTAGTGGAGGTTATATTCTAGGTGAGATACTTGAACCGTATGAGTGGGCAACGTACGGTGTGCTCGCATTATTAATGTTGTATCTGTTTTTTAATTCGAAAAACATACAGGAACATATTAGTAAACATGTTAAAGAAGCACGGAAAGGTATTGGAGTATTTGCAGGTGCAAGTGCGATATTTATTATCTATTTCCGTGAGAGTATGGAGATTAATACATTCTTGTTTATGGATACAGGAGACTTTACATCTAAGTTAATTGGTGCTATAATAGCAATAGTGGTCGTAGTAATAGCAACACCAATAATAATGAAAAGAAAAATAATACAACATAATTTATTTAATATTACAAGATATACATTTTTATTATTTGGTATTTGGTTTGCATATGAAGCGTTAGAACACGCACATATATTATAGGAGATATGTAATGAGTGACGTTCCAGAGTTTACATCAACAAAGAGTTTTTATAATTTTCCATGTGCTCATAGACAACATAAGCACGACGGAAATTGTCATTTGATACACGGCTATAGTCGTAGTTTTCATTTTGTATTTGGTGCACAGACAATGACAAAGGAAGGGTTTCTTGTCGACTATGGTGACTTGGATGGAGTAAAACAATGGTTAGATGAAAATTATGATCATACATTTGTAGTTGATCATGATGATCCGTGGATGGAAACATTCCAAGCAATGCACGATGCAGGAGTATGTAAGTTAATTGTGCAAGAAGAAGGTCCGGGTATGGAAGGCACAGCATTCCGTATTTGTATGTGGGCAGATGAATGGTTGCGGGAACGAACAAGAGGACGAGCATGGGTTATTAGTGTAGAAGCAAGAGAAAATGACAAGAACAGTTCCATTTATACTAACCCTGACGCTGGCTTTAAAGGTTGGCTATAATAAATTGCAATACAGGATTTCAGCCATTAGTTGAATGTTGGCTTGGTGACTGTTATCGTCCTGACTTTTTTGATTATGTTGATAACAAAAAAGTAAAAAATATTCTTAGACAAATAACAGAAGAAACTATAGAAGATTTAGATAACATACGTGAAATACTAGAGAATTATAATGTCACAGTTAAACGTCCAAGAATATTCGATTTTGATCATATTTACAACATATATAAAGTCGGCGGTGCGTGTGTTGATGATGAGTTAAATGTAAATATTGATGAAGTTTTAAGATATTTCCCACGATTAATAGATAAGCAAGGGGTTCAGAATTGGCTCAATTCTTATGATATATATGCTGACCCCGGAACATTGACTCGGCCACCATTATTTCCCCGTGATGATCAAATTGTTGTAGATGATACAATGTATAAACTTAGGTCAATTGATCGGGAGTTATATTCTAAATCATATGGAGCTGGCTGTTCTTCGGCTATATTTTATGAAAACTTATTTGAAGAAATTGAAGGATATGACGGAGAAGTAATTAAAGAGTTTCCAATTAATATTGAAAATTGTATCAGTAACGGACCAAACATTATTAGATTAGGAGACACTATTATTTTAGATGGATTACCTAGTCCAACATACAGATATTTTAAAGAACGATTTAAAGATTATAAAATCATAACTGCTTTCAATGATGGGCATAGTGATGGAATTTATAATCCAATTAAACCTGGTGCTTGGATTAGCAATGGAGAAGCTTTAAATTTTAAAAAATACTTTCCAAATTGGGATGTATTTTACTTGCCTGATGCTCAATGGCCGGATATGTCTCCATTTTTGGAGATTAGAGAAAAAGTAAATGGAAAATGGTGGGTGCCAGGTGAAGAGCACAATGATGAATTAATTGATTTTGTGGATGCGTGGTTTTCAGAATGGGTAGGCTTTTGCGAGGAAACTGTATGGGACGTTAATGTGTTAGTGATCAACCCAGAAACTGTATTATGTATTACAGAGAACAAAGATTTGTTTAAGTGGTTTAGATCACACAATATAGAACCCATAGTAGCACCGTTTAGACATAGATTCTTTTGGGATGGTGGATTACATTGTTTAACACTAGACATACACAGAGAAGGCGGCATAGAAAGTTATGCAAGGTAATGAAAAAATGAGATTAGCTGATGAAGATTTAATTAACAGAAAAACGGACAAACTTATTGTAATACCTTTTCATCCATGGACAGGTGCTAGATTTATTGTTAACTGCCTAGGCATGCATCCTAAAGTAATATTACCGTGCAAAGTTTTGGCGAATGCAAAAATGAACGGAAAATTGACGCCTGAGAAAAGTTATAATTGTATTAAAGCATTGTTTTTATTAAGTATGAAAAAAAAACAACATATGGAATTTATAGATCAAAATATTACTGGTGGATTTGATGCTAAAGATTTACGACTTGATCCTGACTTTGACTTAAAACACGTAAGGGGAGAAGTATTCGGTCATTGCGAAAAACCTGATGATCCCAATTCCTCAATTAGATCAGAATTGAATGTGTGGTCTATGTTAACAAAGCAGGATATCTATTATTTTGCCTTAGTACACTCTATCATGAGTCATGATCCATATTTTAAATATGAAAACCATAAAACTATTTTCCTCAAAAATTATAAATGGATTTTGGATATAAGACAGAAACCCTGCGAGTATACCGAAAACTCGAATCTTGCGCGAAAATCAAAACATTATCACGTATTCGATATGTCAAGCATTCTAGATGAATATAAGTTTAAAGATTCTATAACTATTATGTTAAGTTATTTAGACCTAGAGTCTAACAAGATGCGTTGGGACTTGCTGGAAGAACTCAGAGTATTATGGCTACAAGTATTACCAATTGGTTTTCCAGATTGGGAGAGATTGTATGAAATCGATCTGCCATGGATGGTGCACCGTAGATCTCTACAACGCTTAAAAGGTACATAGAAAGTTATGCGCGATGACTTGGAAGATATTAAAGAGCTTGCTCAAAGATGTTTAGATAATCTTAATGAGCGGCATTATTATAGGTCTCCTTATGAGGCAAATACCATTGACAATCTCAAAAATATTGTTATAATAGTAAATGAGTATCCTGAAAGAGAGAAAGAACGCGAAAAAGAACGGCTTTTAGCAAAGAGATTTATTATCGGTCCACACTACATGGTCACGCATGAAGAATGGTTAGAAGAATGGAATAAATCTAAAGGAAAGAAAAATGAAAGTTAGATATACTGAAATATTCTACAGCCTGCAAGGCGAAGGTAGATGGGTAGGGACTCCGAGTGTTTTCCTACGTTTATTTGGTTGTAACTTCAAATGCCAAGGCTTTGGAATGCCAGCAGGACAATTAAGCGAAGAACGTAATTGGATTAATCCAGATGATTATACATCAATGGATGGATTACCATTAGTTAAAACAGGTTGTGATAGTTATGCTAGTTGGGATCCACGTTTTAAACGGTTTGCTACAACAACTACGATAGACGATGTAGTAATAGATTTATTAAGCATAACACCACGCAACCAGTGGGAAGAAATACATTTAGTTGTAACAGGTGGTGAGCCTATGCTATGGCAACGTATATATCCGACATTATTCAAGGACCCAATGATGTCTAGTTTAAAGCATATGACATTTGAGACAAATACCACACAGCCATTACGATGGAATGACTTTTTCGCAAGCACAAACAGGCCATGGATCACTTGGTCCTGTAGTCCTAAACTATCAACAAGTGGCGAAAAGTGGTCGGATGCTATTAATCCAGAGATAGCGAAAGAATACTCTGCTGTTCAGAAATCAGATATGTATTTTAAATTCGTGATAGATAATGAAGAGGGTATTTATGAAGTGTTGGAGGCTGTTGAGGCATACAGAAGTGCTGGAGTAGAATGTCCAGTGTATGTAATGCCAGTAGGCGGATGCTATGAAGATTACTCTTTTAATTCACGCCACGTTGCAGATCTAGCAATGAAATATGGACTAAAATACAGTCCAAGACTACATTCCGACTTATTCGGAAACGCATGGGGAACGTAATGGACTTACCAGAATATTTAAGTAACTTACCGATGGAGCAAGGAGATCCAAAGGTAGAAGAACTCATGTTACAAGTTTTATTAGAATGTAAAAAAGAAGGCTTAACTGAAATATCAATTGGATCATTATTAGAACGTCTTGGAATAAAACCCTCTGCTATTTGGAAAGAAATGTATGAAGATTACGTTACATTAACACCCGAGGGAGTTGCTATGGCATTAGCGATTAAGGAAAAAGAAGGCAAGGTAATACAATAATGGGAATATTTGATAAATTAGGGAAGGCAATTAGAAAGCCTAAGCCAGCACCAAAAACAGAATCTGCTCCTAAAAAAACAAAACTAACACCAAAAGAACAAGCAACTAAAGATGAAGAGCCTTGGTTTACTGTTGTTGACGTGGAAGTAGATGAAGATAATCCACGCAATGGTTCTTTTGAATTAGACTGGAATGAACATTTTCCGGCCATGTTACGCAAGCATGGATTAGTTGGCGATACAGATGAAGATGTAGTAGACCAATGGTTCCAAGACTTGTGCAAACAAATTGCATTAGAAACATATGATGATGAAGTATTTGCAGAAAGCATTGTACAAGGAAAAGAAATAGAAGGCGGTAGGAGAGAATACGAATGAGTGAAGGCAAGACTATTACAATTAATACTGACGATAATACTGTTTCCGTAGAACAAACAGCACCTGACACTGGATTAAATGTAGGTGGAGTAAGTCTTAATACTGACTTACCTTGGTATGGTGATGCAGTTATATTATTAATATTAATAGCATTGATTTACATTGGTAAAAAATGGATAGACGCTTGGAAGTGGATCGGGAAAAATGAGTAGTATTATTTGTGTTGGTGGCGCGCACACAGCGGCCGTAAAGTGTGTTAATGATTACTCATATGCACATGACGATCAATCGTGGATGCATCTTGGTGATGTTCCACATCCAGATAATAAAACAAACGCATGGCAAATACATATAACACCTGTAATGAAAATAGGAAGTTTTAATATATCAAAAGCAAATTATAATAATGAAACTATTATGACGACTACTATGCGGTATGTTAATACTAAACCACACCCACAAGACGTAATCGCTATAATAGGTTGGGAAAACTGGGATGGTTTATTACGCGGACATGAAAGCCTACTAAAAGATGTAATACAATTACATGAACAATTAAATAATACTAAAACAAAACACCTTATGTTTAATACGGTCAATTGTCTGAATGTTCAGGAAAATAATCGATATGATTTTGGAGATTCTTATATCGGTCCGTATGAACCACAGGAAACTATGGTTTCTCAATTGACAAAACAGAATCTCTTTTTCAATCCAGGCACAGAATACTATGGTCCAGACGCTCACAAAGCATGGGCTCGTATTCTGCTGAATAGATTGACACAGATAGTATAATCTGTTATACTATATAGATTATAGTTACAATTATGTAATTATGATTTGCCAGTGCATCAATTATGCACATTCAATAAAACCTCAGGAGGTAATAATATGGCTGGCATGGTAGACAACATACTAGGGTGGGTGACTAAACTAACAGAAGTTGGTGTATCACTAATCGCCTTAGCAGTAATTGTCCAAATAATCTTTGGACCATCAGTGGCGTTCTTGCCCGGTGATGTTGTAGGTAATATTATAGGACTAGTGAGTTCACTAGGTAGTAGCGGTCTAGTTGGTTTAGTAGCAGCTGCAACCCTATATTGGCTTTTTACTAAGAAAGCTTAATTCACCAACAGAAGTCAGCGGCCATCACCTGGGGTGGCCGTAACTTCAATTCCATAGAGTGCTACTATGAGATATCTATTAATTGATACTGCTAACATGTTTTTTAGAGCAAGGCATGTTGTAGCAAAGAGTGTTGATTCTGACACTAAACTAGGACTTGCTATACACGTGACGCTAAATAGTGTTGCTAAAGTATGGCGAGAATTTAAAACTGACCACGTTATCTTTTGTTTAGAAGGACGTAGTTGGCGTAAAGATTATTACGAGCCTTACAAAAAGAATAGGGTCGTAGCACGGCAAGCACTTACAGAAAGAGAGCAGGAAGAAGATGAACTCTTTTGGGAAGTGTTTACTGAGTTTGTTACATTTTTAGAAAATAAAACAAATTGCTCAGTAATACAAAATAGCGTATTAGAAGCAGATGATTTAATTGCGGGATTTATTCAAAATCACCCGTTTGATGAACACTATATTATAAGCAGTGATAGTGATTTTTATCAACTTATAACAGATAACGTTAAACAATACAATGGCATTACCGATCAACTAATAACAATTGATGGTATTTTTAATAAGAAAGGCGACATGGTCATAGATAAAAAGACCAAAGAGCCAAAAGAAATACCCAACCCCGAGTGGTTATTATTTGAAAAGTGTATGAGGGGTGATGCTAGTGATAACGTTTTTAGTGCGTATCCACGTATTAGAAAGAACAAATTAAAAGAAGCATTTGAAGACAGAACCAATCAAGGTTTTGCTTGGAACAATATGATGCTTCAACGTTGGGTTGATCATAACAATATTGAGCATAGAGTAAAGGATGATTACGAGCGCAATAAAAGACTCATTGATTTAATGGAACAACCAGACAATATTAGAGAACAAATGAATGAAACTATAAACGGTATTACAGCGAAGAAAAATACTAATGTAGGGATTCATTTTATGAAGTTTTGTGGCAGACATAACCTACAGAGATTGGGCGATGACGCTCAAAGATTTAGTGAAATTTTAAACTCAAGTTACTCGGAGGCGTAGTGTCAGGAATAGTAGTATTACTATCTGGTTCAGGAACAAACTTGCAGGCAATTCTAGACGCAAAATTGCCTGTTAAGTATGTTTTGTCTGACAAACCGAATGCCTATGGATTAACAAGAGCAGAAGAGGCAGGAATACCTACATACGTATTGTCTAGCCTTAAACGATTAGAACATAAAATAACAAATGTATGTGAAGAACATAAAATAGATTTAATAGTACTCGCCGGCTTTATGCGACTCTTGAGCCCTGGTTTTGTACAACGCTGGGAATCTCATATAATAAACATTCATCCATCCGTACTTCCAGAGTTCAAGGGGGCGGGTGCTATTAAACAAGCATTTGACGCAGGAATTAATGAGACCGGCGTTACAGTACATTATGTAGACGCGGGAATGGACACTGGCTCTATTATAGAGCAAACAAGAGTTCCTATACTCAATCATGATAGTTTAGACGATTTAGAACAACGAATACACAAAGTGGAGCATGAATTATATCCAAGGACAATTAAATGGCTTTTAACCAATTACTAGGTAAGTTAGTTATACAAGTATCAGCAATGCCGCGAGACACCAATGCTCGGGGCGATATATTTGGTGGCTGGCTTATGGGTTTAATGGACTTGGCATCTGCACATATAGCGCCAGAAGGAAAGAGTGCTACCCGAGCAGTTAATAATATAGAATTTTTTAAGTGTGTACAAATAGGAGATTTAGTCTCTTGCTATGGACACATTGTAAAGTTAGGGACAACATCTGCAACCGTACACATTGACGTATACGTAGGTAATGACAAAGTAGCGTGTGGGGATTTTGTAAATGTTGCCCTTGATGATGACGGCAGGCCGAGGAATATAAAATGAGAGCAATTATTGGTGAGCTACAAGAAGATGGTACTCAAGACATTGATGTAGAAATACATCCGTGGGATACATGGGCATTAGATCTTACACTAGCATTGATAATTATTCCTGCTCTAGAACAGTTACAAGATGGTTCGCAAAGTTATCCACAGGAATTTGAGGAATTTGATGATTGGGCAGATGCAATTGACAAAATGATTTATGCTTTTGAAAGTGTCGTTGGAGATGAAAATAGTGACATAGACTATTGGACTGATGAACGTTGGCAAAATACTAAAGATGGATTTTCATTGTTTGGTAAGCACTACACAGACTTATGGATGTAAAATGAGAAACACCGCAATTAAAGGAAAGTATATACCCAAAGACAAATCTAAACTTGATAAAAAGAATGTTATATATAGGTCAATGTGGGAACGACGGTTTATGATCTATTGTGATCGTTCAGAGAATATATTAAAATGGGATAGCGAATCAATTCATATTCCATATGTGTCACCGAAAGACGATCGTTTACACAACTACTATCCAGACTTTTATGTAAAGTATAAGGACGTCGAGGGCAATACTATTGAGAAAATTATTGAAATTAAACCCAAGTGGCAAACATCTTGGAGTGTTAACAGAGCCAAGTGGAGAGCGGCTAGACTATATTGTATAGACAACGGGTATGAGTTTCAAGTATTAACAGAAAAGGAATTGTTTTGAAAATAATTAGCAGGAAAACGTTTAGGAAAGTAGTAAACATTAGCGATAGACTAAACATCTGGTTTAAGAAGACGTTTGGTTTGGATGCTAAACGCAAAGTATTAGAAGCAAAACAAGACTTGACTACTATGGACGAGTTAGATAACACCATAGGAAAAGCATTAGGTATAATCAGATAATCAGAAGAGAATGAATATGACAGAAGACACAATAGCAAAACCATTAATAAAGGATCGTTTTTGGATCCTTTCTAAAGATGGAAAAAGTATAGGCATGCTTAATAAATTAGGTGATGCATTCGTTATTACAGAGAACGGACATAAGAGTGCCTTTGATAATAAGAAAAACTTATTAGAGAAATACCCTATACGATTTATTAAATTTAGTAAGGAAGAGACTCGCGATACAAAAGTAGAGAACGAAGTCTACAATTACCCAATTAATTCCAAAAGCGGATACAATACAATATTTGACCTAGCACGTAAACTACCAATGTTTACCAAACGTATAGATAGCAAGTGTTGGTTCTGTGCCGGGCACTATATTATAAACTTTAATAAAATAGGTTGGACTACGGCATTTTGCCCAAAACTTATTACGTTAGATAGATATGGTTATAGAGGTCCATATAAATCAATAGAGGATGCAAAGGAATCATTGAAGTATGTCAAGTCCACAACTTAATTTACGCCCTATCGAAAACTTATTACACCAAATTGCTGGACTGAAGCATAGTGGGCAAAGTGAATTAAGAATAGGTAAACAACATTGTAATGATTTAGAACATTCTTTGGCTGTTCTTTTGACGCATATTGCCACTTGCCAAGAGCAAATCATACAATTACAAGACGAAATCATACAGAACCAAGTAATAGAAGTAGAGTTTGACGCCGGAGAATTTTAGTTAAGCAACGATAAATAGTTATATACGTATATAACTATACAGGAGCGACTTAAACTAATGAGCAGGCCTAAACCAGAAGTAATTTTAGAGCATACAAATAAAGACACATATAAATGTGATCAAATACTAAAAGTAGAAGGTATATGGGCAGTGTTTTATAACGGTCAGCCTATTAATTTAAAAACTAGCAATCTACTCGTCAATTATCCTGGACCAAAATACAAACGAGTTGTATTTGGTAATCCAGGCCATGCACATAACCTAGCCAAAAAATTAAACCAGCAATTTAAAACTAACAAGTTTGAAGTCTTCTTACTATCAGAAGGTAAGAAAGTGGAGAAGGGTGAGTAACAGATTATCAAAACATGACTATACAACTAACTTTATGGATCTCTTGGACATCCCTCGCACTACAGAAGATGTACGAAAATACACGTTGTTTTGGTGGTATAATGTCAGAGGTTCCAGCGGCCTGCGTCTCACAAAACCAGGGTATCTTACACTCACAAAAGAAGTAAAATTAAAAGAGTATCGATTCGATCTCAGCACAGAATCAGTAACAGGGAAACAACGCCTATATTTGGACTTGGATAATCGTATGCCGAGCCCATATTTCATACATGTCAATAAAATGGGCAGATTACAGAAGTATATGAATATCTCGATATTTGACGAAAAATTGGCTACGATGTTTTATCTGAATGGTCACGATCTCGGAAAATACTTAGAAAGTATAAAAATCGCTTATTCTAGCGATTTATAAAAGCCTTTAAAATCAAGCACTTACAAAAATCTTAAAAACTCAGCAGAATCAAGCACTTATAGCACAAAAAAGGTAGACTTCTGACGTGAATTTGCTATAATGTATGTATGATGCTAATTAATTGGAGCAAATAGATGGCAAGCAGAAAGACAATCAACGTTGAAAATGTCAAGGGTATGGCAAATCGAGCCCTTGAAGCATCCATGCGTTGGAGTGCAGAAGAAACAAAATATGTTGATGTTGATCGCTACTGGCGCCAAGGCGTGATGACGATGATTGAGCAGGTCCTTATAGACTCTGACAATTACAAAGGATTTCGTTACTTGGCACTGGACGAGGTTCCGAAAGAGTCAAAGCCTGGCATACGCCCAGAGAAAGAAGATCAATTTGAGAACACTGATAATACTCGCGTGAGGTACTTCTAATGGGAGACCGTGACGCACGTGAACGCCTTTGTGAAGCAATACAGGAAGGCTTACTGGATCCTAATAATTTCGTAGTAATGGTCGCCAAGTGGATGACTAACGACGACATTATTGAGATGTGTGATGCAAATGAAATCAACCTTAAAACATTAACAGGGTATTAATATGGACTTACAAGAGAAAAGCAACGAAGCGATCAACCAACTCCATCGAGTTGACTTTGACGCTATGAACATGGATCAGTTGAAGGCGGTAAGCAAACTGGTCATGGAGGCACGCCGCCGCCAGGGCAAGGCACGGATTGGTGTTCTACAGACAGGTGACCGTGTTATGGTAACGAGTGGTCGTAAGACTAACCGCGGCCGTATCCCGAAGCAGATGAATGGTCATGTGGTAGAAATCAAACGGACTCGCGTAGTAGTTGACTGTGGTGGTCACGGTACATGGCGCGTTCCGGGAACGATGCTGGAGAAGATTTAATGATGGCAGATGTCATCTTTGATGTTGATGGGACGCTGATGGATATAGACCATCGGCGTCACCATGTTGAGCAGAAGCCGAGAGACTTTAATGCCTTTCGCAGGGACATGATTCACGACACTCCTAATAAGGATGTTGTAATGATGGCCAAACTGCTGAAAGAGGCAGGGCATCGTATTATTATTTCTACAGGGCGTCTTGAGCAAGACAAGGATTTGACGCTCACACAGTTGAAAGATGCTGGTGTTGAGTTTGACTTGGCTTTGTTTCGAGTAACGGAAGAGGAGTTTAAGCCTGACTCAGAAGTTAAAGAAAATATGCTTACGGATATGAAGAAGTTTGGATTCAATCCTACGATGGCGTTTGATGACCGTCAAAGGGTTGTAGATATGTGGAGGCGCAATGGACTCCGGGTGTTTCAAGTAGATGCTGGAAACTTTTAATGACTACTGAAATGTTAGACCAGATTCTGGTATGGGTGGGCGTAGGTGGAATGTTGGTAGTATTTTTTATGGCAATACTAAAGGTATAAGTTATGAGCACCAATATAGATGTGTTTGCCCCACAGAAGCAGAGTGAGTTAAGCCGGATAATGTCAATAATTGAATTATCAGAAATTGCAAATGCATTACTTGATATAGGTAAGCCTATAGAAGATATTGCAACACAACTAGATGTACATTTTGAACATGTTGAATTAAATGAAAAGGACTTGAGTTATGAGTGATTATGATACACCAAGATGTACCTACAAGAAGTTATTCCCAATAGATGAGTTTGGCCGGCCGGGCGGGTTTTATTCGCTTGCTGACTTACCCATTAGTCGTGACAAGGTACTTGTCCGCGAGGGAACTGTGATAGCAATGGATAGTGAAACACAGGTATACGAGGTTAAAGATAGTGCGAAGGGATGGACTTTCGTGCTTCCGATGAAAGACGTCGACATTATCGAAGAGTAACACAAAACACTTGACAATATACCCAAGATCGTGTATCATAGTATATTGTTGTAGTAAAGATTTCCACTTTATGTGGGATAGGGCAAGGCAGACCCTTAATCTGCTATTTAGAAAAGGAGTCATATATGACAACCAAAACAGCAAAGGTGCTCACAGCACTACAGGAAGGCCAGGAACTTACCGCCGCGCAGATTTCTGCACGTTGGAATGTTGGGAACCCCGGTGCGCTCATTCAGAGCCTCCGTTTCCAAGGTCACCCGGTCTATACCAACGCCCGCGTTGATACAAAAGGACGCACGTCCAACAAGTATCGAATGGGTACGGCATCACGTGCCGTAGTTGGCGCCGGTTACCGCGCTATTGCTAACGGTTCTGCGTAAGCAACAATCATGGGGGGCGCAATGCCCCCCATACTTTTCTTAAACTCTCAATCACAGGACAACATAATGGAAGCGTTATGTCTTGTAATGCTAGTATTGGCATTACACGTTTTTCTTTAATAGAAAATTACACGCCACATTAGCAAAAATTCTAATATGAAATATCCTACTCTTAAAGTAAACGCCACATGCGAATGGATTGATGCGAAAGATTTTGAGTCTAATCCCGTAAATGTTAAAATATATGGAAAGATTACTGAACGTAATGAAGACCATATAAAGAAACTTGCTTTAGATATTGAAGTGCAAGGTATGAATGAACCTATTCAAGTATATAAACATAAACAAGTATATAAACATAAAGACAAGTATATAGGGGTTAGTGGACATCATCGGTTTCAAGCACTAACTACACATTTTGGCTGTAAAAAAATACCTGTAATTGTACTTGACAGTAAGGACATGCCAAATAATGAATTGGAATGGATAGACCGTATTGCTAGTTCAAATATGCGACCAACTGGAACAGAATATGATTATTGGAAACAAAGTAAAGTGTGGGTGCAGGCTTATCGTAAACAGGAGGGTAAGAAGCCTGGCACTCCATTAATGGATCAAAAATTTCATAAATTTGGTGGTTTTTCTTATAAAAAATGGTTACAAGCAGACCAATTAGAACACGGGTACCCTCGAACAAAAGACGAATGGGTTAAACACCGCAAAGATTTATTTAAGAATGACTTTGTAACAGGAAAAAAATTATTATCACAACTATCTAAGATACAAAAAAATGATCATTCAACACACAGATCTTTAAGGGATCGACCGTATATCAAAGACCAAGCAAATCTCATTCCGAAATCAATGATGAAACTCTTACTACAAGAATGTAAGGGAGCAATGAAAAATAACATAAATTATAAAGATCCAAAATCTGGAAACCCTTATGGTAGAGATTTGGATGCTTCTGTACACTCTGGTTTGCTGTCCGGATTTGTTACTGACGGGTTAGTTTATAATTTAGCCACGTCAAAAGGAATCAATGCAATAGCACCAGATGGTGGTAGTCATTTTGATGTTATCGCAGAGCCACAACTTAAAACTAAAAACAAACATGTAGAGTGGGAAGTTAAAGCAACTAGAGGTAATGAGTGGACGTCTGGTAAACCAAAAGTAGGTTGGAATATAGTGGTGTCTGCAAATAACGATTTTACTGAATTTTTTGCCGCATTGGTGTATGTACAACAAAATGTATGGTCAGGTTGGCAACATACTTATAGATTAACCAAAGATGATCTTCTTGTTTGCGACCATTTAAAAATACTTCATGGCAGTATGAAGACAGGTAAGAATGACAAGGTAGTTCTTGTTAAGCGTCCTGTTTAGAGGAGTGTCCACAAATTTATTATGAATGCCACCGGTGGTGAAATTTTTGCAACATTAATATTAATATGGGCATTGTTTCTTATATTTAAAACCAAAACAACTTTTAAAGTAACAGTAATAGCAATATTTGTTATTATTGGAGTTCCAATAATTTTTATGATTGGACATATTTTTATTAGTATGTGGATGAAGTGGTTTGGTTTTTAAATATTTGCCATAATCCAATATCTGGTTGTAAATATTCTTTAATATTAGATAATTCACCGTCAATATGTTTATATACTAATGATTGTGTTATATCTTCTATCAATAGCCTAGCATTTTTCTCAATACGCTCTGGATCAATGGGTATTAAACCATTCGCCAGACCATCAACACGTTCAGCAAAATGCTTTGCGTGTTTTTCTTTGACTATATTATGAAAGTTATCAATGTCAGATATAGATAATACTTCAAAATCAAGGCCCGCATTAGATACGTATGCTATAATTTTTGTTTGTAATTCAACATGATAATCAAATTTATACATATCTATATGCTGTAAAAACTGAAATAAAAATACTTCCATCGTCTCTTCAGACATTTTAGTCAATATTTCTTTAAAGATAATATGTGCTGTACTACTATGTGCTTGCACAACTCTAGGTTGATTATTAATAGCACCAACTTCGTATGCTGGACGTAAATTACTAATCATTTCAGAAAATCCTTTTATAAATTTTACTACTGGATCTTGAATAAAAATATATACAATATTATCTTTATGATATTGTGAATTTACTACTTGATCATAAGTACAATTTGAAAATTGATAATGATTTAACCACTTGTGTAATCTTGTACTGCCATTTTTGCCTATTGTTTGAATAGAGAATGGTAAGGCTTCTTCACCTCTGTCATGAGTCCATATTTGTTGCATCTCTGTGTGTCTCCAAAGTAATACAAGTTATCCCTTGATTGAAAAAATGACAATATTTAAAGGGAATAAAAACAGGTTCTATTTTATACTTATCAAACTGCCGTAATAGTGTTTTATTATTTTTATGATGATCATATAGTAAAAGTTTATGCTCATTTATAGATAAAAGATTTACAAGTAAATTAGTATTTTCATGATCATCATCTTGTATATTATCATGAATAAATTCTTGTTGTTTACTAATCTCTGTATCACTCGTTCCTAGATTAATAAATTCCCAATCCTTAAAATACTTTGGGAAATCTTTTTTAGAATGATATGTGGCAACTAATCCTGGACGCACAATACACATATGGGCATCTAAATGTCCTATAAACTGCTTACCCATCTTATGGATTGTGTATTCATTTCCCAATATATCTTGTAGCCATCGTATACCTAACTCGTTTGAAGTGACTTGAGTGCTAACAAAAATATCGTTATTGTGTTGTATAACACTGGCGCTCTCTAGCAGAGGTTCATAATTTGTGGTGTATATGGATGTATCTATATGATATGATTCTTCTCCTAATAGTGGCTTTGGCATCGATATCCACTTTGCACCACTCTTGAAATAGTCAATCATTATATCTTTATACGCCCAATGCTCAAAATAGCGAAAGCGGGAAATAGGTGCTGACTCAATAATAGTCTCACCTATTATTAAGAATATATCTCGTGGTGCCATTGGGTAACGTGATCCAAGTTCTGTCCATAACGGAGTTTGTATTTCATTATCATACTTTAACTTATTTGATGGGCGGTATACTTTCACCCCTTCTGCTTCTAATGTAGATTGTATATCTAAAAAATCATCTTGGGTTTGTTTTAATATATATTCTACCTTATGTTGTTTGTATGGTGGTAAATGCTTTAAAAAATCAAAACTAATATCACCAAGTAACACTTCTTTTAATTGAGAATATGTATTATCGACATGTAATTTCATGCATGATACCTGCGTTGCAATTTGGGATTACGTAAAATTATTCTTTCCACAAACATTAAATCATTTATATTATTTTTACTCACTCTTGAAGAATGTAACTCAGATTGTATTCTATAATTATAATACATTTTGCCATACCATCCCATAATACCTCCATGATTAATTAAGTTATCTGTAATTTCTTGTTCATGCTCTTTCATCCATAAAGTTTGGGCAGGAGTATAATCTCCTTCATTGACAAATATTTTTTGAGAATTGATTTTAATATTCCTTATTTTTAAATATTTTACAGCTGGTTCATGCTCTGCTTGATATTGCTCAAATTTGAATACTATCTTATTTTTTTCATTTTCAGGGTATTCCTTCTCAATTTCTACGTGGTGTAGAGTTGGGGCATTGTCTGTCAGAACATCACTCCACAGAGTTTCTTCATTAATCATAATACTCACGTATGAGCGATAATCAGGACTATATACAGTGAAATCTATGTTATGGAGCATTATAATATTTACTGATTTTCTGGGTCAAAATCACATATCTAGAAAGCGACTTCTAATCTGACACTGCGACGCAAAAAAACTCAATGAAATCAATGACTTAAAAAATGTGAAAAAATCAATGATTTCAAGCACTTATCGACCCAAAAAGGTAGACTTCTGACGCCGATATGCTATAATAGTAGAACAAGTTAAGGAATCAATAGGAACCCAAGTATGATACCAAAACGAGAAACAACAGACCGCATCTACGAGTATATCAACGTAGTGCAGGAAATGAACGACAACCACTGGAAGGTGATGGGCTACACGTTTGGCCCTGCCCCAGAAGTTGACGTCATTTTTGGCAAGAAATACGCGAAAGTCGTTTGTATGAACCGCCACTATGTTACTGGCGATCCTGCCGTTGTTGGCAAAGAGAACACCAAAGTGGCGTACGGACAGACGACTGTCCACAGTTTCGTGAATATGGAAAATGGCGACATTTTGAAGGGTAGTTGGAAGGCTCCCGTGAAAAATGGTGTCCGTGGCAACATAAATGCTGATGATGTCGGTGCTGACCGTATTAATGAGTATGGCCCAATTTATCTCAAGGGCCCTTCCGCTGGACGGAAAGGCTTAATTTAAACCCAAGTATATATAGGTAAACATTATGGCACAGACGGCACAAGCTGAAGTCCGCACCGTTACCCTGCGCGAAGCAGAGAAGTCAATTCGTCGCGCGATGAAGCGGAAGCGACCGATATTTGTATGGGGGCCACCGGGCATTGGTAAGAGTGACCTTATGGAGCAGATTACTGGCTCATTTAATAATGGTTGGCTTATTGACCTGCGTATGGCTTTGATGGAACCCACCGACTTGCGTGGTATTCCGTATTACAACCAGGCCGCGAATACGATGTCCTGGGCACACCCTGTGGATCTTCCCACAGAAGCACAGGCCGCAGAACACGACATCGTGATATTGTTTTTGGACGAGTTAAACTCTGCTCCGATGGCAACGCAGGCGGCCGCATATCAGTTGGTGCTCAACGGACGAATTGGTACTTACAAATTGCCCGATAACTGTGTTATCGTAGCGGCAGGGAACCGTGAGACTGACCGTGGTGTCACTTACAGAATGCCCTCCCCGTTGGCAAACCGTTTCGTCCACGTTGAAGTAGCCGCAGATTTTGATACGTGGCAGGAGTGGGCGGTTGAACATCAGATTCATCCCGATGTGTTGGGTTACCTGACCTTCTCAAAGAACGATCTCTACAATTTTGATCCGGGTAGCAACGAACGCTCGTTTGCCACTCCGCGATCCTGGGTGTTTGTGAGTGAGTTACTTCAGGAAGAAGATGGTGACCCAGATATGACGGAAAGCGAAATCACAGACTTGGTTGCTGGTACTGTTGGTGAAGGGTTGGCTGTTAAGTTTAACGCTCACCGTAAGCATTCAGGCAAATTGCCTAACCCGTCAGATATACTTGACGGCACGGTGACCAAACTTGAAGTAAAAGAGGTGTCTGCAATGTACTCGCTAACCATCTCAATGTGTTACGAGTTGCGTGACGCCTACAAGAAGGGAAAAAAGCAGAACCCTGGTAAGGAGTGGCATGCGATGTGCGACAACTTCTTCCGCTTCATGATGGATAACTTCCTCACAGAGGTGACGGTAATGGGTGCAAAGATGGCCCTTACTAATTACAACCTACCGCTAGTACCTGGAAAACTCAAGTCGTTTGATGAGTTTCATAAGCGATTTGGTAAGTACGTTATTTCGGCCATGGAAGGATAGGATACTTGGGAGGCAGGCAGGAAAGGGTGCAATGCTTGAGTACTGCCTGCCAATTCAAGGACTTACAGCACTATTTTCCGTGACAGATCAATGAAAAAATGCTATAATATAAGTATATTAAATGGTAATATAAGCGTATGACCAACCCAAGTTCAACTACTGCTGACAGCAAAGTAGCGAATAATCCACTCTTAGAGATTGGGTTTGAAACTGACTGGGACCTTGATGCAGAGGTTCGAGAGTCCCTTACTACAGCACGAATTGGGTTGTTGCTCAAAGAGCCGTTTTTTGGTAATTTGGCTACACGCCTAACACTCGTAAATGCTGATAGATGGTTGCCTACCGCCGCTACAGATGGCCGTAGGTTTTACTATAACACGAAGTTCCTGAAACAATTAACGCCGAAGCAGATAGAGTTTCTGTTTGGGCACGAAGTCCTTCACGTAGTATATGATCACATTGGCCGCAGGGGCGAACGTGATGGGCAGTTATCAAACATTGCCGCAGACTACTGCGTAAATGGTGATTTAATTATACACAAAATTGGTGAGCCAATTGATGTGGTTCCCATTATACATGACCCCAAATACTACGGACAGTCGTTTGAAGAAGTATATGATGACTTATACGAAAACGCCGAGAAGATTGATATAGATGATCTGCTCGACAGAGTCCTTGACGACCACCTTGACGGAGATGATGACAGTGATAGTGGTGATGATGGCGATGGCAGTAGTGAGCGTCCAGTCCTTTCCGACCAAGAGCGTAAAGAGATTAAGGACGAAATGAAAGAAGCAATTCTCAGTGCCGCACAGACGGCGGGTGCTGGAAATATTCCTGCTGGTGTTGCTCGGATGATAAAGGAATTAACCGAGCCCAAAATGAACTGGCGGGACTTGATAGACGTACAAATTAAGAGCACTATCAAGAGTGATTTTAGTTTTATGCGACCCAATCGTAAGGCGTGGCATACAGGCGTTATGTTGCCGGGTATGGTTCCAGACGAGACAATTGATATAGTAGTTGCCATTGATGTTAGTGGTAGCATAAGCGAAGACATGGTGCGTGATTTCCTTTCAGAGATCAAAGGCATTATGGATGCTTACACTACCTTTAATATTAAGGTCTTCTGCTTTGATACTGAAATATACAATGAAGCAGATTTTACTGTTGACAACTTATTTGATATACACAATTATGAAATAGTTGGTGGTGGTGGAACTTCTTTTGAAGCAGTATTTGAGTATCTAAAAGAGAATGCCATCGAACCGAAGAAGTTAATTATGTTTACAGATGGTTACCCGTGGGGTTCGTGGGGCGATGAGAGGTATTGTGACACTTGCTTTATAATACATACTCACCGCATTGAAGGAGCACCGGTACCGCCGTTTGGTGCCCATGCTTACTACGAAACTCACATATCATAGCAAGAAAAAGAGGTTAAGGAAATGAAGAAGTACTTTATGGCAATAGGGATTGCCTTGGCAATGGTCGGATCGTCAGCCAACGCTGGAAGTTTGAGTAGCAGTTACTCATTTAAAGCAGGTCATGGAACCGTTCCATGGTTAATGGTTAGTGACCATGATAACTTTCTTGCAAGAGATTATAATGGTGATGGGCGATTAGATGTAATGGGAATGCCGAGCACTCATGGCGCACAAAAAGCCCTTAATGGGATAGCATGGAATAGAGGGATTGCATTTTTAAGTAATCCTGATGGATCTTATACGTTTACTAGGACCGGTGCTATGATTGGTAATACAGCATCTGAATACTCTGGTGATTATATTGCTAAGGGTCCTATTATTTTAGGTAATGGTCCTGGTGGTGGTGTAAGCAAAGATAGTTTTGGTGGTGGTAGTTCTGTGACAGAACCACATCCTGGATGTGGTGCCCAATGTGGAGTTTATAGAGCACTTATTTTCAATGGATTGAATACAGCATTAGGCCCACGTTTTAATTGGCATAATTCGGCAATTGCTGACGTTAACAAAGATGGCAAATTGGATCTTATTGGCTTTAGTGCTGGTACTGTGATTTATTATGGTCTCAAACCAGGTGGTTATGGAAGACATCCTGGCAATGGTGAATATGTAGATTTAGGTGGATATGTCGCTAATGACGGTGCGTTTGCTGGTACATTTAAGGATTTAGATGGTGATGGATACCCTGAAATGATCGTCGCGTCCGGTGCTTATTTCAGCGCACACAATGGAAGACCTGTAGGTAGCGTCACAGTTTATAAAAATAATGGTGGCACGAATTTTACTCCTATGCAAAATATCATGCGGCCTGTGAGAAATGGCGTTAGAGCAATGTATCACAATCAAGGCGATATTATAATGCACAGTGAGTGTGGAGATAGATGTGGAGAGACCAACTCAATTGATGTGTATGCTACTAATGGTGGCGGATTACATTTAAAACAGCATTTTCGTATCACTAGTGCTAGTGGCAAACGAGGACATCCACCTGCTTTAGTAGACGTAAATGGTGATGGGAAAAAGGATTTGGTTGTGTATCATTATCAGAACTATGCTGGTGGTGTTGGATCATCACATGGTGGTATTTGGCTAAACAATGGTAACGGTACATTTAAACAACTTGGTACTCCAATCTTTGCTGGTATTCCTAAAGCAGGAACGCAGGGACATCTATTACCTACTCATGCTAATGGTGATAAAAGAATAGATTGGATCGTAGTATATAAAGACGGTACTTTTGGAACTTTAATATCACCAGGAAGTGGTGGATCGACTGGTAACGTTACTGATAAAACTAAAGATAAACCTAAAGTTAAGGTAGATGATCACTTAATCCGTGGAGATCGCTTTTGGCAGTTAAGTTTTGTTAAGGATCAGTTAAGTGTTATGAACCATAGCATTATTAACAGCAACAGCGTTGGCTTCTCGTTTGATGACACAACTATGTTCAAAGGAATAGAGTTTGGTAAGGACATGTCATTAAATTTTGGAATAGGACAGCCTGACGAATATGGTCAAATAGAAGACTTTGTAGCAGGCATGTCGTTTGGTGCTACTGATATAACAGTCGCTACTGACAACACACTACTTGGATGGGCACCGGGGCAGAGTTTGCTTAACGTATCAGATACCAAATCGAGATACATTAATATTCGGCGCTCTAAGAGTATCAAAGATTGGACCTTAGCCGGTAACATGACCTACGCATTGGCGCAGGGTGATGCTGGTTATGGTTATGTTAAGGGCATGGACGACTTCCATGCTATGGGTTTTGGTGTTAGTGCTGACTACGTCATTGATGAGGATTCAGCCGTTAAATTTGGTGTTTCACAACCCCTCAGGATAGAGCGTGGTGCGTTACACTTTAATGACGTGATAGCAGACATGACACCAGACGGTCGAGAAATCGACTATACAATGTCCTATACAACAACGGTAGGTAGCACATCTAGCACAATCAATCTGCAGTTGAGTTATGCTAGTGATTATAATCATTACCGTAATGAAGGCAATGCCAAAATCATGGCGGTATATAAAGGGACATGGTAATTGAAACCGACGTAAGATCGGTATTGGAGGAGCGGGCGACCCCTAGTGGGTTGCCCGTTTTTACTGTGGATGAATGGGAAGACTTTAAGAATAGATTTGAGAAGAGCGAAGCCATAGACGCTCTTGCCAAATATATTATAGAGAAAGAAGTACCATTTCCATTACAAGTTATAACAGAACAAACAGTTACGGATAAGTTTCTGAAATTAAGAAGTAGTGACCACAATAAATTCCTATACGGATACACTACAGACATTACGGATAAGTTTAACGATTATGACTACTCGGTGCAACAGCACTGTAAGGATGTAGTTGATTTGAGTCATTACTACAATGACATTAGTAACTATTTCCATCAGGAAAACAGACTACGATGTAATGGATGGAAAGATCCCAGTCCAATAGCAGTATGGCAGGACGAAGAAAAACTACGCAAGTTTAATTGGACATTTTGGCGTGAGGGTATGGTTAAGTTTGTTGATGAAACAAAATGGCGAGAGGCATTTAGACTTGGTTCGTATGTTGCTACACAATTTAAACCTACAGTAGCGAAGTATGTCTATAACAGGTTCAATGCTAAAACAATATTAGATAGCAGTTGTGGATGGGGAGATAGATTAGCAGGGTTTTGGACGAGCAATGCTCACACCTATGTTGGATGTGATCCTAACCCACAAACGTTCCAAAATTATATTTCTCAGTGTATATTTTATGAAGAAGCATTAGGCAATACTTGGACAAACACAATAGGTGATGACTATTTCCATTTTAAAGGCAGTAAAGAGGTACTAATATATCTCAGAGCCAGTGAAACAATGGATTGGCCACACTTGGATTATGATTTGGCCTTTACCAGTCCACCTTATTACAGCACAGAACGATATGCTGAAGGTGTTGCAGAGGAAAACCAGAGTTGGTTTAAGTATAACGATTTCTATGATTGGTTAAGCGACTATTTGTTTGAGACATTGGATCGTATTAATGATGTAATAAATCCTGATACTGGCGTCATTGCGGTAAATATTATAGACGCAAATATTAAAAACAAACGGCATAAAGTATGTGACCCTATGACAAAGTATATGGAAACACTTAATATGCCATTACAAGAAGTAATTGGTATGCGGATGAAACAACGTCCGAGAAATGAAGAGGGTGGAGATAAAGAGCATATGCAGGACTGTTTTGTGGAGCCTATATGGGTTTACAGTTCTTCAGATAAGAATACACAAACACAATTTGACAGGTTATTTGAATGAGAGCATTTATTTTTGATGTAGATGGAACATTAACTCCTAGCAGGAGTAAAATAAACGAAGAGTTTGCAGAATGGTTTATAGATTTTTGTTTAAGCCACGATGTATATCTAGTTACTGGCAGTGACTATCCTAAAACAGTTGAACAGGTTGGCGAGGAAATAATTAATGTTGTTACTCGTGTTTATAACTGCTCGGGTAGTAGTGTGTGGGAAAACGGTGCAGAAGTATTTCATAATGAATTTAAGATAACTGATGAGCAAGAGAAATGGTTAGAGGCACATTTAGCCGTTAGTAATTTTCCGTTACGCACTGGCAATCACTTTGAATACCGCACTGGTATGCTTAACTTTAGCATAGTAGGACGCAATGCCAACAGTGAAGAACGTAGAGAGTATGTAAAGTATGATCGCAGAACACGCGAACGTTATTGTATAGCAAACCAATTTAATGATATGTGGCCAGAGGTGCAAGCAACAGTAGGTGGCGAGACTGGCTTAGACATAGCACAACTTGGTATGGACAAGTCACAAATACTACGTGATTTTGATAATATACCTATTACGTTTTTTGGTGATAGAATGGAAGAGGCAGGGAATGATTATACATTAGCAGAGGAGTTATGGCGGCGCCAAATGCCTGATCCTTTTAATAGGGATTATGTTTACCATATAGAAGATTGGGAACATACTTGGTCAACATTACAGAAGTTAGATAAAACGAGATACTGGCGTGGCATCGGTTGAACGTAAACCTTATCAATGGATGGCTTGGACTGCGTCCTCCGTATTAGTATTTGGATCCTTACTAGCGGCATTTAATATACATCCATTATACATTTGGGTGTTTCTGTTAGCAAACGGGTTATGGACCATAACCAGTATTATGTGGCGAGAACCTAGCCTTTTCCTATTAAACTTTGGTGTTCTTACTATATACATAGTAGGGTTAATTTTCGGATGAGTAAAAGATTATTTACAAAATTATATATCCCGTTACGCTATACCAATTGGTCAACTGGCGAATTATTGGTGATGACTCTTGTTGGTATTATAATAGGAATATCTTTATCATTAATGACTCTAAATAACTCTACTACAATCAAGGATTATGAAATTATAGAGAGTAATTTTTTGGGTTATAAAGAATTGATGGTAATAAAAACAAAAGAATGAGTCTTTATAAAACACAAACAATAAATCCACTTAACGTCACAGACGAACGGGTTGTTCCTACGATTCCACCTTATTTTACTAAAATTGCTCTCAATAAAAGCACTAAGAACGCCGCGCGAACATCAAATCCTGTTTTAGCAACACATATTAAACAAATTGAACGAATAAATCAATGGATATATTTACATTTAGAAGGACGCTACGGCATACAAAAACGAATAATAACTACAGATGAACAAGTATATATTAGACAGACATCTAAACCACGTGCTGGACGTTTAACACAGGACGAACTATTTGATCTGATTTGGTACATAGAGTGGCAGGTTGGATTCGAAATCCCTAATGAAGCGAGTTATTTTGCTTTATCCTGTGAATATCTCAGTTAGGCGCCATAGTACCCATTAGACCTTTTTCCCATTTCCTACATCTATTAAGATATACAAAAGTTTCCTCAAGATGTCGACCTAACAATCCGTCTCTATAGCCAATTGATTTACGCATCTCTACTTTACTATTAGAAAAAGATGTCCATTCTGACACCATTGCAAGTATTTCATCTTGGGTATATCGTTGTGTTTGAACTAATGCTTGAACTAATCCTGTAAGAAATGCTTCAAATAAAACTCTATTTTTCTCTATTTTTTCTTCTATTTTAACTAATACTACTGGATCAGAGCCTTTTAATACACTGTTAATGGCTTTATAGTACGCTAAATCTGCTTTAAGAGAGTCATTTACTATGTCACACTCGAGGCCTTCTTGAATTGTAACAATAAGTTCTTGAATTTGCTCATCGGAGTAGTTAGTATCTACATCACTTTTTTCTTGTGCTGTTGCTGGAATAATAAATATTAGTGATAATATTATTGATATTATTATTTTCATAACCGTACTTATCAGGAGAACAAAATGTCTGACGATATTGAAACAACCGAAGAAATAACAGATGCTCTAGAGCATTCACACGAAGACGGCACAACACATTCGCATGACGGTGGTAATGAACCACACAATCATGGCGAAGCACCTGCATTCAATTTAGCAGATTTGGCCGCAGTAAAACAAATTATTGAAGTAAGTTCCCGCAGGGGTGCTTTCAATGCCGCAGAACTATCAGCAGTTGGTTCAACTTATGATAGATTGATGGCGTTTTTACAGCATCACGTTCCAGCACCAGAAACACCAACGGAAGATGATGATACACCAGTAGCAGAGATTAACCCACCTGCAGACACAGATAGTTCTATGGAAATAGAACCAGAAATTGATCAAGATTAGGAGAAATATATGAAACACGTTGGCAAGCAAATATCAACAAATGACAAATTAGTAGTACTTTTTAGGGAAGTTCCCGGCGAGCCAGATAATTGTTTAGTAGTAAAAACAAGATCATTAGGAGAGGTAGAACACGACTCTTTAATGGAAGTATTAGAAGGATTAGAGGGTCAGCAAGCTAATGTACTTGCTGACGTTCTACATCGTCATATGAATAGAACAGGACGTCCTATTTTGGAATCATTGCATAGTTCAAGAAAAATAATGAAACTTCCAGCAACAGACGTAGCACTTACACCTGATTCCCATACGGCAGTAGCCATAAGCGAAGTAAATGCGGCAATTAGAGCAAACGAAATAGGTAGCGATACTGGCGGTCCAGCAGTAATTGCACAACAGACTCCAACAGAAGATAGTGACGCAATGAGTGATACTCAAATTGCTGAAAGCCTTATCAATCAGGCAACCATGATGGAATCAGAAGCGGCTCGTTTACGTGCAGAAGCAAACGAATTGCGGCCAGCTCAAACTAAAAAGAAAGTAACGGCTAAGAAAAAGACTAAGGCTCGCGCGGCCAATGTCACAGCCTAATGAAAGTATTTGTCTAACTAAAGCATTTTTAAACAAGTGGGAAACAATAATCGAAGGGGTTGATATAACCAACATACCCGTAGAGTATATTGACCACCTAGTAGTACACGTTGCAGATGGGGACGAACTTATTCTTAGTGTAATAGATTTACTTGAACAAGGCGTTCCTCCACAAGATTTAGAAATTGCATTAGAAGATAAAATGGAAGCTTATGAAGATGAGATAAGTTCCGTTGACTATATCTTAAACATCAGAAAAATATCAACGGATATTCAATCAACCACAGACGAAACGTTGAAAAATTTATGACACAAATCAATGACATTGATTTTGAAAGAAATACAAACTATGTAAAGTATTTGGACCACGGCTTTGTAGGACTCATTGACTCGATGGGAACTGATGAGTCGATAGTCCAAGCGGCCCGGGTTTCTTATGGTAAAGGTACCAAAGGAACCAGCAACGATAGAGCATTAATAAGATATCTAGTTAAGCACAAACATACATCTCCCGTAGAAATGTGCGAAGTTAAGTTCCACTTAAAGATGCCTATCTTCGTTATGAGGCAACACGTACGACATAGGACAGCAAACTTAAACGAATACTCTGGACGATATAGCGTTATGTCAGACGAATTCTATATCCCTGATAGAGATAATCTAAAGCCACAGAGTACAAGTAACAAGCAAGGCCGCGGAGGTAAACTACCTCCACTGGAAGAAGAGATGTGTTACAATACAATTAAACGTATTGGCAAGACATCATACAATGACTATTTGAGTCTTTTAGGAGAGCACCCGAATGACAATTATAACTTTGTAGATCGCCACGGCTTGTCTAGGGAACTGTCTCGTATCGTGTTGCCACTTAACAACTACACAGAACTATATTGGAAAATAGACTTAAACAACTTTTTCCACTACACTAAATTAAGAGCAGACGAACACGCACAGTGGGAAATACAAGAACTAGCTCGCACAATGTATAGTCTAGTTAAGGAAAAGTTTCCAATTGCCGCTGAAGCGTATGAAGATTTTATGGAACATGCACATACTTTAAGCAGAATGGAAGTTGATTTGGTCAAGAGATTAATTGATAAAGAGAAATGGCATAACCTATTGGAAGATTTTAGGGACGAAGACGGCGTTGCTAACAAATATGGCATAAGTAAAAGAGATCTTAAAGAATTTAAGTCAACTTGGCTATGAGCATAAAAAAACTAAAAGAATTAAGAGAAAACATAGATAATGCAATACATTATTATGAAATCTTTTTAGAAGACGGATCATGTGCGGCAGAAAAAACTCGTAAATTATTAAAAGAATCTGAAGCATTAATTCATAGTACTGAAGAAGACATATGGGATCGATTAATAGAATTAGAATTCTACGAAGAGGCAAGAGTATTACGTCCTCGCCGTGAATTAGATTTCTCTACTCGTGCATTTGATTTAACTACTGATCACACTAAAGGTATTAAGAAAACATCAAAAGGTGAAATTAAACTTGATGACGACAATTCCATTTACAGATCTTAAAAGTCAATACACAGAAGCAAAAGAAGATATAGACGCCGCTATACAATATTGTATAGACGGTAACCATTTTGTTACTGGACCAGTAACTGATCAGTTTGAAAACACAATAGCAGAATATACTGGTGCTCAAGCCTGTGCGGCAACTAGTAGTGGATCCACTGCATTGCTGTGTGCATTATTAGCGTGTGATATTGGCAAGGGCGACGAAGTTATTACTACAGCACACAGTTTTGTAAGTACTGCTGAAGCAATTTTACAAGCAGGTGCTACTCCAGTATTTGTAGACATAGATACTGATTACTTGATTGATGGGAACAAAATACAAGAACTAATAACACACAAAACAAAAGCAATACTGTTTGTAGACACGTACGGACAAACTCCAAACATTGATAAACTAAAAGAACACAATTTACTTTTAATTGAGGATGCCGCTCAAAGTTTTGGCGCGAAGTATAAAGGGCAACGTGTTGGTAATTTAGTAGACTTAACCTGTTTTAGTTTTAACCCTGTTAAAAATTTAGGTGCGATGGGTGATGCTGGTGCTATTACTGGTAACAAAGAACTAATTGACAAAGCACGGATGTATAGGGATCACGGTAGAAAAGATAAGTGGTTATACCATACGATGGGTTATAATGCCAGGATTGATAACATACAAGCAAAAATTATAGAGGCAAAATTGCCTTATTTAGACAATTGGCTTGAACGCAAACGTACAATATGTACAAAATATAATGAAGAACTTTATTATAATAAGTTTATGACGCCATGTGAGGCATATTTAAATACACACAGCTGGCACGTTTACGTAATTCAATTATTAGAGAATAAAAGAGACGATTTTATAAACTATATGAACAATAACGGCATACAATGTAACGTACATTATCGTGTTCCATTGACAAAACAACCTGCTTATGAAAAATATCAAGGATATTGTGACTATGCAGAATTTGTATGTGATTACATAGTAAGTTTACCGTGCTACCATAGTTTAACAGATGAACAACAAGATTATATTATAGAAACAGCAAATGACTTCTAATATTAACAAGATTTGGTTAGTAGGTGCAGGGTATTGGGGTTCTAAAGTAGCACTTGCTATTGAAAGGCAGGGTATAACTGCCGATATTATAGACATTGAAAACGGGCAAACTATTGACGAGATAAGCGCACTAGACTTGGACCCTGTTGTAATTGCTACTCCATTATGGGATCATTACACAACAGCAAAAACATTAATAGAAAAAGGACACGATGTTTATGTTGAGAAACCATTAGCGGAAACATTAGAGCAATGTATTGACTTACGTAATAGTATGCAGAGTGATGATCAAATACTAATGGTAGGACATATATTTTTATACCATCCACATTGCATACAATTAAAACAAATAATGGTAGACGGTGTGTTGGGTGAGATAAAACACATTAAAACAGAACGTCTTAATTGGGGTATATATCAAACTAAAACAACACCATTATTAAGTATAGCACCACATGACATTAGTATTATACAATATCTTACAAACGATATTATAAATGTTATAGACGTTACCGTTTATAATTTAAGTAATAACTATGCCACAACTTACGACAGATTACATTTTACTGGACATTGTCATGAACTTTTAATTGAAGTAGATGTTAGTTGGTATAGTCCTGTTCGTAGACGAGTGGTTACAGTAACAGGCACAAAAGGCTGTGCTATATGGGATACTGACGCTGAAACTTTAACTATTACTAACCATAGTAAATTAGATAATAATACGTTAAACGAAAATATACAAACTGAAGTTATTCCTTATACAGGAAATACACCTTTAGAAAACGAAATAGAGCATTTTATACACTGTGTAGACACACGCGAAACACCAAAAACAGACGTTTATAATGCTATACAGGTCGCGAATACGATAGATCAAATTGCTTCCTTAACCATTTCCAATCGTTAATATTAAAATCATCTTGTACTTTATTGTACTGTTCTACACCACATAAAGCACCTTGCTTACTATACTCTCCAAACTCTGTATTATCTTTTGTAGTCCATAACTTTAATCTATACTTGTCCTCTACAGTATCGCTGGCACATAACTTATATACTTCTCTAAATGCTGTACGCCATGCACCAAATGGACTATCAAATATATTTACACAACTTACTACTGGTATAACTTCGTGCTCATGGCTTGTAATTATGTCCAAACCCAAATCTTCATCTTTTACTGTTGCTATCCAATTGGTATCAAATAATGTAATGCTACCGTGTCCGTAACTGTAATCTAATACAGGATTATAAGCATGAAATATATAATTTTTGGGGTTTGATAACCAATCAGGTTGATAATCAAATTTAAAATCTTCGTGTATTACTGTTTTAGCAAATACTATATAAAAATATGGAGTGTCACAAATTTCAGCGGCTTTTCGTTTTGCATTCATTATACCCTCTACACCGTGAACTCTTTTAGCATATGGAAAAGATTTTAGCAACACTTCATAGTTTTCCTGGGCATTCTTTTCATCATACGAAAGGAATACTATATCTTGTGGTTTATCGGGCATATAACTGCCTTCGTGGCGCAAGATATAGGGGTAGTCATACACTTGCCTGGAAATTTGCTCTTTACAGTCTTTCGGCACTACGGACACAGACCCGCTCTGTGAAAGTACGTGTAGAGCGCGATCTTCTGAGCGCCAAACACTCGGATCATAATTTGTTTTATATTCGGCCATTGATCTATGTTTAAAAGCAACATATGGCGACTCAAATGTATGTTCTTTTATAGCAGTAACTAGATCTGTGTCATATATTACTTCTGGCCACTCTGTTCTCGTTACTATTTGCTCATCACAGTAGTTTACTTTATCATACCAGTCCAATAACTTAATATTTTTTAATTGTTCCTCTGCGTGTGCTTTATTAACATAGAAAGTATCACCAAACTTCTGTTCTCCGCTTTGAAATGTGTGTAGCATCGTGTCCTGCCACGGCTCTGGCTGCCAACTGAAGTCAAACTCACTATAATCACATATGCTACTAGTGACCCAAAAGTAATCTGTATCGGTTTTGACTATTATTCGTTTAAATGTATCTAAATAATTGTCAAAAAAGCGTATACGTTTAATTCTTGGGTGCTTACTGTAAACGGTCTTGTATGCTTCGTTGGCACCACTGTTTCCAAAGTCTAAAAATATAATATCGTTTAAATCATCTAGTGTAGTTACTAGTTGATCCTCTACAAAGTTTAAATTATACACATCCTCTATTTTGTCTGCCCAGTCAAACGTTCGAATAAAGTCGTCAGTGTTTACTAGGAATGTATTACTCCACTTATTCCACTTGGAGCCAAATACATGAAACATAGATTTCTGCCATGGCTCACAGTGCCAATCAAAATTAAAATCACTATAACTATTCTCACTCGACACCGCCCAGAAATGCTTTGTCTTGCATTTTTTAGCACAACGTAGTAAAGTATCGCGGGTGTTCCCAAAGTAACGCGTCTTGAGCGTCTGAGAGTGTCTCAGAGCCAGTGAATTGAAACGTTCCTTGCTACCTTCCCCACCTCTGTCCATATAAAAGATATCGAGGGTGCTATTTGCTACTACCTTTTGATCGCCCACAAAGTTTAAATGGGTATTACCTTCCAAGTAAGCAGAGGCATTAACGTAATATGTTTGACTATGTTTTTGCCATTGAGAACCAAACACATGGACATAATCCATTTGGCTTAAGTCAGGATGCCAACTGAAGTCAAATGCATCATAGTTCATCTGTGAGTTTAATGCCCAAAAGCGTTCTTTAGGGTGTGCGTTTATTAGATCTTCTAATGTTGTTTGTATTGTATAACGTGGCAACGCATTGCTTTTAGTTGTAACACGTTGGTCACTTACATAATTTATTTTAGGGTTGGATTCACTGGTGGAACCACTGTAATAATATACAGGACTTGTTCTTTGCCATTGCGTTCCAAACATATGTTTGTAATCTTTTTGTGCTTCCTCTGGATGCCAACTAAAGTCAAATGAACTATAGTCTGTGCCTGTTGGCTCTATATGCCAATTATGCATGTTAGGAATTGCTTTTGCTACTGGTTTAGTACAATAAAATATCTCAGTAGCACCTTCTACTTTATATATAGGACCGCCATCCTTTTGCCACTGTGTACCAAAAACATATATGTACGGTGGGACGTCAGGATCTGGAAGCCAACTAAAGTCAAAACTATCTTCGTCTATATTGTCAGGAATTATCCAATCTTCTTTCTTAGGCAACGGGCGTATAACTTGATCACTTACATATTTTGTTGGTGCTTGTGGCATTATATGATATGTTACATTACTATTACGTTGCCACAATGAAGGAAAAACATATGTCCATGATCCGTGTGCGGGGTCAGGATGCCAACTGAAGTCAAACTCGTCAGTGTCTATATTGTCTGGTAATGTCCAATATCGTAAATCATTAATGCGTTTTGTTACTTGATCAGATACGTACTTAGGAAAAGATAATCGCCCAAGCATATACTTTGTACCACCATCACGTTGCCATTGTGATGGAAATATGTATGTGAAATCACCTTGTGATAAATCTGGATGCCAACTAAAATCAAAATTAGTATAATCAGTATAATCGTTAAGCCTCCAATTATCCGTGCAAGGTATTCTTTTAGTTATTTGATCACTAACATGTTTAATAGATGCATCAGTATTAGTTACATACCTAGTACCTCCATCACGTTGCCATTGGGAGGGGAATACGTATGTGAATTCTCCTTGAGACTTGTCGGGATGCCAACTAAAATCAAAATCAGTATAATCTGTATTATTATTAAGTGACCAATTATCTTCATTTGGTATTCTATTTGTTATTTGATCAGATACGTATTTAATAGGAGCGTTGGGCTCTATTACATACTTAGTACCTCCATCACGTTGCCATTGTGATGGAAATATGTATGTGTAATCACCTTGTGATAAATCTGGGTGCCAGCTAAAATCAAAATTAATATAATCAGTATCAGAGTCAAGCACCCAATTATCTTTACTTGGTGTTCTTTTAGTTATTTGATCACTAACGTGCTTAATAGGTGCATCAGCATTAGTTACATACCTAGTACCTCCATCACGTTGCCACTGTGATGGGAAGACATAAGTATATACCCCTGTAAATGTATCCGGATGCCAACTAAAATCAAAATTGATATAATCAGTATCAGGATCAAGTACCCATTTATCTTTAATGGGAACTCTACTAACTTGCTTTTCATTATTAAATTTAACATCGCCATCAGGGTAGTCTTTATTTACTAACCTAATACCCCCGTCACGTTGCCACGCACTATGAAATACGTGAGTAAATCTAGATTCCCACGGAACAGGAGTCCAATTAAAATCAAAATCGCTATAATCAACACCATTATCAATGTACCAATAATGTCTCGTTTTACATCTTTCGGACGCCTGTTGAATATCATAATCTTTTCTATGTATCTTGTCGTACATTTGCTAGTTCTGGGTAATAGATAGTTTGTTCTAAATTGAAAGCACGCCACTGTGTTAAACAATACTCCACGATGTCGCTATTTGCAAGCATAGTTAAAATACCATCGTAATTTAACATATAATCTTTATAGTATTGTGGGTCACGTTGCGTGTATATACTATTTAAGTTATTCTGTATTATGGTATCATATAATACGAATTGAAATGGGAATGACATAATTAATGGAAGCATTTTATCAGTAAATTCTTTTAAGTACTCACATGCTTGCCCTACTACTTGATAAGGTATATCTTGTGGAGATAAATCTGTTAGTGGCCTGTCTTTTGTACCAACATCATAACCATCTTTATCAGCATTAAACATACTGTAAGTATTAGATATAATTTGATCCTCTGGATTACGTACAAGTATAATTAACTGCTTACCTTTTTGTAAAAATAATTTTTTAGCGTGGGCCGCCTCATGTCTAAACTCACACTTTTCTCCCAGTGAATGAAAATAACCCATTAAATGATGATTGCCAGAACGTTTAGCACCGTATATAACTATAGTATCTTCTGATTCACGCTCTGGAACTTTGCCAGCAGGGAATGGTGACCTGTCTTTGCTTTTTCCATTAGATGCCATTAAAATAATTCTCCATTTTTATTGTTCCAGGACTAAAATCATCATTATTAATTATATCTATTATTAAATTAGACATGTTTATATTATTTTCCATACTCATATGATTTAACCTATGGGTATCACCACCCATTATTGTATCATGATATTCTTCATACGTATCATACTCAGCACTAGATATTTTAGATAATGATTGATTTGCTATTGGGCCGCTTTTAGGTACAAATCCCTGCATACTGCCTGTAAAACAAGGAAACCAAATACATTTTTGTTTTATATGTAGCATATGTTCATCCATTTGCATTAAAATACCTTTTTGAACAAAACAATTATAATCATTATCATCAAAATATCTCTTATAGTTAATAACAGTCTCTAACAGCATTTGTTTTTCATTATCACTCCAATTTAACATTTCATTTGCAGTGGGTTCTGTATTTTTATTATATACTTTTTTAATCATTTTATATACAGAAAGTGGGTGTATTATTTCATTTGGAATTATTTCATTTGGAACTAGAAAGGGTTGGCGGAGATAAGGTATTCGATAATAATTAACAAATCTGCCAGGTTCTGTAATACAAAATATTACTACTTCCATCTTATCAGTTTTTTCTAATACACGCAATAAAAAGTCATAGCTATGATATAAAGGAGAACCTGAAAGTCCCCATACTTCTGTTTCAAAATTAAATTTTTCTTCAACTAAAGATGGCCATGCATCTTTGTATGAAAGACTCCAATCTTTACCCCGTCCAGGGCCTCGATGCTCGGTTTGGCGTATATCAGCACAAAAACTATCACCACAAAATGCAATGTTGCTCATGGCCGAGTCATACTCCAACCAAATACCTGGTGTGGCGATTTTTTTACGTACATACTTTTACACCATATAGTTTTTCAAAACGTCTAGCATCGCTTAGATCATTTACCATCGGCTCACCTCTAATATTTAAACTAGTATTTAACAGCATTGGACAACCTGTATAGTATTCCCACAATTTAAGCAAATTCCGCACTTCAGGATTGTCATTGGGTCCTACTGTTTGGACACGACTTGTACCGTCTCTGTGTACAATAGCAGGAAACTTGCTTGGCTGTTTACAACGTCCTACATACTGCATAAACGGACTTGGAATGCTTGTCATTGTAAAGTGATTAGACTTACCTTGCTTATGTACTGAGAAAGACGGTCGTGTGTCCTCTGGAACTGCTTCAGTTACTAGTGGCATTTCAAAGTACTCTTCTGCTTTCTCTTCGAGTATCATTGGAGCAAACGGCCTAAACTTTTGCCTTCGCTTTATTCCATTTACTTTATCTTTAATATCATCTCCTCTTGGATCAGCAAACAATGTCCTATTCCCTAGTGCCCGTGGACCAAACTCCGCTCTACCGTTGGCAACACCTACTATTTGTGTAGACATCAATTCCTTTATGATTTCTCCATCTGGATAGTCACCTATTATATTGTGTCCTAAAAATGGTCCTTGCCAGTTTAGTTTCTTGCCATATGTTAGGGCGGCCGCGCCTAAACTACTGCCAGCATCGCCAGGATTGGGCATAATCCAAACATCCTCCCAGGTGCGAGAAACAGCAGTATTACAGACGCAATTTAACGCAACGCCTCCCATGTAAACTAAATTAGCAGACTTACTATAGCGTCTTGCAAAGTTCATTATATATAATACAACTTGTTCTAGTGTTGCTTGTGCGGATGCGGCTATATCATATTTGTCCTGCTCTTCCATCTCCTCTGGGAATACTACATCGTGCCAATCAGTGCCTAAATGTAAGTTTTCCTTGGCGCGAAGTATCTCTGGACCACCAATTTTCCAAAACCTTTCTAGTATTTCTCTATTGTAAATTGGCTGTCCATATGCGGCCATGCCCATTAAAATGTATTCCTCATCCAGTGGACGCAAGCCTACTTTCTGCGTCATAGCACTATAGTATAGTCCTACACTGTTAGGATACCTTGCTCCCCAAGTTTTTTCATAGCAAGCCTTGCCATCTTTATCATATGTTGCGTTCCATATTGTAATACAATCCCATTCTCCAATAGCATCTATTACTATTACAGTGGCATCATCGAAAGGACTTGTTTGGAAACCTGCGGCGGCGTGACTTAAATGATGTGGGTGGTAATTCCATTCTTTAACAAAATCATATTTTAACCCAGTTTGCTTTTCAAGCATTTTTTTAGTGTTAAAATCTTCATAATTAAAAAAATCTTTGTATTGGCCAGAATATAACTGTCTAGTTTTTTTAAGCCAAGGGTTTTCATAGTATGAAACAACGTCGGGCAAGCCACCCTCTCCCATAGCATTAACTAGTAAACCATTATTTAATTTACTATCGTGTTTTACTTTACTATATCGTTCTGCGTGTCCTGCAAATAGAATTTCACCATCTTCTATAACACTGGCGGCGGCATCATGAAATCCGCAACTTATGCCTAATATTTTCATAGAGTATTTCCGCTATTCGTTTGTGGCCTTCTGCCAATGGATGTCCTCTAGGCCCGTGTTCATATCCATATACCCAATTTACTACTGCTTCGTCTGGCCATCCTATAAAATACTTATCATCTACTAGAGATTTAAACTCTGAATCATTATTACGTATATACTTCTCATTATCAAACCCATTGAACATTAAGTAATTTATGTTGTGCAATTCAAACCATTCTTGCATATCTCTTACTTGTATAAAATACAAATCAAGCAAATATTGCTTGTCTAATTTGTTTAATATTACATTCATTGGAGGGTTGTCGTGAAATCGTCTAAATGTTGTCCATTGTATGATCCAAATTTTAGGACATTTCTGGGATATTGGCATCCGGACGCCGAACGGGTTCATTGTTGGATATTCTCTCCGGAAAGAATAAGGATATTCTTTTGTTGATTGTACTATACCAGCGTTGTCTTTACCGTTTTCACCAAAATTTGCTACATATGGGTAATTGAGCATATTAGACAATACGTATGGCCACGCTTCACTATACGGCTTATTTAACTCATCTCCATAAGTAAAACTATCTCCATTAGTGAAAAGCATTACATAACTGGCCGGTATTGATCAGCAATAGTAATGTACCAACAACCTCCATCATTAGTTGGTTCATACTTTTTTATATAGGAATTTTTTTCTATCCACATGGGAAATTCACGGCCGATTTCTCCTTTGCCAGTAATTACTTTTACTGTTATTTCCTTTTGAGTATACATATCTTTAAGAAATTCTAATGTTTCTGTGTATGCATCTTGTAGTGTATAACCATGTAAATCTAGAACGTTCATTTGTATATAAAAGGATCCTTCTTTTTTAATTCCTTCATACGTTTTCGATATTTTATTTCTCGTTTTAATGTAAGTATTTTATTTCTTATCCAGCGATAACCCCTACTAGGTGTATAAGTTACTAAACTTTTCAATTTTTCTGCATTACTTGACAATTTCTTTGACTCGTTCATATATTAACTCCGCGGCATCTTCATGTGCCTGTTCCATCGGGTGGCTAAGACCATACTCATACTTATTTGCTCGGGCCCAGTCATTGAACCCATTCTCAGAAATAATAATTTCATCATACCGCTCGTTGTTCCTATCATAATGCTCTTCCACAGTTTTTACAGAGTCAGGAAACTTATACCAATCATCAAACTTTATATTATCACGTAAACTATTTAAAAATTTATCAGCATTTCTGAATGATTGGGTCAATCTGTCCAACACATGAAAACTAACATACGTATACATGTATTTAATATTTCTGTTCTCTAAAAAATTTTGTAATAATAAAATACTTTTAAGCGATATATAAAGATCATTTAAATTAGATATTATCGTATAATAATGTTTAACAAAATCTGTTATTCCTTGTTCTTTGCGTAAATTATATTCACCATGTAATAAATTAGCAAATCGGTCTGCGTCTGTTTCACCATTTGCAAATTTAAAAGCTGCTTTTTTTATTTGTTCCAGAACCCATTGAGACTTAGACTCGTCTTCGGCTGCACCTGGAAATAAATAATACCATGGTGAATCAAAAGGTAATTTAGTATCAAAATTCACAGCTATTTCGGACCTGTCAACATATGTTAGCATTACTTGAACAAATATTTCTTCAGGTTTATAACCCAAACGCAATGCTTGATTTACTTTATAAATCACATGTCTAGTAATAAAAGAATTGCCACGAGCACCACGTCCTGTATTACAATGCTTGGCACCTAATTTATTTGCTATTAAATTGGCCCAACAACTTCTACTTGGACTAAGTTCACCACGTGTGTCACTTAATTCGCTACCAAATGTAAAACTATCACCGCCTGATATTACTAATGTGATCATATATTAATTCCGCGGCATCTTCATGTGCCTTTTCTAATGGATGGGATGTTGCGTATTCATATTTGTTAAATTTTGCCCAATCATCAAAACCAACATACTTGTCATCACCCGGAAATTTATACCATTCATCAAATTTAATAAAGTTATGCAAACTATCTGTAAATTTTTCTGTGCTAATGAGTCCGTTCATTACATGTTTATTTACATATGTAAACAAATATTTAATATTCTTTTTTTCAAGCATTTCCTGTAACGAAAGAATTTCAAAAAGTGAATTATATGTGTGATGCAAATCACTTATAATTGAATAATATGATTTTGCATAATCTACTAGTCCTGTACTTTCGTTTTTTAGATATCGTTTATGCATTGCATCGCGAGATTCTTTCCAATTTTCCGTATCCTTAGGTACTTTTATAAACCAATCTGATTTAGATTCATCTTCACATACATAAGGATCTATAGGAAACCACGTGTCTGTTGGCCAATCGACAGTTATAGCAATTTCTTGTCTTGCAACAAATGTCCACATTACTTGTACAAATATTTCTTCAGGTTTATAATCATACTGTAATGCTTCATATATTTTATTAATAATATGCCTTACAATAAAACCATTGCTACGACCACCTACTGCAACATTAATATGTTTAGCATCTAACTTATTTGCTACTAAATTTGCCCAAGATAATTTACTACCGACATGTTCAAGAATAGTCCCGTCATCATCATCTAGTTCACATCCATAAGTAAAGCTGTCTCCACCTGAAATTACTAACTCAATAGACACCGGGCATTGCCTCTATTGACATATTCACAAATTCATCATCATACCAACGATAATTCCATTCTGCATATGCATCTGATGTTTTCATGCTTTGCACGTCTAAAAAGTTATTTAAAATATACCAAACAATTGGTGTATTGTCTGTATTAAAAGAGTGTTGTAAATCTACTTGGCCTACCTTTGGATGTCCTAATGTCAATGAAGGATCATCTGGATCTAAATTATTACTTCGTAGCCAATCACAAAACTCAATTATTTTACGTTGCCGCCATTTATGTTCTTCAAAATGTTCGTTAGGCGACCAATTTATGTCAAAATCGCCGGCGGCTTTAGTTTGTGTGTATAAGGCAGTTGTAACCTCTCCTAGTGAGCCGGGTTCACCTCCTTCATCATTGAATACTTCCCAGTGAGTTTTACCTACTGCTTTATTAACACCTACATATACACCGCCGAAGTTTTTAGTAAGAGCGTGGACACCAAACTCTGTAAAGTCCTCGTCGCTATCAAGGTTGAACCTAGGAGCGTTTAGCCAACACATTAGTTGCGACTTTTGCATCCACTCTGGTGCTTGGACTAATTTCCTATTGCTCAGTGCCCACGTCTCAAATTCGTGACATAATAAGTTTAATTGCCTAATGTAATATTTTGTTTCTTTGTTTGATTGCCAATAATAAGGTGTCATTGATGTTTTAAGATTACCAGTATCATGTCCTTGCAAATCTTCAAACCATCTATGTAGCCAATTAAATCTTTCATGGTTAATCATTAAACCAGGCAAGTCTATTCCAACTTCACCATATTGTATACAATTTTCTAAATTATATTCATCTGTTTCTATATTGTAATCTATATTACTATGTTCGTTTAAAAACGTAATTGCATTATTAATTTCATTTAAAATTACTTCGCCACCCCTTTGACCAAATATAAATCCCATGAAACAATAGTTCTTTTCTAGTATTAACTCTTGATCAAGGATATCATTTAGTGCTGTTAACCATTTACGTCCTAAACTTGTGTCATAAACATCTATATACACATCCATAGTACTAAAATCTTCACTACGTAAACGCATTGTAATTTTATCAAGTATCTTCATAAATTTCAAATAACCTTTGTTTAATTTTAGCACTAACTAAACTCATGTCTACCTTTCCTTGCCCTTTGGGTTTTATCCAACCCATTACTTTACCCATCTCTTTAATTGTTTTTGCGCCAGTTGCGACAAAGGCATCGTCTATTAACGCATCTACTTCTGCTTCACTTAACTGTTTAGGCAAATATTCCTCTAACACTACTAACATTGCTTCTTCTTTATCAACAAGGTCCTGCCTATTACCCTTTGCAAATTGATCAATGGAGTCTTTACCTTGTTTTACCATTTTTTCTATGACACCTATTACTCCTGCTTCGTCTAACTCTGTGCGATCATCAACTTCACGTCGTTGAATAGCGGCACGAACCAAACGAATTGTTTCCAACCTTTGCTTGTCCTTTGAACGCATTGCGTCCTTCATGTCTTTTAGAATTTTATCTTTGAGCATTAGTTCTAAGCAAGTTCTTCCTCAATTGTGTCAGCGTCATCAGCAAATTCTTCATCATCAATAGGTTCACCAGGCCATGGTTTTGTATAAAAATCCTGACCTATTAAATCTAATATACGTTTCGACAAATATGCGGCATTTATTGCGCCTGCTTTGCCAATAGACATACATGCTACGGGTACACCCTTTGGCATTTGGGATATACTTAACAAACTATCCATTCCATTTAGTTCGGAAGTCATTGGAACCCCAATAACCGGTAACGAAGTATAAGCGGCACACATGCCAGGCAATGCGGCCGCCATTCCAGCCGCGGCGATAATTATTTTATTGCCACGACCCTCGGCCGACACTACCCAATTATATACTTTATCCGGATCTCTATGTGCTGATGCTACAATTATGTCAAAGGGTATACCTTCTTCCTCTAAAACCTCTACACAATTGTTCATAGTTTCACTATCGGAAGCACTTCCCATGATAATTCCTACTAATCCTGCCATGCTTGTAACCTCCTCTTAACTTCTTTATACCCGGCAAGTAAGTCACCGGTGTCAAACCTAAACAAATCTTTATCAAAGGACTGCATTGTGTTAATATCCCATAGACGCATTGTGTCTGGACATATTTCATCTGCTAAAATTATGTCACCATGACTGTCTCTTCCAAATTCTAACTTAAAATCTACTAACACTAACCCCAAAGCGTAAAAGATTGCCCTAAGATACTTGTTAACATCTTCAGTCATTACTGTCATTGTTACTAAATCGTCTTCTACTTCCGGATCCAATGCTACAATTGCCTCCCATGCTATAGGAGGGTCACCTAAATCGTCATCTTTAACACAATACTCTACAATAGAACTATGGAGTTCAGTTCCACTTTTTAAACCGTAACGTTTACAAAAGGTTCCAGCGGCAACATTGCGTACAATTACCTCTATAGGAACTATTTTTACATGCTGGGCAACTATTTCTCTATCACTAATCTTCTCTACATAATGAGTTGGTATGCCTAAGTGGTCCATTGCACGTAAAAGTACGTCACTAATCCAACAGTTAAGTTCACCTTTGCCTTCAAACTGACTTTTCTTCTCTGCGTTAAACGCCGTAGCGTCATCTTTAAAGTACATAATACACTGATTGCGGAATTGTTGTCCTTCAATTGAAAAAATCTTCTTTGCCTTACCTTCGTATAGCATATCTTTTGCAATATATTTCATTTTTGTTTACCCCTCCCGTATTTTGCTTCAAATTTACCTACCCTTCCTGCTTGTCGTAACATGCCTTGTTTACCTGTATAAAAAGGATGGCATTTTGAACATACTTCTACATGTAAATCTTTACATAGGGTGGACCTGGTTTCGAATTCTTCGCCACAATGACATTTTACTGTTATTTTCTCATATTTTGGATGTATATCTTTTTTCATGTTACCCACCAATTGCCATACTTGGCTCTAAAATTTTTAATGTATTAACAATGTGTCTAATAATACGATATGGATCTGCATTACCTGCTGGACGTCTGTCTTCCAAGTAACCATTCCAATCATTTTGTACAGTATAAATTGGAATACGTATACTGGCACCACGGTCACTTACGCCATAACTAAATTCATCTATGCTTTGTGTTTCATGTAACCCAGTTAACCGTTGGTCATTGTCTGAACCATATTCTTTTATAGCAAGTTTATGTGCTTTGCCCAATGCTTCACACATTTTATTCATCATGTCTTCCGTTCCATGACTCCTCATCTCATTATTAGAGAAATTTGTGTGCATACCTGTGCCATTCCAGTCACCCTTTACAGGTTTAGGTGCAAGGTTAATTGACACGCCATGTTTTTCTGCAATTTTAATTAAAATGTATCGTGCCATCCAAAGGTCATCACCTGCTTTGACGCCTTTTCCTAAAACTTGGAACTCCCATTGCCCTAAAGCAACCTCTGCATTGGTTCCAGTTATGCCAATTTCTGCATTCATACATGCTTCAGTATGTCTATCTACAATTTCTCTACCAACAACATTGTCTTCACCTACACCACAATAGTAATCACCTTGTTCTCTTGGCTCTCCATCTTCTGGCCAACCTAATGGACGCCCATCTTTATACATGAAGTACTCTTGTTCAAACCCAAACCACCAGTTCTCACTAATATCCTTTACCGCATTGCGTGTATTACTAGGGTGTGGATTGTTTTCTGCGTCTAAAACTTCGCACATGACATAAGTTGCGCTCATGTCACCGCCTCCAATAACTCTTGTTGCGTCTGGTCTAATTCTATCAAGCATAAAATATTGTGAAACGGGATTTAATATGCAATCTGACTTCCCACCTTCCGCTTGTTGCGTCGATGAACCATCAAATGACCACTTTACTGCGTTATTGTCTATCTTTACTTTACTTCTTAGGGAAGGTTCTGGCTGATAACCATCTAACCAGACGTACTCAAACTTTTTTCCGTGATTCATAATGTCTCCCACCATGTTAATAATTGATCTTTAAGTATATCTTCTAAACGAACCTTGTCGTTTCTTATGTTTTCTATCTTTAGTACTCTTTTCTTACCACCCTTTGCCCCCTTTATGTATTCTTCGGGCCATTGCTCCTCGAAGTTAGGTCGATTCTTTAAGTTTTGTAGGACATCTACTAAGGGTTTTTGCTTCCAGGTGTAAGGTTGGCAATACTCCAACAGTTCATCTATAAAACTATTTAGTATTCCCCTGGGTAGTGACATAGGAGACATGATTATGTCAGGGGTAAATGCAAATGTCACCTTGGCCAACAGTGGAGTATCCAATTCTTTACTCAAGTCAAACATATTTTTTACTTCGTAAAGGCCTGGAAGGGTTAAAGTAAAGTCCAAACGCATTTGTCCTGGATGTTTTTCGTATGTCATACCCAACTTGTAGTATTCCAACCACTTGTCATACTCAAGACCATCCCGAATGTACTCACCAATGACACCTGTGCCATCAATTGACGCACAAATTTGCCAATCACGAATGTTTTCTAGTATGTCATTAAACAAATGACATCCCTTGTACTCTATTCTTGATAGGTTTGTGTTATACCTTGCATAAACATTGGGGCCATCACCCTGTTCGATGATCTTCTTCATGTAATACCAGTGTTGTTCGAACATTAGTGGCTCTCCACCTACCCAATATATCTCTTCCACCCGGTGATCACTCACTGCATCGGCAAATTCTTTCTCTACTACACTACTTTGGAACTCACTTATCTCTTTTCTTACATCAGGTCGCATCCAATTGTTGGACATGTCACTGTAATTAACCATGTCATTAACTTTTTCTTCCGATTCCCACGCACTACTTAACATGTCACCACACATCCGGCACTTAAAGTTACACAAATTACTAAATCGGTAGTCCCAAGAGACTGGTTCCATGGTAGTATACCCAGTATCATCTGTTTTTTCCCATATGTCATCATACTTTTCTTTGAATAGGTGCCAAAAGTAGTCCCGGTACACATCGGTATTGAGTAGTTTCTCATTGCACACCTGGCATTCGGGTATGATCTCCCCGTTCATATGGGCCAACCGTACTCTTTTCATGTGGTCACTGTTCCAATGTTGGGCCAATGTCACTGGTTTATACGTTCCTGTACCCGAATCGGTGTCGATATACTGTGTAAAAGCACTGGCCGGCTCTCTACTAGCACAACATAAGCGTCTTTCTGATTGTGGTGAAATGTAGGTATGCATCCAAGGGGCAAGACAGAGCGATTGTGGTTTTACTTTTGGTTTCATTGTTTTAAATTATCTTTCTGCCCTTGGTGCCTGAACCCCACTTTTTAATGGTTTTTACAACCAGAAGACCACTGATTCATGTCATTCCCAAAGTTTTCCCGGAGCAGATCTACTTACAATTGACTAAGAAGCTCGTTCTCAAGCCTAATATAGCTGTAATAAGGGTGCGCCATGACTTTGTGAGCAATCTCTTGCCACTCGGAGTAATGCTCAGAGCCTTTGACATGAACTCGTTGTTTAAGAAACTCTGGCGGCGATGGATGTGATCCGTACGTGCCCCAGTTTTGAATGGCTTGAACAGTTCCTGTCGAATTGTACTTCTGACACAGGTCTACAAAATTTGGTAAATCGTTCATGTTTTCATAATGAAGCACAAAGTTAAAAGAATAAACAGACAATGTTCCTGGACGTGCTGATAAGTTGAACAGCACGTCTAACGAGTCCATAAGCGCCTTCCATTTCCCTGGACGTCGAACTCTTTCATACACTTCCTTAGAGCCCGCGTCAATACTAATAGAAAACTTCTCCAATTGATTCATGATTTGAGAGTCTTTAATCCTAGACGACACGAGAGTACCATTTGTTTTTAAAATAAACCTGTGCAGAGGGTTTGGTTTGTAATTATAAATCATGTCGGAGTAGACTTTTGAAGAGAATATCTCCCCGTCGCCCCCAATCATAATCACAGCAGGATGATCAAACGAATCTAACAACTTACAAATGTGCTCAATCATACGCTTTTTATATTCAAACATCGGACCTTTATTGTTGTGGTGAATCATAGCAGGTCTACAAGTAGCACACTGTAAGTTACAACTGTCGTCAATAGCGATATTAATTTGGTAGCAATTTATATAATCAACATTCTCCGGAGTAATAAACCCAAAATATCCTCCAGGACCAGCAGCTTTAATATTCCGCACTGGAGAGTCATCAGGAAAACGTTTGTCAAACGTAAATTCATAAGTTGAGGTATCTTCTATCCCACACGTGAGCGTGTTACAAAACTTAAATGAACCTCCAGGACGAGTAGACTCCTGTATTTTTTTAGCGACTGGATCAGCCCAAATCTCTTCAAATGATTTAAAGTTTAATATGTTTTCTACCGGGTAAGGAACCCAAGCAGGACACGAACATACAAAACATCGACCACTGTAATCAATTGTAACCGTACGACTCGGCTCACGACACCCTACTTCAATTGGAGGAATTAAATGACGGGAAGTACGGTTTCGACGAGCGTGTTTGTGAACTTGTGCTCTGCCACTCCCACGGTAATCTTTATAATTTTTGTACTTACCAGCATGCCGTTTAATAAAGTCGTCGACAAGTGACCCCTCCTCTGCCGAGGAATCAAATTCCTTCATTTGAACCCCGTAACTTTAATGCACTGTCCCAACCATGTTCTTTAAAGAATTTAATCCTGTCATGATCGTGATCAGCGTCTGAAGGTAATGATGCTTTAACTGACCCTGGGTCACCACGCGTCGGCCATGCGATTCGCATAGTGTCTTCATTATAGCCAATGGCTTCTGCTAATTCTGGATCAACGTCATGAAGTTTTTGTTTCCTAATGTAATCTATTTTGTATATTAAATCATGCAATTGAGACCTTGCTTTTTCGACACTGTCAGTAACTACAACTGAATCGTTATTCATATAGTCGACTATACTCATGATGTCCGAAACATAGTCTTTACCGTCCTTTAACGTTTTAACTCGCTTGAAGTTACCCATATGACCACCTCGACTCTCAATACCACTACTGTCAACAATAGGTTCACGTCCAAAATTCATCTCAGTAAGTAAATCATCATGATCCCAGTTATAATTCGTTAGTAAATCTGTTACAATCTTCTTATAGTCGTCCGGCAATATGGTTATATTAAAATGATTTGGCATATGCATTAGGTTCAAGTACCATAGATCAACGTTAATCGAGCGTATCCATTCGAAGATATCGGGTATACTCTTTATGTTCAATAGGCTTATTGTACTGCATATCTCTGTAGTCATGTTAAGAAACTTATTGTCGCATAGGTAATTTATATTATAGTTAACTTCTTCCCACTTAGCACCGTACCGTTGATACTCGAATTTGTCTCCAATATCGTCTATACTGAAGGACATTTTAACCCACTTAAAGTGTGGCCAAATTTCTTCTAATGCGTGTTTAGGCAGCTGTGTACCATTGGTATTATAGTGTAGGTCAATATTTTTAGCATAGCCTTTGTCTATAGCTACCTGCAGGAAGTCAAAATGTTCTTGTATAAGCCATGATTCACCCCCGGTAAACTCTAAATGTACTATATTCGGCAGTAATTCATCTGCTAAGTTGCGCCAAAAAGCATCATTCTCACGTGGCCAATTACCCAATTTTAATCTCTTATACGACATAGTTCGTTTTAAATGTTCTTTTGGCACGTTCTCAAACTCGTATGCTATATCCATCTCATCCTGAGACCATTTAGAACTACTAGCACTACCGCATATTCGGCACTTCAAATTGCATATAGAGCCTAATTTTAAATCAAGATACTTCATTGAAGAATCAGTTACCTCGTCAATGAATATAGTATTACTAACGTCGGAATGTTGACAAAAAGTTTCTGCCCAATGTATACGTTTACTCTTTATACCGGCATCTTCTTCATCCCAACATTTTTTACATGAACGTGGCTTTTTACCTGCCTTAAAGTCCGATCTCAACTGTTTCATATAGTTGGATTGGAATACTTCAGACAATGTTGAATTATTTAAATGCCATACAGTTGGAATTGTTGCATGCATACCATGGTGCCAATAATAATTATTAGGGTGAACTTGAAGTTTCTCTATAGTCAAATCTTCTTGTGTTAATGGCCAGTGTTTTGGGTCGGCAAGCTCGGCTGGTAATTCATTTGCTGATATTACATTGTCTGGCATTGCCGCAATCTCTTGATCTTCAGGGGATAATTCACTTAGATCCTTAAAGATTGGATTCTCTGCCATACAGCATTGCTTACATTCTCCTGTTGCACTCGCTTCTAAATGCATGAATGGTAGATAGCATAGTGTAGGTACTGCTTTAAACGCTGGACTCTTTCTCGTGATAAACTCTATAGAGTCTTTTAAATTATTTTTTGCTGATGATTCGGTCATATTAAAGATTTCCCCAGTAAGATCTACTATAGTAAACCACTGTGTTTATTACTCTGTCGTATACGGTTCGGCATAGTCAACCATTCACTGGAAGCCATCCTATAGAGCGGGCTCTGTCGCAACGTTCTTATATTATAACATTGTATAGTCATTATGTCAACCCTTTAAACTCTGGAAAGGTATTACTGAATGATTCGTTACGGATGGAATCCATCTTGGCCGTTAATTTGATAAAGTCTTCTAACAATGTAGGTATACTCGGTTGTTGAATAAAGTTTATAGCACTCTTATAACCATTGGTTGCTCTTTGCATTGAGTCGATAGGACTGATATAGTCGATATGTTTATAATACTTAGCTATAATCGCTTCCTTGTCTATATCTTTAAGATTGTCTATACGGTAGTAGGGTGGATTCATCAGTATGTTAATGTTGAAATCTTGTGCTTTAATTAAACCCTTATCGATCCACTCACGGTGAAAGTCTGGCATATGATACGAATTCAGTATACTCAACGTGCAACTAATGTAGAAGTCAACGTCTGGGCATACCCGTAACATCTTCTCACGATTGGACTCTATATCTCCCCATACTGTTTCCTTCCTTATATACTCTCCTCGTATACCCGAACCGTCTAATGAAGCACCTATACTAACGGAGTCAAACTCTTTCCACATATCCAGTATACTCAATTGCTTATATTTGAGTTGCGAAAAATTGGTATTGTATATTAACTTAACGTCTGTTCGACCTTGCTTAATCAACTCCGCAATAATCTCCCAATGTGCGGCCATCATTAGGGGTTCTCCACCAGCGAAATATATCTGTTCTACGTATGGTATATGCCTTAAACATTCTTCTATATCCAGGTTACACTCAATTACTTTAGTATGATCAGGCTTACTACCGTGTAATGCCTCATAGTCTTGATACCAATTAGAGCTAAAGAGTGGACCACACGATCGGCAACGGAAGTTACATAGGTTACTAAACCGAACATCCCAGTATACTATCTCGAACGGTGGCTCTATAGAACGCGCCTTACTAACGTGATGACCGAAATGTTTATTAGCTGATACCCGGCCGCTCATAAAGCCATTCTTATCTTGTTCATAACACTTAGTACACTCTGGTAATGCTATACCGTTTATCATTTTACGTCTTACGTTTACCATATGGTCACTATGCCAAATCTCCTCTAGGGTATTGTCGTTAAGATTACCTATAGGCATATCCATATCAGACATACAGCATAGGTGAACGGTAGAGTCTGGGTATGCGTGAGTATGAATCCACGGTAAGATACAGAACGTAGGGTTCTCCGTTAATACTAATTGTTCGTATCGTGGAAGGTCTTCTAGGTTAACCTTTACTGGTCGTTTATCGTTATAGTCCATAATTGATTATATTCCTTTCGTTGAATAAAAGTTTATACGTTTAAACAAAATAAAAAAGTTTTCAAAAACGTTGGGGCAATGTGACACAGAATAATATTTGGGCATGTTATGGCCTATGCATTTTTTTAGTCGCTCGAAATATTCTGCCCTATAGGAAAAATTTTTCTCTCGTTCGTGTAACGTAGAATCATCCGTCTCTGCGATCAATTGATATTTGCCAAATTCCTTCCCAACCTCTGCCATAACTTACTTCATGCCCGGCCGGGTTCCAATCTACAGGATAAAACAGTACCTGTGGAAATGATGGTGCTACTATAAAGGATCCTTCTAACCATTTACCATTTATTCTAACTAAAAATTTCTCACCCGGGTAATCTACATTCAACGTCATACGCTTTTGACCACTGTTGGATTTCAATAATACATCCAAGTTGATTGGGTACAGTGATATCATGTTTAATTAAAGAATAGCAACATAATAAGTGGCTGAGAATTCTCAAAGAAGGGCACCATAAAACAAGGTACGTATAGAATATTGTCTATGATCATACGAGTATTTAGTGTGCTTACTGTTATGTTCATTCATAAATTCACGATACTCGTCAATCTTATTTTCATGCACACATGCAAGTCTAACCATTGCAACTTTATTTTCAAATATAGTATTGAAACTTTCCAATACTTGTTGTTGAAATGCTGTATCCACTATTTGTGTTTCACATAAATCATTAGTTTCAAACGTAGTTACTTCATTAATAGTATACCAGTATTGAGGAAGTCCACTATTAAGGAGTACTACTATCATAGCAATAATATAAGTCATGTTGTTCCGATCCTATATCTGTAGTGTATAAAATTTTCGCCAGACCAGGTATTCGGCTGGGTGTGACTCGGCGCCGCCCTACTCATTGTATAATTGCCCTAGTTCTGGGAATACTTCTAATAAGTTTTCGTTGCGATGCGTGTCGTATTTGTTTATTTCTTCTTTAAACTTCGGTAGTAAGTCTGTTCTGTCTTCGCTCATCATAAAGTTTATTGCGGCGTCAAAGCCGTTTGATGCTCGTTGAATATCATCTGTATCCTTAATATTATTTAAATGTTCTGTGTATAGTACTTTTATTTCTTCCTTCATCGTTGTTGGTAGTATAGTAGTTCTGTAGTAGTCGGGTCCTTGTAATATGTTTACGTGGAAGTCGAACACTTGTATTAATCCTTTATTGACCCAATCATTGTGAAAGTCTGGTAAGTGATAAGCGTTTAATACTTGTAGCGTGGCACTTGGGAAGAAGTCTACATCAGGACATACTTGTAGCATTTCGGTTCTGTTGCGTTCTATTGTGTCCCAGTGTGTTCCTTTCCTGATGTATTCTGCTCGCTTTCCCATTCCGTCTAGAGATGCGCCTATGGAAACGTCTTCGAACTCTTTCCATACATCAAATACTAAGCGACCTTTATACTTAACTTCACTAAAATTAGTGTTGTATATTAACTGTGTATCGAACTTCTTTCGTTTAACTAGTTCATCTATTAGTTTCCAATGCTCTTCCATCATAAGAGGTTCGCCGCCAGCAAAGTATATCTTGTCCAAGTTATCTATGTATGGTTCTATCATTTCCCAGTTGGTGTGTTTGTTGCCTGTAGTGTATTCTATTTTAAACGAAGTACCGCCATACATCTCATTAAGCTCTTTACCCCATACAGAACTAAATTGTGGTCCACACATGCGGCATTTAAAGTTACATTGATTGGTAAAACGTGTGTCCCAGTATATAATATTAGGCAACGAAGCACCATCATGTAGTGTGCCGTTTATTGTTTCTATAGCGTATGCGAAGTTTCTATTGCTTTCGTTACGTAATGAGTAGAAGCCATTACGTTCTTTCTCATAACAGTTAACACATTCTTTACACGGGATACCATTGAGCATGTTGTGTCGCATGGTACGATATGGCGCATCATTCCATATATCTTCTACTGTGTCGTTACGTAAGTTGCCTACTGGTTCTTCGGAGACAGATATACAACATGGATAAGCTTCTCCAGTAGACGAACCATGTATGTGTATCCACGGCAGTATACAAAAGTGTTTGCTTTCCGTTAATAAATTATATTGTTTGGGTGTAAAAAATTCTACAGGTAATTGTTGTTTGTTCTTATCTAACAGTACTGTTTTGGAATCGTAAGGGTTGTCCTTACTTAAAAATCCCTTATCCATTAGATAGTGTTCCGTACCATCGTTCTAAGTTAGGAAACGTCTGTATGAGGTTTTTGCCTCTACGTTCATCATATTGTCTATAAAAGTGATAGAAGTCATTCTCTAAAGCAGGTTGTTCAAACGTATCGCTGTGTGGTTTGTCTACTACATCTAAGTAGTCTATTAAACGGTTTATATGATTCTTTTCCATCTCATGCAAAAGCGGGTTATCAAAATTAAGTATTCGCCACAAACTTAGGGTATAACGATAACTCGAGCGCAAGTATTTTGGTAGCACTAACGGTGATTGGAATGATGGAAAGCGTAATATGTTTAGAGTAAACGTTGGAAAATCCTCTCCGTACTCGCTCTTTAACAGCAGTACAAAGTCCAGGAACTTAGGTAACGAGTCTAAACATAAACTGTTTACAGTACACATCATATGAAAGCCTTCTAAGTTGCCTTCTTTGCACACACGATGGACGTTATTAACCCAAGTATCCCACTCTAACCCGTCTCTAATATACTCTGCTTGTGCGCCAAATGCTTCACAAGATGTGTATAGATGTAAGTGGGGTACGTGTTGTGCGTTTTCTATAAAGCGATCTATTAGATCGTCTTTAGCACCTAAGTTAGAGTTAATAGCGAGCCGCATATCGGACTTCTTATTGGTAGTTCTAAACCAATCAAACAACTTCCATATCTCACCAGCCATCATAGGTTCACCACCAGTAATGCGTAGTTCGTCTAGTGTGTCGTGTAACTCTAACTCCCACCATTTCCAAAAGGCTTCTACGTATGGGTTAACTTCGTCGTGCTTGTATAACTGTGCTTCGTTGTGTTCGTGTGTAAAATGGTTGCGTCCGTCTGACTTTAACTGTGTATACGCACCGTTGTTCTTTACATCTTTAACCCAAGAACTACTAAAGGCGGGATTGCAATAAGAGCAACTAAAATTACAAGTCCTATCAAAGGCAATTTCCAATGTACGTAGAGCAAAATTCTCTGTAGGTTCTTCTTGTTTAACATGATATACGTCTTCCTCGTCGTATATAACAGACTTATGGACACGATCAGAGATAGCGTCGGGTCCAATGTCTTCTATCTTCCAGCAATACTCACAGCCTGGTGGACGTTCGCCCGCAAGCATTTGTGTTCTATCCTGCTTCTTTTGCTGTGTGTTGTGTATAGCGGCAGGGTTTGTTGCTAGTTCTTTAATGTCTATCTTATGTGCTGGAGGGTGATGGCAACTAGTAGTCATACCACTCCCAAGCCATATGGTAGCATTGCGCCATTTAGCCATACAAAAGGATGGACTTACTGTGGTGTTAAGCCATCGCTTAATGTCTAAATCTGTTTCCCTACCCGGCGTTCTTAGCGTCATAACATTCCCATTTCTAGTTTAGCATGTTCTGGTATCATCTCTGGCCCCCAAGTTGGGTCAAACGTCATATCTACTTTAATGTCATTGAGACCACCAACGTCACATGCCTCATTTACTTGTTGATATAACATGTCGCCAACAGGGCAAAACGGTGATGTTAACGTCATTGTTACTGTTAAGTTTAAATCCTCAGTAATATCTATGTCATATATTAAACCTAAGTCGTATATATTGATATGTATTTCAGGATCATATATCTGTCGTAAGTTGTTTACTATTTGATCTACTATAGGATCAATGCCTTCTTCATATGTTGTTGCGTGTGTGTTCATAATTGTGCTAACCTCTTACATTCTTCCCACCAGTCTATCATCTCTGGGAATGTTTCTATAAAGTTAGTGCCACGACGGGTGTCGTGCTCGTTAAAAAAGCGATAAAAGTCTGCTTTACAATTGTTTACATATACTGGATCTAACTTACTACCTTCCTGCCACCATGCTAAGTCTCTATGCATACGTTGAATTTCATAATCTTTAAAGCCTTTAAAGCGAGATTTCTCGTCTTCCATGTTATCTAACATCCAACATGTGTTCTCTTCGTGTATATCTTGGTATGGTTCAGGCAATAACTGTATGCTTTGCCAAGCAGGCTGTCGTAATAGCGGTGTATCAAACCATATACGTTGATAAGTTTCACTATATGCTTGTCGCAAACCGTGTATATAGCCTAATAACTTATCCATTCCTGTAATACTTAAATTGTTATATGTTATAATAAACGTTAAAGAGTTTCTATACGGAACTTCCGTTAAGTATGTGTTGATATTATCGCACATCTTATTAAAGTCTAACCCATTACGTATATACTCGGCTTGTTCCAGCCAACTGTCTACACTAACGTATTGCATAAAGTGTTCTACTTTCTCTTCCAAGCATATGCGTTTAACTTTTTCTAAGTATTTGTCAAACAATTTGTTGTCTACTGGACTAAAGTTACTTGTAACGTTTAAATGTAAGTCGCTTTTGGGATTGTCTATAATGTAATCAAATACTTTATGTGTATTTTTATCCATCATAGGCTCACCACCAGTCATACGGAAATGCTTTAAGTCTTTATATAAGTCAGGCCACCACTCCCAAAACGCTTCTACATAAGGATTATACTTGCTGTGTGGTATGCAAGGGTTAATCTCAAAGTGTTCAGGTGCGTTATGTGGTTTAGATGTAGGCCAGGCACCGTGTTGTTTCATTTCTTTATCCCACGCAGTACTAAATTGCGGACTGCAATAACTACATTTTAAGTTACAGTTGTGGTTAAAGTTTACTTCTACATAACGCGGGTTCTTATCAGCATCCCAAGGAGCATTAACTACTTCGTCAAAGTCCATTGCGGCCCACGGCTCACCACTTCTGTAATGCCTATCACTCATATGCCCAGTATCTTCTATGTTCCAACAGTACTGACACTCGCTAGGACGTACACCTTCTAGCATAAGTTTACGCATTTCTTTCTTATGTTGGGTGTTGTGTAGAGCAGACGGTGTGCCTAACTCCATTTTATGTAGTGGTGGGTGGTAACAACTGTTGTTTAATCCAGTTGGTAAATGTAAACTAACTTGGTTCCACTTTGCAAGACAAAAGGATGGTGATACAGAGTCTAACTGTACTTTAATATCCTCGGCACTTCTATAGAAATCTGACTTAAACTTACCATCCTTAACTTCTATTTTGTCGCCCTTATTGTCTTTAAAAAGTTCCATAGTTTACTTAGGCTTTTTCTTTTTCTTTGTTTTATCTTTACCTGGTTTGTCTCTACTTTTACTTTCCATCCTTGCCTCCCTTTTTTTCTAGTTGTATCAGTAGGTCCAAACTCTCCCATGCTTTTACCATGTAGTTTAGTTCTACTAAAGTTATAAAGGTCATGATTCATTACCAGCCTTCAATGCCGCGTATTACATCTAATTCTTGTATCATTATATCATAGTTTGTGTGCTTGCTGTAATGTGTTTTAAAGAACTTACTTGCTTCAGCATCCATTTCGCATATAGGCATACCTAATTTGTTCTGTAATATTTCTCCTATACGCTCTGCTTCATCCCATGGGTTTTGCATTTCGTATTCTCCATGATATATCTCATTGAGGTATGTAAAGTCTCTTACATTAATGTAATCCCAATCGGTAAGCATAGTTAAATATGTGCCTAACCGTGCGCCGTATATACTCCATATGCCGTGCTCAACATCGCGTCCTACAGTTTGCCATATACATAAGTTATCTAAGTTACGAGCGTGTATTTGTTGTTCAAATGTTTTTAAATCAGGTTTAGTTCCTTTGTTTAAAACCATCTTAACACCTTCTCTAAACCCAGCACGCCATGCGTGTAATGCTGAACCATTTGGGTATGTTGTGCTATAGCAGTTATGCATTGGTCTGTAGTTGTCGTCAAAACAAAACTCTACTAATGTTTCATCAGAACCATCAGTGTTCTCATGTGTAGTCATGTTTAAAACAAAGTCCACAGGCCAACAACTTAACCCACCATTACCATACATTAGTCCGTTTATAATATTACGACCCTTCCATCTAAACACACAATGTTTAGTAACATCATCCAATGTTAATTGTAAGTTAAAAAACTCTGGGTCGGGTAAGTTATCACCGTCTATTAAAACAAATCGTCCTGAGGGAGAAGCTCTAGCCGCGGCCTTGTGTGCGGCATCTGATCCTTCTATACCATCAATGTGTATTGCCCATGGCACCATGTTTAGTATCTTGGCCCAAAACTCATCCTTTTGTGGCTCATCGTATGTTAAGTATATGCAATCTAAGTCAGCAATGTCAACTATTTCAGTCATATTCCTTCCTAAACATATCAAGACATATTCGATAGTTAATACATTTTACTAAGTGGTGGTGTCCGTTTGGATAAAATGAATTTGGCCGTGCCGCCAGGCCTGGCCATGACCGTCTTTGTTCGGATGTTCTCGCAAGTAATTCTTTTCTACATATAGCATCCATACGTAAATTAGGATTAAAGTTCTGGAATATACGATGTGTAGTCATTATATCTTGCGCCGCACCCCGACACTCTCCTTCCGAATGCATTCGTATTTGATACCAAACATCATTCTCACCTTGGTAATGTCCACTAAATGGACCTACACTCAACATTATCATTAATAACCATGGTTCCCACATTGTTATTTCCTTAAGGGTAAATTACTCCAAACTTATCAGAGTCTTTAGTATTAAACTCCTTTTCAAATTTGTTTGCTTCTGCCCTTCGTTTGAACATTACTTTCACACCAGCGGCGTAGACAGTGTTATCTACTATATATTCATTTTCACAGTTTTTTTCACACCAAGTTTTTACACTTCTGTAAATGCCAACTGCTTTTTTAAACTCGTTGTTTTCTATAATTTCCCCTGTGTCAGCTTCCCATGGGAATGTTGCATGTTTTGTTATCATTTTTTCTCCTGTTGTAATTGATAATAATTTTCATCTTTATTGAATTTTACTTTATCAGCAGTAATAATTTCTTTAATAATCCTATGATCCTTGTCTGTAACATATACGGGTAAATCTGGATCTAATTCTGTTGCGTGTGTTACTTTAGTATATTTTCTTAAACGGTTATATACGTCATGTTTAATTGGTTCTAACTTACCATTAATTATTACCCAATCAGTAATGTGATTAGTGTCTAACCATTTAGAAGGGACTTTAATATGAAGACGGAACTCATCTACATATATGGATGCTTCATATATAATGCCGTTATCATGATAATATAAGCAGTAATCTACTTTAGCAACTTCTAATTCTTCCTGTGATTCAATTGCTTCTATTAAATCATCTATTCCTTTAATCGTGCTCATAGTATTCTATTGTTTTATCTGCTAGGTACTCTTTACACTCTGCACCATGTACTGGATATATTTGCGGCTCTACGCCTAATATTAAACCAACGTCATCACTATACTCTATATTAATAATATCTTCTATCTCATGTTGCTCTGGCCAACCCAGTATGTTGTTTTTCATATGCACAAATGTTGGGTAGTCTAACACATTATTTGTATGTGTATATTCTGCTTCTTGTAACACTAATGCTATTGCTAACGCAACATCAGTAGTAGGCTTTTCATCTCTACAATTTTTTAAACATTCAGATACTTCATCCCAATTTTTATAAACCCATTTAAGTGCTCTAAACAGTTTTAAACTTTCTTCTCCATAACGGAAGTACATAAACCCACTATAAGTGTTAGGTAAGTTGTTGATATCAAAGAGTTTTCTGTACTTGCGTGAGTTAGATATAGAACCGTCTAGTTTACGAACATTGGTCGCAATCATTACTTCCTGCTCACGCATAAACGTCCACCAATGATCTATATTGCGTGTAAACACAATATCACAATCTAACTTAACTGTCTCTTTAAATGGTGTTATTGACCATGCTTTCCATTCATTGCCTAACTTCCATGAGTCATCCTCACTATCATCGCCCCACGGAATGTCTACTACATAGTCAAATACTTTGTAATGCTTTTCTGTTAATTGTTCTTTAGTTGGTTTATCTACAGCGATGGCAAACTTGTTTATAGTTTGTGTTGCTTTTAGACTTAATCCACAGGCGTATGCTAGTTTTAAATAGTCAGTATCGTTGTTATTTTGAACAAATGTGAAGTACCCAATTTGTTCATTATGTTCCTTGATTCTTTTCATATGTCACATGCGTTTTTTGATTTGATATAACAGGTTGAAACACATAATCTAATATCTCTTTAGCACAATTTATTATACTATGCTTGTTCATAATATGAATATTAGTATTTGTTATATAAGATACTTCTATTTTATTTTTATTTTCATATTCATATATTACACTAGTATCTGGTTTTACTCTAGTTAATGTGCTTTCTGAAGGGAGAGTAAACAAAGGACTCTGAAAATAACTATTACAGTTTAATAAATTATATGCAATACTTATAGCATAGTCATTTCTGTATGGGCCACTTCTGAAATTATATAAATTGTAATAATATTGATAGTTATCTCGTACTAACTTAACAAGATTAAAAAACTCCTTTGCTGTATTATTTTTAGTAAAATATAATACAGTTGCCCATAACATTGGAGTACTACTCCAGTGTAATAGTTTGTCATCTATAAAACTGTTTTTACCTGTAATGTCATAAACATTATTATGGCATATTAATTCTTGATCAGATTCAAATAGCCATTGCAACGAGTTATTAAACATAAGATAATCTACGTCTAATAGTAATGTTTTTTCGTATGGGGTTAAATCATATGCGTGTGGGCGAGTTTTATTGTGCCAAGTAACTTCTTCTGTCTTACCATTAGGAATTCTAAAAGTGCGGTGGCCACTATCACCTGCCTCAACTATGATAACATCATCAAAAGGATGTCCTTCATCTATATTTTTATCAGTGACTAGGGTTACACCACAATGTGGTAAATGTTTTTTAACTAATAATGTACAGAGCTTAGCTAGTTCTGTATATTTTATTGATTCATTATTGTATGCAAACAATAATATGCCATTTTCTGTGGCCATCTTATAGCTGCTCGGGCTTTCGTATTCCCCTAATCTTGTTCATTTGTACCATATATTCGTTATTAACTTCATAATATCGTTGCCATAATTTTTCACAAAATTCTTGTGAGTTTTCTATTAATATAGGATTATCATATGAATCTAATATTATTGTGGGATTTGCTTTTAAATCTGCTGATTGTGCTATTTGTTGGCGTAACGAAAGCATTTCAGCAAATGTAATTAATTCTCTGGTTACTTTAAATAAACCGCTGTTATAGGGGAGGGATAATAAACCTAGAGTGGCTTCACGCATTGTTGCGTGGGCCACTTTTTGGTTAAACTTCTTTTTAACTGTATCTTTTACACTCATATATAATATTATACATGAATTCTTTCATTATGTCAACTATTATGTTTGAGCAAAACTACCCACTAATGCATATGCAGGAGCTGCACTCCAACTAGCATTATTTAATTGAGTAGTATTGGGTGTTCTATGCGTAATAGTATTAGTTACTGTACCATCGACGGTATCATTAAAGTCATCAGCTGCGGCGTCTGCCCACGTAATTTTCATAGTTACAACTTCGCCAACGTCTGCGTTACTACCTTGTACGCCGTTAGATTTAGCTTCTACTAAAATATAACTTGCTGTATAAGGAGTAGTACCTTCAAACTGCTTAAATATTGTTTGATACGATGTTGTCATATCATAATAACCAATAGTTGTTGCTATGGTGCCTGGTGTTCCAGAACCACCTGACTTGGTTGTGCCCTGTGCGGCAAAAATAATTGTGCCACAAGCAGTTGCTAAAGCAGTCCATTCTGTGTTTTTAGTGTTACTGGTGCTAGTACTTTTAGCGAATGATAGTCGTGTTGAACCACCCGCATTGTAATAATATCTTACTGCATCAGCACTTGCAAATGTTAGTGTATATTCATGAATTGTTGTTACTGTCCAACTGCCTGCACCGCTACCAGTACTAGTAGTATCAGTGTAGTTGCCAGTATCAATATTCAATCTATTCGTGTTAATCAACGCCGTGTTTGCAGTTAATGCTGTAAATGCGCTAATTGTGTCGCCCGCACTGGGTGATGTGATCGATGTTAGAGATGTGCCTTGGTGGGCCGCGGCCGTTGTCTCTCTTGCTAATAACGTAGACCATTGCGTGGCAGTTACAGTATCACCAATCGAAACATCAGCAATTGTGTTAGACTGGCCGTAGCCTTGGTCTCCACTGCCAGTGCCCCAGTTGGTGTTAAAATCTCCGCGAAAACTACTATAATGTGAAGCTAATATAGTATCGCCAGTTGAGTATGCCATATTCGATTTCTCCTAGGATTTATCTAAATTTAAATATCGTTTATATATAATTTCTCGAGAAATGACTTTATAAAGTCATCTACACTTATTTAGTATAAATCGTTATATTTAAACAACCCGCACTATGCAATTTACTAGTGTAACATGTGATTCTTCTTTATCAGTATCACTTTCTAAGGCGCGACCAATAACATTCCAGGAAGTACATTCTTCTTTAGTTGCCTTCCTTGCTGTACCATTACCTGCTGAAACTAATCTATCACCTTTTGTAATTGACCCTGTTACTTTAACTGGAACACGTCCTGATATTGCTACTGAAACACCATCTTGCTCACTATTCATTAAGTATGCTGGATACGAACTAACAACACCTAACACATCTTCTGAAGCATCATTTTCACACATAGTAACTTCTTTTTTGCCACCAATTTGTAATACTGTTCCTGGATCATATGCATAATCTGCTGTAAAGTTTTCTGCCAAGTCAGCATATTTCGCTTGTGATGATATGCCTGTCATTGTAGCACAATGCATGTTAGCATATGAGTCAATTGTTACATTGCCTGCTGTAGAACCTGTTTCAGTTGTATTAACTGCGGCCCATTCGTCTGCTGTTTCATCCCAAAAGAAACCAGTATTAGTACTAGAGCCACGCTCTACTATTAGACCAGCATCAAATGCTGGGGTGCCAGTTACATTTTTAGCAACAACAATTAAAGGATCTTCTACAAGCAAATTATTTGTATTAAGTGTTGTAGTTGTACCACTTACCGTTAAATCACCTGCGATAGTTACTGAGTTTGTTGAACCATCAATAGTAACAGAAGTTGCTGGTGAACCACCTTGGTTAATACCAAGTAGTATGTTACCATTACTTGTAACATTTTTAATTGTTACATCATTACCAGATACACTCATTGACAAGTCTGAGTCAACACCAACGGTCATACCATTATCGTTGACAACACCTAGTGTTCCACTTGTTGTGTCGTTAGCATTTGAACGCAAGTAATTTGCGGCCGCTACGCCACCCAATGCATCTGAGTCTGTTGCTGTGCCTTTGTACTTTGCACCTGAAACGTTTGTACTTAAATTGTAGCCTGGACTTACTGTTGTAAATCCTGTAATAGCAACGTTTGGTGTAAAAACAGTATCTTTAGAAACAATTGCTACTAATGAATCTGCTACATACATTTTTACTACTGTATGTGATACTGCTCCATTGTCTACTATTGAATCTACTATTGCACCACTAATTACACCACCCGAGTAACTAGGACCGATAACGATCCAGGCACTACCATTATATGCTTTAAGCTGATCAGCAGTGGTGTCATACCATAAATCACCTTCTACTGGACTAGCTGGTTGTGTTGCCGATGATGTAGTACCACCTGATTCTACCCAGGTTGTTCCATTGTATACTTTGAGTGCAGTATTAGTTGTGTCCCACCAGAGTGTTCCAGCTAGTGGTGTTGACGGAGCGGATGAATTTGCAAAATTTTCTAATAATTTTACAAAGTTTTCATTTTGAATTTCACCATAACCGGCATAGTTTTTGCCGATCAGAGTCAAGTTAGTTGTTGTATCTAACGTGCCATCCGCTACGACCGCCAGAACTGCCCCACTTGTTTTATTTACAGTATATGCCACGCTAATTCTCCTATTTAATCGATTAAAGTGTATACGGCCATCTCTTGGCCAATTATTGAATGCTTATAGCATAATATACGTATATTATTATTTATACCTAGACTAAAATAAACGCTTTTAAATTACAGAAAACGCCTATTTTGTTCTAAATCTATTTATGAATATTAAGTAGCACTACTTAAATTTGTGAGTGTTTGAATTCTAACTGTATAATCTATTTGAATTAAGCGATTAAGTGATTTTTGCACTGGGTGAAATACTACATGTGTTAATAGGTTGCCTGTGGCGATACCACCTACTTCCCAACTTTTTAAACCCAATTCATCAAAAACATATGCTCCATCTAGTGCTGATGAGTTATCAAATGCTTCTTGCCCGGCTGGCTCTCCATAATCAAGCAAACAAGTTACTAAAATATCTGTATAAATTGTGCCACTAGTATGGGTTATTGTCATTTTATTTCTTGTAGGATCTGTATTTGAGGAACTACTTCCATCAACTACTTTATAATAAGTTTTATTATACAAATCCGAAGAGGCGCCTGAGTTATTGGCAGGCAAGTAAGTTATGATGCCAGTTGTTGATACTGATGTACCACCATTGCCGAAGTGCATTTCATGTATAAATCCAGTAGTTTGGTTGGATATACTGTCTGCTAATGCTTTAGAAAAGTTTTCATAATGAATAGCGTTACGTTGTTCTACAAATACTTCGTCTGTGTCTGGGTCAAATATCTTAATAAACCCTTCAACATTTACGCCTGGAATTTCGTTAGGTTGCTTTTCTTCCATTTCTTCGTGCTCTTCGCTGGTGTCTTGCTTGATTTCGTTGTTGTCCATCTGAAGTATTTATCCTATTATATTACCTTGGGAGTTGATAGCGGTGCCTCTTTAAGGAACGTTACTTGTTTGGATGTTGCCATACCTAGTCCTAAACTGTTTGTGGCAGTTGATCCGCCTTGATCATACCAAACTTTAGTATGAACATCTGTGCCTGGTATTAATTGTTGTTTACTGCCATCTACTACTTCACTTGCTGTAGCATGTGTAGCATGAGCACCTGTGCCCCATGTGCCACGACGTATTCTTTTTAGTTTGTTACCATCTATTTCCCAATATTCTATACGCTCGCCATTAATGAATATTACACCTGGCGTTGCTGTTGTTGGAACAGGCGTCAATAATTTAGTTGCGTCTGTTACGTTAATTTCTATATCTGTTAAAGCCAATGCTGTAGACAATGTTGTTGTGTTTGCTGTTGCAATTCTATAGTAAGATGTTTTGTCAAACATATCCTTCCAAATTCTAAAAGCAATGCCATCTCGTTGTTCTGCTTTACGCATGCCGGTTACAGTAATCATATCTGTTGCTAATATACTACCAGCTGCTGGAGTCATTACTAAATTAGTACCAGTTATATAATAATCATGGTTTGCAATTTGTGGTATGCCATTTAACCATACCCATACATAGTTTATATTTCTTTCTAATACCGATATATCATAAACTGGTGTTGAAATTGATACACTAACATCACCTGCATATCCACTAGTATCAAAAATTATTGTATCAAATCTTTCTAAATGTAATAATGTTGCAACTGATGTGCCTTTTATTACAAGTGTTTTGCCTTTACTGTATCTTTGATTAGAGAATGATTGTACAAATAATTTGTCACCAGTAGTTATTGTTCCAGCAGTAACAGATACACCACTACCATTTTCAAGTATAACTTGGTAATCATTTTGGATCCAATATTGACCATTTCTAATCGTAATTCCTATTTCTGCGCCTGTTGCAGGAATATTACCAACAGTAAATGTTATTTGGTCACGTGCAGGTGATCCACCAGTAAATGTATAATGTGTTGTAAGTGTTTGCAATACACCATCTACATGTACTTGAACATCAGCATCAGTTACTGATCCATATGCAATAGTTGGATTAGCTGGACCATCATATACCGCTAATACTCCGTTACCTGTATAGTATTCTGTATCTGGTGGATTTAATCGTGTGTTGTTCAAATATACAAATGCTTTTGCGGCATCAGGGCCAAATTCAAAGAAGTTATCCTGGCCATATGTATATGTGTAACTTGCAGGCCATGTTGGACTACCAGGAACTGTAATTGTTTGTTCTTCACTTTCAACTTTAACAAATGGTCTAATTGCTTCTATTTTGCCATCTGTTACAATAGCAGTTGCGGTTGCTGTGCCTGTAATTGCAACAGTTGGTGCTGATGTATATCCAGTACCTGCGTTTGTTACAATTAATCCACTTACCTTGCCTTCAGCATTAATAACTGCTGTAGCCGCCGCGTTAGCGCCGCCACCCCCACTAAATGTTACTGTTGGCGCTGATGTGTAGCCACTACCTGCATTTGTAATTGTTAATCCTGACTTATTAAATGTATGCACTCGTATACGATCGTTATTTCCTGGTGCTGAAGCAAATGTTATTTTTGTTTTCTTATAATAACTTGATGCTGTCCATGTCGGAGCGTTTTCTATACCATTTACAGTTATGTACAAGTATTGTGCATATTCATATGGTACATTCACAATAAACTGTGTTGTTGAAGTATCACCAATAAAGTCTTGTTTGGTTGATGTAACCGTATCACCACCTGTTTCAATTAATACAAAATGTATTAATTGTCCTGCTGGTACAGGAGATACCATTGTTATAATATTCGTCTCCATATCAATAGTATAATTTGTTGTTAATTTTTGTAATATTCTATCAATATATATTCCAACACCGGTAACATTTGTGGGTAATTTACCTTTAGAACTAAAATCATAAATTACAGCAGATCCATTACCTTCAAATGTATACTTTTTAATAGTAACACCAGTGTCTCGTGGTGATGGCATTTCGTATACTTTGATATCTAATGTATCAAATACACGACCAGGTACTTGTTCTTCTGGTGCGTGTGATGTATATTCTGTTACAAAACCATCACCATCTACAGCAACATTGGCAGGATCAATACCACCACTTGTACTAAAATCACCACCACTTAGGTCAGTATCTACGCTTGATATAATTTTTACACCTTCTGGACTTATTTCAAAATCATCAAATTTTGATGAGGCATATGTTGCCCTGTCATAGCCAGGCTCCATATCAAATGTGGCACCAACTACCTTATTTGCTTTATATTGTAATCCAGAATCTGCTATAACAGCATCATATGTTGGAATGTTTGCTGTTTTATTATCCCAGGTTTTTGTACTGCCGGTGCCTGTTTGTCCACCAGAGTAAAATAGTGTTAAGCGATCACTATGCTTTTTAGCGGCCGCTTCATGTGCTGTTTCCAACTTATTGTAGGATGAGTATGAAACTGTTGCTGTTGCCGCGGCACTAGTACCACCGCCACCACTAAATGCTACGGTTGGTGCGGCAGTATATCCTGTGCCTTCTTGTTCTACGACAACTGCTGTTACTGCTCCACCGGAAATAACTGCTTTGGCACTTGCTCCACCACCTGTTGTATCTCCTGCGGCATTTGTTATTGTTATCGTAGGTGCTGAGGTGTATCCACTGCCTCCAGCAGTTACGGCAATAGTTGTAACGTGTGATGGTGAATCAACACGATCAAACTTAATTGTTTCTTTAATATCTCTTACTTTATAATTTTCTAAATTAACATAACCAGTTGCTCCACTACCACTACCACCTGAGATAATTACCTTCGGGGTAGTTACATATCCGGTACCAGCTGATGTTACGGTAATAGAATCTACCGTATCTAATCCAGGTGTTTTCATTACAGGAATAGCTGTAGCACCACTACCATCTCTGTGTGTGCCATCTTCTAGTGCTGAAATTCTAAAGTAACCATAATTTAAGTTACTTGGATCATTTTGTCTAAAAGTATATGTTGAACCTCTATATAGTGTAATATTGGGTCGTTCTATACCATCAATATAAAAATCAGGACTACCTGTACTATCTAATACTACAGTTATAGCAAATATTTTGTTTTCATTAGGAGTTACTTTATCCTTAATTGTAAATTTCCAACCCATATCTTTCCATTGAGTAGAATTTTGTTCAGTACCACTATAATACCATAATATATCTGGGGTATGCTCTGGTACAACAAGAACAGCATTAGCAGTGGCCGCACCAGGTATTGCTGACACAGAATATGAGTAACCTAATTCCCATTGCGCGCCACTTGAAATAGTAACTATTGGTAGTGATGCTGAAATTGCACTAAAATCATAACCAGTTGTGTCATGTCCAATAGAATCATATGTAGTTGTAGATGTAGTAGCATAATTACTGCCAGCAGTTAATACGTCAACACTGGTCACTTTCTTTGTATAATGATTATACCAATCAATCCAAGGTGTTGTAAGCATTCGAACATCGTCGTCCGCTTCATATACATTAGGTGATCTAAATAGTTTGTCTGTTGTATCATAATAACCTGGTAAATCAAAATCACTATTACCTATTTGTGGAAGTTCAGTATAATTGTAACGGAATACATGTTCTCTAATATTAGTTCTATATGGTTTCGCTTCATTAATATAATCTTTAATGCTATCTTCTATGTCATAACTGTAATTTACAAGTTCAGATAGTTTACGTACTGTTTGATTAATTGTTATAAAACTTGTCTTAAATGCCCAATCAACTCGCTGAGTTTGGTCATATAAAACATATTGAATTAATTCAAACCATAATTTATTAAATTCTATTGCTATTGAGCTTATAAACATTTCAGTATTCAAAGCATCTATAATATAATGAAGTTCTGTTAATGGTGTAGTTGTTGTATACAATGTTGTCTTAAATTTAATTGTAGCATTTTGTAGACCAATAACATCATATGTATCAGATGCAGTATTTGTATTCTTATATAATACCCATTTATTTTGTCCATCATTTAATACCTTAACTATATCGCCAAGTTTAGTGTCTAATTTTTTACGATCATTTTCTGTTGCAACCGTATAATCAACAATGGTATTAGCATTATAGCCAGTAGCATACCAGTCTATATAATCCCAATATTTTGTTGTGTCATACTTTTGTTTCTTTTCAAAATTCCATCTATTTTCACTAGTATTCCACTGATATGTTGTCCAATAATTGCCTTTTGTTTCATCTTTTGTTATGAGTACTTTATAACCATTTGCAATTGTGCTTGTATTAATATAAGTTAGTTCAGTATATGTTGCTACGGTTTCACCGTAACCATATGTTGGTGCTTTTTCTGCTGATGAAATTTTTACTAGACTATAGTCTAATGCTATTTTATTTTTAGCAAATACGGTATTACAAAAGTTAACTAATACTTTAATAGCACCTAATCTATCAATAAACATACTTTGTCGTGGATATTCCATTATACCATAACGTGATCCAACATGCACGTTTAGATCTGGTACTAGGTTCTCTTTAGCATCTTTACCTGCTAAACTTTCTCCAAGTTTAGTAATTAGATAATTGTTTGGTTTGGACAGTGGGTTATTTGACTGAACTAATTGCCATTCTGTATGTAAAGGTATATCATTTTTAACAGTATCATATTCAATACTTAAAATAATATTATCAGCAGTTAAATTTGTCTGTAAGTTATGCCCAACAAACGCATTCGGCGCGGCAATACCTATATATTTTAATCCGTATTCTGTAGGATTTTTTAGTATTGTTGCGACAGTCTTTGCTGGCAATTTTCGTGTAGCGGCTGGAATAAAACTTTTTAATTCAAGTTCATTACCATACGCCGCAAATTTAATCTGTCCATTAGCGTCCAAATACGTTGTAGATACTTCTGGAACAGAAGTTTTGTTTTTAACCCAATAATAATAGATTGGTTCTAAAGAATTTGTTGTAATATTATACTGCTGATATTCAACATATGCCGCATCGTTAGAGAATTTAGGCGTCCCGTCACCTCCATTTATTACATATGATGATGGCAATGTATCACTTTCAACCCATTCGTATATATTAATTTGTGCACCGGGGAATAATTTACCCCAATTAAGTTTGCGATATTCCATATCACCCTGTTCGTAATCAATATATTTTGTATTGGTTAAATCCCACCATAATGTACCAACTTCATTTGGACCCCAGTGGTTATTTAGATCGTTAACTACTGTTGTATCGGTTGTAATGTTATATACTGCTGGATCATATAACGTTTTAAAACTAATTTCCTCGTCAGCAATGCCTGGTATTTTACCTTTAATTGGATCAATATAATCAATATAATCAATAAACGTATTAGATGATTTATCATATGTAATGACCTTATTAATAGTATTAATGTCTACCTTGTCATTTTGTGTACGTTTACTGTTCCATGAAATTTTGTTTAATTTGTTAGTCGCCTCCATAACAGAGCCAGTATTCTGTGTAAATTTCTTGACTGCTATCACTGATGTTGCAACTGGGATTACTGTAAATGTTACTGAGCTGTTTGGTGATGCATTATCACTACTATACTCTGATGTAAGCATTACCCTACCGTTCATTGTAATTTCTAAATCAGCAGTAGCAAATTGTCCTGTTAATGCATACGTCGATGCAATTCCATCCGCTGTTATTGTTTGTGTTGTATAATAATCGTCACCAGGAGCACCAATTAATGCTGTATTGCCAACCATTACTAAACCTGTGCCAAACTTATCATTCTTTCTACGTCCTGCCCAATCTACTCGCTGTATTAATGAATATGACAAATCAGTATTAATATCGTAAATTAATGCCGAACCAGAGTCTGCTTGTATATCAGAAATTATTGTATTCCCATTATCAAAAGTAGTAATGTTAGTGTCTAAAGACATAACAAATTCACTAGAACTTGTCGGACTTCCGATTGTGATCATTGTTGCTGTATTATTAAATGCAATATGTTCACCATAATAAGCATTTTGCGGACCATCTGGGTGACGCAATCCTGATTTATATGTGTATAGTGTTAGGCCGAATGCTGTAAACACTACATCACCATTCGTCGTGCCTGGACGTATTGTAAGTTTGGCATTAGCATCGGTTTTTGTACTAACAATTTTTAATTTATTATCACTTGTAGCAGATGCAGTTATGTGTGGAATTGCTTTTGTTGTGATATCACCTACTACATTAGATAATGCTGTGCCAGTAAAGGTTACTTCAACATCATTAATGACGAGTTTATCACCAATACTCACAGTTGGATTGGCAACAGTACCAGTTATTATACCACTATGTTTGGCATCATCTATCCAGCATTCTACCTCACCAGAATTGGTTGCTGATACAGTTGAGTCTGTTACAACAATAAAGTCAGCGCCTGGTGAACCAATAGCAATTATATGTCCGTCCACACCACACTCAACTTCCCTACCAAATTTCTCATTTAAATCTGTTACGTTGCTCTTAATATCTTGTATTTTAAAATAAGTATCGGTAGGTGTTTTACCCCAAACTTCGATAGCACCTGCTGATAATATTGTATTATCTGCTTTGTTTGGTTGTCCAATATATGCAATGGCACCATCATCACTTATAGCAACACTACGCCCAAAGTCTGTACCCGACACACCAGTAAATGTTTTAATGACACTATAGTAGTTTCCTTTCTTTATATGGATATTGTCAGTACCAGTTGGAGGAACAGTTATAAATGTAATTTGTGTAGCACTTAAAGTATAATCTAAAGCTTCAATCATAATTTGGCCATCTACAATTACAGTTAGTTCATTTGTGTTACTATGTGTTGTTGTAGAAAATACAAACACATTAGTAGAATTGTCTCCATTAAAATATTCATTATTAGCAGTAACACCAGTGCTTAATTTATACATATATGCTTTAAGTTCACCTGGTGCACCTACTAATACGTATGTACCATTTTTACTTACAGCAACATCATAACCAAATAATCCGTTTGTTGTAGGACTTGATGAACGCATAATGTCAAATGGTTCGTATGTCTTGTCTGTTTTCTTTTTAAGTACGATAGCATAGCCTTCACCACTATTACTATTTGGAGCACTTGTTATAATATAGTCATCTGTGCTTGCCGTATCAAATTGCCAACCTGCCCAACCACTATTCTTCAATTTACTACCATCTATAACAGTATTGCTATATGTAAAATCTCCAGGTGTTAATGCAACTGTTAGTGCATTACTACCACCCGGATCTAATGGCACTGTGTCTGTTTCTAATGTTGGTATCTCTTTATATGTTGGTCCAATAATGTAAGGATACACTACTGTTCCATCACTTTTAATTGTTAAGAAGTAAGCATAAGTTCCATCAGGATAATCTGGCGTTACACAGTAACGACCATTATGCTTATCTAATGTACCTGCACTGGTAACAATACGATAATCTTGTATAAATGTTCCTACAGGATATTCTGTATATGTATAACCACGACCAGAAACTGGCTCTGGATAGGCTTTATATGTTGATGTCATACGTGTTGGCGTGGTTGTTGAATTTGTGGCAGTTGAGTAGCCAAATGGGCCATAGATTGGATAACCATCATATGCATAGCCTAGGATTTTGGAGTGCCCGTCAGTGTGCCTCCAGTGATCACCACTATAATTGGTGCCTTGATAATATGTATTTGCTTGATATACATGGTAATCCCATTGACTTAAAAATTTGCCGCTGTGGTAATGGTACTGATCATCTTCTTGCGGATGTCCATGTGAAGCATCCATACCAACTGCCGTTGCGTTTACTATACCGTTCCATTCAAATCCTGTTGGAGCAACACCCTTGGCTGGGCCATTATCGTTTGGTAGTGTTGCCGTTGCTGAAGGACTTGCAAATATAACGCCGTTTGCCGCAATACCAATACCACCTAGTGGTACAGTTACTTGTGGAGCTGCTGTAGTATTTGTTCCTACACGAGTTTTAAACGTATGTTTGTAATTGCGTGTTACAACTCTATTTGGATTTTTTCCATCTGCTGTGGGAAATGTTCCAAATGGTGCTGGGTGTGGTAATCCATCACTTTCTACTGTTAGTAAGTAACCTGAAGTACTTAATGTACTTAATGTTTGTGATGTGATATCACTTACAAATATGCTTTTAACATCAAACACTGTAGCAACATCACGTGTCCATTGTTCAATATTACCTGCTGATGTTGTATCATATACCGCACTAACTAATATTGTCGACAGGTCTTTATTGCCTGCGACACCTTGTCCAAATCCTGTATTAATTGTTTTACTATTAGGAAATAATTGTTTTCCTAATGTGTAAGGATCTTTCTTTTCAAGCATAGCCCATTTATTAGTACTATTATGATTATCAATCCAAGCATAGTCACCATCTTGCCAACCATATGTCGGTGATGTTCTATTGAGTAATGCAGAAGTAGTTGCATATCTGGAACTTTCTAATTTTAAAAATTCTCCAAAAGCAGGAAACGCGTCAACAGTGCCAGTAAGTTGAACAAATGCTATATTTTGTACGGTATTAGCATGTAATACTAAAGAATTGACACCAGTACTTGATAAGTTAGTTTTAACTTTATAAATTCCACTATAGTCAGTACCATCAACTGCGTCAATAAATCGACGTAATATAATATAATCATTGGCTAATATGGTACCAACTGGATTTTTAAAACTTACTTTAATTTCATTAATTGCTGGTGAAGAAATACTAGTTATGCTACCAAATGTTGCACTAATTCTATATACGTTCCAGTCATTTGAATTCTCTAGGTATGTTGATGGGTATGTAGTAGAATTTGCTACCCAAATTTTGTCTCCTATTTTAAAGGAATTCAAATATGTACTTTTAGCAGTGAGTTTTATAGCGTCATCGACACCAGTTACTACGTATTCTCCAGTTTGATATGAGCTTGGAGTCGTAAATACCGACTTAAACGAAACTACCATACCATTTGTTAAAGTTACAATAGATCCTGTTGTTGTAGTATAAGATGATTTTCCAATTAGTTGGGTGGTTACATTTAATTGTTCGATGATAACTACTGCTACTTCTGGCACCCAATCCTCTAAACTTAATATTGTATGTTGTATGTCATCTAAGCGAGGATATCCGGCATCAGGCAAGTGGTCTCTTGTGCTAATATCTTCTGATAATTTTTTAAATATATTTTTATTAAACTGTCTTGGTTCTAATGGCTTTTGATATAAATCTTCAGGCCGATGAGTAATATTTGTATTCTTGTATTGTTCAGCAGTATTGATAACTTCAATTAATTCTGGATTATCAGTAAATTCATTTTCTTTTAATTTAAATTCAATTAATTGTGTACTTGCTACAGAACCATATTCACCAACTCTAAATGCCCATTCTTCGTATAAGTTAAGTGTGCTATCTATTGCTGGCAGTTTTGCTCTTAACAATTTATTAATAACAGATGAAGTTCCTTTTTCTTTAATAAATCCTTGGTAGAATTTCTTTTGTGCTACATCATCAATTTGCAAATTTTCTAGGAACTTTCTCTTTTGGAAACCAATTAAGTTAGATGCTAAAGATGAGGTCTTAATAATACGCCCATCTTCTTCTATATCATAATATCCCCTAAAATTATCTGCTTTAGAATCTAAATTGCTTAATAAACCATTGTTTACTTTTTCTAATTGTTTCCATTTACTATGATCAAATTTTTCTAATTCAATTAAATCATTAGGATTATGTGTTATTTTACTTGTGTAAAATTTACTTTTATATTTAATTATATCACCAATTTTGTAACTTGTATTCGCATCCCATTCATTTACAGAATCATCTAATAATACATATCCTGGTAATTGTTGTGTTCCATCCCATAACTCAGTTCTATATCCGATAAGTTTAATTCTATTTTGTCGACTGCCAGTCATTTGTGACCAAATAACATCTTTAAATACAGTCTCATTTTCAATAATTAACAGATGTTCTGTTTGTATTGGATTTAATTGAGCCGAATATATACCATCAATTTCTGGACTAGCACTTAATTCAAAAACGTTATCTATACGACTATAAAATAAATCATTTACTATAATACGTTCCTTATTTTGGTTCAATACATTAGTTGGCAACATATTATTTGCTAATTTATCGATTTGTGATGATGTTAAATTTAATTTAATTTTATTACTACCAGCACTTAATGATATTAGCGATCCAACATTAAAATTACTCAAAGTCCAAAATAAAAACTCATTTGCTGTATTATTCCAATCTTCTATTAATCCAAAACTATTTGTTATGTTGTCAAACACAAACCCTATATTTTCTAAATATCGTCCATAACTAATTAGAAAATCAAATGTTTCTTGAATTGAATTATATTCTTTGCCATATGGAATTGATACTGGTTCTGTTTCCCATTCATCATAACGTACCGCACCAATACCACCAGTTTTGGGTAACGCGTCTAATTTATAATAGTTGCCTCTATCTGTTTCCAGATCCGATGCTGTAAAATCAGCCGTTACCATGTAAAACTCATTACCAATTTTTATTACATCACCTGTTTTATATGATTGTCCTGTGAGATAATCAATAAATGCTGATTCTAAACCACCAATAGACACATTTATTTTTTTATTAGTAGTGACTATACTTGGCAATATTTTAAAATGTGGTTGACTAGTGTTATATCCATTAATTTTATATCCATTAATTGTTTTTTCAAGTATAACACCACTATAATTAACACTTTCGATAGGACTACTTTCCAGTAAATGTAAATTATAGTCTTCTTGTGGTATAAAAATATCTGTTGTAGATTTAGATGGAGATATTTGTTCTAATACAATCTTTAATTTGTCTTTGTCAGTAAATCCTGCCATTTTAACTGCTAGATTAAGATTTAAATGATTTAATTCCCAATTAAATTTTGTAGTACTAATACCTAACTGCTTTGCATAATCAATTATCCAGTTATTATAGCCTAATGTATAATCAACTGATAAGTCTGTATTAACATATGAATTGGTTTTAACGCTATTAGGTACAATTGGTAAATTTGTTATTTTATCAATTTTATGTCCTATTGCGCTGGTTGATAACTTACTCGGATCAAACATTAATTCAAAATATTTTGCTGGCTTTGTTAGTGCTAATAATAATTGTACAGCATATGGATAATAACTGGATCGGCGCCAAGCAGTTTCTGCTGGGCCGTGATCACCAATTGTAAAATTAGCCGCTAAATCAGTATCTATAGGACCAAGTATGCCAATGGCTTGTGGTGTTTTTAACTTACCAGTAGCATCTGTTGGAATATAATTAGCAACCATGCCGGTGCGTTTGTATTCATCATACGTGCCTGCCCTGCTACCACTTACAATTTTTCCTGCTTCTAAGTCTGCCCACAGCACTAGGTTATCTCCAGTGTATGGAGCAGGACCGTATGTTGTTTCCCACCAACTTGGTTTAATAGTAAAGCCAAGCATTTCCCAAGGATGTGAATGTGGACGATCTGTGTCGTAAAAATATTTATAAACGCCGCGCCAATATCCTGGCAATGCTTCCGTTCCGCCAAATCTGTCTTTTACTTGACTAAAATTCCAAGTAAAATCATTAGTACCGGCATATACTGTATTTTTGGTATAATCAACATTAAAGTGATTTGCCCATTTTGAAAAATGCATTGCTAAAATATTATTATTTTGTGCTAATGTATATGTTGTTGGTCTATATTTTGTCGGGAAGGTGTCCGTTAATTTAATTAAATCTATATCGTAAACTGCTTTTATATTATTATAAATTCGGTTCTCTAATTCTAATAATAAATTATCTCTATAGTCATTATATGCTGGTGTAATAGAACCGTCATGTCCTTGTATTACGTTAATAGCAACAGTATATGTATCATCAGAATATTTGCTTGGAACATATTTAGGATACAATCCTAATTTAGTTGGTGTTGGTGGTATAAAATTACCGCCAGTGTTTATATACTCAACAATTTTAATAACGTCATTCTCTACTAATATAATATTGCTTGTTAAAGTTACAAACGGTGTTGTAGTAGAAAATATATAATCTTGGTCCTTTAATAACATTACATTATTTTTATAAACTAATACTGCGGATTGTCCAGGAATTGTATCATTATATGTTGTGTTGAGCTCAAATTGTTTATTGTCAACATCAAATACAGTATATGATAGTGTTGTTGTGTCGGTTGAAAACGCCACCATGTCACTATCATAATATGGCATTGAATTACTTTTACCTGAAAACATTGTATGTAAAATATTATTAACATATTTTGAAGTATCTGTTAATTGTTCCATTTTAGCAGCTTGATTTAAGAATTGATTTTTAAATCTGTTGTACTCATTACTAGCATAATCTAGTGCTTGAAAAAAATTATACTGTTTATTAGACAACATATAACCTGCCTTAAGCATACTGCCTGTATTTTGAACGACTTTGGTACCGAGTAATGCAATGTTTTCAATATCTCGTATATTATTGTTACCCAAAGCTGCGCCAGAAAATTCTAAACTATTCTCAATACAACTGCTAATATGATCCCTAACTTGTCCTAATGTAAAATTAGTTGTGGTTAACATACTATTGAGAGGATTATTGCTCAAGTTATTTGGTATTGTATAAAATTCACCACTAGTTAATTTTTCAATACTAGTATCAGTATGTACTTTAATAACTAAAATATCACCAACTGTTAAATTATTTGTAAAGTTAACATATTGGAATCCAATGTCTGTTGTAATAAAATAATCTTTTGTTGTTGTACTTCCAGTACCTTTTTCTTTTAATTTACCATTTACTGTAACAATTAAATTCTTCGCATTAGTTTCTGCTCTTGGAACAGTTGTTACCTTAAACACTTTGTACTCGGAACCCACGACAATAGTTTGTTGTATTAATTGCCTACTTTCAAATGGAGCTTTTATCCAATTAGAAAGTGTGGAATAAGTGGTTACGGCCGTATTCTTATGTAAAAATCCTGTAGCAAGTCTTACAGATGTTGTAGTGCCTGCTATGGCATCAGATGTATATGAAAAACTATCTCTAACTAAATTATCATTAAAAATAATGTCACCAATGTTGGTGAAGTTTTTATATGTTAGGGCAAACCCTAATTCTGTGTCAGCAATACCGGCACTGTTTACCGCATAACTAAAAATATTTGATCCAGCAAACGTGCTACTTGCGTATGTTGAAAAACTATTTCCGTTTTTATCAAATACGTCAAATAATGGTGCTTGGTTCAATCCAGTTTTTACTTGTCCTTTATTCCATTTGCTATTTTTATAATACCATTGTGTGCCTTTGTTAACAACACCTTGATTAACAATAATAGTATTATCAGTAACAGGGTCTGCTACTATAGTGTTTTTTTCTAAATGTATTACCTCGTTGCCACCAATGGTTACCATTTGTACGTCATATATATGACCATTAACTAATGGGTCAGTGTCGGAGGTGAAGATAACTTGTTGCCCAGCGGCTAATACAACACCGTCAATGTAACCACCAGGTTTGCCTTCTAATTCTGTAAAGGCATCAGTAAAAGTTGCATCAACTAAATCAACAGTTGTTAATAATTTTGTGCCATAATCATATAGTTTAAGATCATTATCGAATTCTATAATAGGGCGTTTTGCTCTTACTGCTGAATCATGTACAGCAATACTTTTATTATAAGTTGCTGTTATTTCAATAATTTCTTCATGGAACCAACGGTTGTTATTACTCCATTGGTTTCCATCTATAGCACCACGTTTAATGGTTAGATAATCTTTACTTAATGTAAATACGGCTGATTCTGGTGTATATAATTCACTTAACGGAATTAATCTAATACTGGTGCCTACGTCCGCAACAATATAGTCAATGTTTGCTTGTGTTGACGGCGTAACTGTGCCAGTAAATCGTACTTTAAGACCTGTTGAAAATTTTAATGTTTTAAGTCCATCTAAAGATATATATGTATAAGTTTTCTTCCCTACAATATCACTAATAGTAATCGGATCTGTAATGTCACATCTATCTGGACCTGATTGTAACCAATAGTATTTTGTGTAGTTAATAGTTTTATCATAGTCAATTGGTGGTGACCACACTGTATATTCATTGCTGAATAATTTGTTATGATTATAATTATCACCACCTTCGGCTGCAATAGAGTTAACAATATCAACATATGTTGAGGCAAAATCATATTTTGTTTCAGATAATTCTTTTTTAATAGTAACTGCTGGTTCAAGTTGATAATTTAATCTATCGCTGTCTATTTCCACAACATAACTATCTGTAGTTTTAAAGTTATCTACATCCCGTCTCCCAACAAACCCATTAATTACATCAACTGTTCCTGGTGATACTAATTGGTCTAATGTAGCATTTAAGAATTTTTTATTAACATCAGTTTGGAACTGTTGTGGTAATAAATTTACAGTTTTACGTATGGCCATAATATTTCCTAACTAGTAACAATTGTGCCGCTTGCTCTAATCTTAGAAGCAGTTACAGCATCTATAATTTCTATATCTTCTACTTTAGCATCACTAATAAAAATTTCATTACTGTTGCTTTGTATTTCAAATAAACTACCAAAATTTTGGTTAGTGCCTTTAGGCACAATTAAAATAGTAGCAATATATGGAGTTAATTGATTATGGATATATGCTGATAATTCTGTAAAATAAAAAGTATCGCCAAAGTCCCAATTATTAATATTAAAATAGTCATTAATTGCTTTAATTGTTTGTGTTTTAATCTCAGTATCTGTTATAGTAGTAGCAGAATTTTTTACAATTTTAAATGATGCTTGCAATGTTGCATCTGACTTACTACCAAATAATGATTTATATTTTACTGGATGAAAAATAATTTCATCACTTAACATTTTATAATCTAATAAATTATTAAACTGTGTACTTAATTCACTAGTAGTACTTGTGACAGGTGATATTATAACACCTGTATTGTCTTGAATGTATGTTGTATAGGCATTACTATATGCTCTTGTTAATACGTACATGTCAATAATATTACTTAGGCCTGGGTTAATCCGCCTATCTGATGGTGAATTATGTTTGTAATTAAATTTAAGTGTTTTACGTCCAGTATATTCTTTATAATCTGTACTGACTAAAAACGTGCTATCAGTTTTATTAAACACTCTAAATGCTTTATCTGTAGTTAAGTAAATTACTTCCTTATCAGTAAACAATGTTGTAGAGGCCGCGGCTAATGCTGTTGCTGTGGCATATGTTACGTTAACTGTTTTGGCTGTTAACTGAAATTGATCTGCTCCACTTGAAGTTGTAAATTTTTCAAGAAATACTAATTTATTATTTGGATTTACTGATGGGGCGACAACTAGTGTAAACTGATCTGGGTTGTCAGGGATGCCATCAGCATCACTATCCAAAAATGTTACTAGTACTCTGCGTGAATTGGTTGCGCCTGAAAATTCTGTATCCAATCCGTAAATTTGCCAAATGTGATCTCTATCCATTGCTGTAGAGGAATCAGGCCGGGCATTAATACCAAGTATATTAACTTGATCTGTGATTGTTTTTGCTGTGCGTGAATTATAAATTTTAACGGAATCATCAAAGTAAAAACGTGTTTCCATGTCGCTTTCAATACTATACTTTAATCCTCTATATGTTGTTGTATACGTTGTTCCGTTGCTTTTAAGTTTAATTAACCAGCTTGAATCTTTTCGTAATCCAGTTGTATCACCAGCATACGCAAATGAGAAATCAGAAGTTATATCCATATCCGCCGCCAGTATAAGTATCCACGCTCTTGTTGTAGCATCAAAACGTAAACCAAATTCTTCATGATTAAAGATTTTAGTTAGCATTGCTGTTTCCATAGAGGATGGCAAATCTGTTACAAACTGCGGAATAATTTCAGCAACTTCAGCACCGTCACCAATTAGTTCACTAATTGTTACAGGGCCCAGTCCTGTTGCTAAATTGCCTGCGCCACTGTTGTGTCCATCACCGGTTATACTTTTAATCATTGCCCAAATATTAGCAAACGTGCCCGGATCACCAACACTACCAGTATGTAAACTACCGTCTGATTTAAAATACTTGCCACTTGGTGCGTTAAATTTTACTAGGGCATTTGCGGTCAAATACTTTCTGTTATCTGACGATGGCGCAGCTGCTCCTATAGGAACTGATGCTCCTAAACTATTTTTAAAATATCCCGTGCTTGAATTAGTACTTGTGGTACTTTGTTCCCATGTTGTTACACTAGTTGTAATTCTGTCATATTTGTCAAAGTAATAATGTTTACTAGCAACGTTACGTAATACTGGTTCTATTTTGTCACGAATTACTCGTAATATATCCATCTCATTGGCAAATTCAAAGTCAAATACATTAGAGAAAAATTCCCTAAACAATATACCGTCTGTACCAAATACATTGGTTGAAGAATATTTTGCTGTTGGGTCTACTACATCCAAGTACCGAGAAATACCACTTGATGTTCTGTTTGTTGCTTTTGCTTTAATAATATCATTAGTTGTAGTAATTGGAAAAATATTATAATCTTCTCCAGTTACCATGCGATTTTGAGTGTAGTAACTTTGCGGTGCTTTTATTCTAATATCATCTAGTGTTTCTCGTTGTGCAGAATTACTTATTAGTGTTTCTAAACTTAAAGTCATTGTTAAGGAATGTCTAATATTGTTTCTATTAATATATGCAATAATAAGTGTGACATTTTGTAAATCGTCTGTTTTAATAGTATAATTTAAGCCATTTCCTTTTCTAAAATATCCTCTATAATTCCCTCGTGGAATATCAGAAAAGATACCATCCCCAAATACATAAGAGATTTGATCATTTTCACGTGAGTTAACACTGTATAAAGTGCGGGTATCTCTTGCTAAACTATTATAGATAATATTATTACCACTAGATGCCGGAACTTGTGTCCACAATACAGATAGATCATTATTGTCATCTAATTCATATAACCAAGTATCGTCATTAGTAATATTACTTGTATTAACTAATACTTGCCTGTTAGGTAATGCATCATCTATAGTAAAATCAGCACTTTGTAATGATCCTTCTTTAAAATATACAAAAAATCCGGTATTACTACTACCGTTGCCCTTTCCGTCGTTTTTATAAAGCATACTAAAAGGAGACACATTACTCGGCGCATCTTCATAAACATATGGTTTGCCTTTAAATGTGGCATTCACCACCTCAAAGTTCATTGTAATACTATCAACTGATGAGTCAAATGGATATATTGGGAGTGTGCCTGCTGGTATATTAAGTTGGTATTGTTCAGTTTTAATGTCATTAATAGTGCTTGACATATTCGGTGTGCCAATTTTTTGTGTTGATACCATCGCCGCATTTAGTAACAAATTAAATTGCTCTGTATAGTCAATATTATTAATATCATTCCAGGAGATCACTTTATTTGCTAAATTTTCACCATTGGAATCGTATACATCTTCTGATGTAGTAATACTTTGTAGTTTTAAATATCCCGATGAATTTGTAGTACGTTTTGCATTGTAACTTACTAGCCTAGCTAATCGTAAAATACTTTCTCTACGTTCAGCAGTTGATAAAAAGTTTTCTCTAGAATTTAAATCTACTCGGTAACTAATATTTTGTCCCATGTATGCAATAAGGTCAATCAATGCTACAAATTCTGAACTCTCAATAAAATCATTAAAATCTTCAGGATAATATTGTTTTAGATAATCAATCATTGATTTACGCAATGTCTCAAAATCATAACTCTCAAAGTCAGCATTGATAAAAGATTGATATAATACCTTCCAATCTTCTGCTTTGTATATTGTATTTTGTCTTGTTGTTAATGCCATTATGCTGTGCTCAGTGTTGCTTGTGTATTAGAAGTATTAAAGTCAAATAATAAATTTTGTACTATTTGATCAGGTATATATTTTAATTCTAATTGTATCATCATACCATTTTCATATTGGTCAACCAATACACTTTCCGCTTCTATTCTTGGATCATATGATATAATTTCTTTTATATCATCTTCTATATTTTGTGCTTGTATGTCGGTTAATGGTTCATATAATGAATCCCAGATTATTGATCCAAATGTTGGATTAAATAATTTTTCTCCCTTGCGAATGTTAAAATGATTTAGTAAATCTTGTTTTGCAAGTTCAAATCCACTTAAAGTAAATGAATTAGAGAAATTTTTATTGTGAGTTGAAAACCCTTTATATCTTATCGCCATAATTAATATTTAGTTATTTTAATAATATGCTACTATATAGAAACTATGTATATGTAGCAGCTGTGGGTTTTTCTGTAATATGTGGAGTAGTGCCAGCTTCGGGTGCCGTTGCTGTTTGGTGGCCACGTTCATCTGGTTCATGCATTGGAACACGTTGCATTGCTGATGTATACTCGTAAGTGCCATCTACCTTAAATGTTTTAGAAGTACTTTCTAAAGTAACCCACGGAGTTGCGTATAATGGTATATGAGATGCTTCTTCAGCAGGATTTCCTGCTTCTGTATTAAGTTTAATTGGATGTTCCTTCCCACCACCACTCTTAAGAAATATACATGCTAATGATGTAACACTAATTGCCTCTTTACTAGTAACATTAAACCAATCTGTTGTTTTAATATTATATGTACCAGTAGTAGTTTGTTTCATATTGCCATTAATAAAGAAATGAGCATGTCCCTTACCACTTACTGAACTTGGATTTGTTTCAACTCTTAAATTGTGTCCAGCAAGCATAACCAAATCCTCACCAGATTGTATATGAACATTTTTATCTGCAAGTAAATTCATATTGCCTTCAGTATGCACACTAACATCTTGCTTACTAAAAATATCAATTTGTCCTGCGTTTGTCATCTCAACCCAGGCACTACCTGTAGCATTGCCTATATAGATAATACCATCTGTATCATTTAATAATATTTGATGACCAGTTCCAGTGCGTAAACGTATAAGTTGACTTTCACCACTATTGTCACCATCATCCATAATAAAAGTGTGCCCGGTTTTACGTGACGATGGCCATTTATATCCACTATCGTCAACTTTACTAACCAACCCTTGGGTTTGTTCTGGGCCGCCGGTATTTAATGGGCCTGGTGTGGAGATTCCAAATACGTTTGAAGGAGATTCTCGTTGAGCACCGGATGTTGACAGTCCTCTTGCATAATCACCTTGTAACCCTTGTTCTAATAGAGTGTCAATTAATGGGTGTACTGGACGTGGTATGTTGCCCCATGCTTGTGATGTCTTATGTCCAATTTTATTATACTCTGCTACTGGTACTTGTGCAGCTTTATCAGCAGATACTGCGCCTTTGCCAGCTGCTGAAAATAATTTTGCTTCAGTTGTTCTATCAGTTTTATGAAAAGTAGGACTTACAGGAATACCTGGAACCATATGTAACATGAAAGCATCTGGTATATAAGATATAATATATCCTTTCTCTCTATCTCCCTCGACAAATATTACTAATACTTGGCTGTCAACATCAGGAGTTGGGAACCACATACCATATGATTTGGTAGTATTGTCATAACTCTCTGGTGTTGCTCCTTGAGCATTTGTTCTGCCATAATATGGCAATGCTAGATTGCATAATACTATATTTTCTATCAATTCATGTTTTTTTGCAGGATTAATTTCACTAGATAAACGTTGGCCAACTAAAGCAGGTATATATACAGCAATTCGACCCATGCCGGTATCATCGCCATATCCTTTAACAATTCCTATATATGGACCAGCATTGGGATTAACTGATTTATTATGTTCGCCGGCCGGCTGGCGCGCCGGAAGGCCTGGACCTGTTGATGTTGCCATATTATTTGCCTATCTGTCGATATCTGTAAAGTATCCGATTTGTTTCCAAGTGCGGGTAATATTACCATATTTACCATGCGTGTTTTGATTTTCTTTACTTGCTGAATTGCCGATATCAAATGCCGCTTTGCGATCAGCCGCCGCCTGGGATGAAATAATTTCTAATCTTTTTTGTTGCATTAATGAATCATTGGCTCGTACTAATCCTTGATCAACGGCATTATAATTACTAGTGTTGGGATGTATTTCGGACCCAACCAATCCCAGTCCTTTCTTGCTAGATAATAAAATACGGCCAGCACCGTCTTGTATTACAACACCACTCGTAGTTACATTTGTTGCGACTGTTCTACCTTCCGCCGCCCTCCAAGCTGCTCCTTGTTGTGCTAATCTTTCTTGGCGAGAGGCAGCTACTGGTGATTTTTCATTTAAAACTGGAGTCATTGTATCACTCATTCTAATACTAAAATTATCATGTGGATTAGCTCTGCCAGCAAATGTAGTAGTATCCACAGAGGTAGTAGCAATATTTTCTATACCAGCTCTCCTTGCTTCGGCTGCTCTAAACGCCACAGCATTTTTTGGATTATTATTTTGTATTGCATTTGTATTTGCATCCATAAAAGTATCCTGTGCTCGAGATTCAACTGAGCCTCTACCACCTGAAAATGCATCAAAATTATCTACACCATCTACCGAACTGTTGTTTGCTTGCTCGTTTACTAAGGCATTTTTCTGATCAGGCAGGCTTGAAAAATCGTCAACAGGAGGCGTACCAAAAGCTGGTGCATTACCACTTGTTTCAATATCCATGCCTGACTTAATTCTGTTGTTTAACCAAGAAAAATCGTCTACTTCGGCATTGGACTTTAGGTCGTTTGGATCTTTATAACTTAATGGATTTGTTGCTTCACGAAATTGATTATATTCTCGCGTCATATCCAAAGATTGCAAAAACTCACCATTATTAAAAGTATTCTTAACGGTCCAAACCCTGTAATAGCCACCTAATGTACTATTTTTAAATCTCTTATCACCTATATTAAAATCTGTTATGCCTGTTGCTTCATTTATATCTTCAGGTGTTCTATATACAAGGTATACATGACAGTCTGCTTGGTCACATAATACTGCACCACTAGCAGGATCTACGGCCAGTTTTTTATTATTAGTGCAAACTTTATTCTTTGTTGTCATAGCAAGTATACCATCTTGCTGTAAATAAGCTGGATCGCCTATAATGTTTAATGTGGCACTCATCATATCAGAACCAACTTGCCTGTATAAGTTTTCCATTAAAGTGCCAGCAGCTTGTTGTACTCCTGTTGCGTTATTTGACTTTTTAAATTTGGCCTTCGCATCAGGATTTTGACCACCACCACTTGTCATATCATAACCTGCTTCTTGAGTTCCAGCTGGTGGCACGATTGCAACAGATGTTGAGTCACTATCTCCGCTTTTATCGCTTGTACCCAGTCCCATCATTGCCATAAGGAATGAATTTTCAAATTTAATTTGTAAATCAAGAATATCAAGATTTTGTCCCATATATTGATATTGATAGTTACGTGCAACTGGTGGCATATCACCATCACCAGGTTTTGCCGTAGCATCAGTAGCCACTGGGTCAGTTATTAAAAAAGGATCTATTTGTATAATAGTTGTAGAGGAATATGCGTTTCGTATATTATCATATTCATTTAATTTTTTAGCATATGTTATTTTCCACCACTTTAATCCTGCGCTTGGATTTTTTAATACTCCCTTTTTACGTAAATCTTTAACAGCAGATGCTTCCATTGCAGCTATTGGATCATTTAATTGATCAGTAATGTAAGTACTGTCACGTAATAATTGCTCAAGTAATGACAAATATGATTGTCCGTTGTCGGCAATCACCCATCTTTCTTCACCATCAGTGCCAGTTCCAGTAAATCGGACATTTGTTTTGTGTTTATAAACTTTATCTGCTTCTTTTATCTTTACGCTTGCATGAGGCCCTGGTCGGCGCGTTGCACCTGTGTGTATCATTGTTTGCTTGGCTACTTGTGGGGGTATAAATCCCTTTGCAATTTCAGGTGCGATAGAAAATTCTATTCTATCAGCAAATTCTTGTTTTGCCGGGGCGATCACTTTCGGTTCACCAGTCCCAGAAGTTCCTCTTCCCGCAAAACTCCCTGTTGCGGCTTTTGAATTATCTAGGGTTAGTGCGTCCTGTTCTTTGCTAAATGATTCTTTAATTTGGGTACAAAATTCCTCTATATTTTTTCCTGTTAATGTTTTCATATGCATTGCATTTGTTATGGGATTTTTCTTAACTACTGCCGATGCTAAAAAATCTAATGCATAATTAGTACCACTCGCTGTTAAGTCAAAAGTCATACCAACTAATCTAACTGGAAGCCATCTTGTTGCTGGTTTAATTTTTGTGGGGTTGCCTGCCTCATCATATCCAGTAAACTCAATTTGAATTAATAAAGGTTTCTCTGTCCAATTTGGACCGTCTTCAGTTAATACTGATTCCATTCGTTCTAATAACGTAGTACCAAGTGGTTCAACCACTTCCATAGAACATTCAAATACGTTAGTAGCTCTAGTATTACCACTCATACCCATCATTGCTGTAGTTTGAAATGCCGCAATATAAAAATCTACATTAAATGCATTGTGCCGTCTTTCTGTTTGCACACCGCCACTAGCAAATAATACTTTAGTATTATTTGGCACCCAACCGTGCATCATTTGCCATGAACCGTTTTCCACCATTATATTATATTCTCGATTCGAATTAAATGACAGCACTGATATGTTATAAGTGTAATTGGCGTAATTGTGTAAAATATTATCAGGTGCTTCTGGTCCTTTTTTATTTTTTACTATAGTTTGCACACCAGAAATACTTTCTACACTATCAGAGGCACTTTTAGTTGCGCTTGTTGGTCCCCCTCGTCCAGAATGAACTGGTGACGTAGAACTAGTTGTGCCCGCGGTTGTTGAAGTAGATGAACTTGGTGTTGTAGTACTTGATGTGGCGGATGTGGTATCTTTCTCACTGATCCTTATCAGGCCCATATTAAATCTCCAAAGAATTTGTTAAGGTTGCTTGTTGTGGGAGATATATAGTTACGCCTGTTATAAAATCAAATACAGGATCTTTTAATACATCTGGATTACGCACAGCAAAAACCCACCATAAACCTGATTTACCATATAAATCATATGCTAATAAATCTGGTCTATTATTATACACAGGATCTATTTCATATATTAAGTCATCTTGCTCGGCATTAAAAGATCGCTTAGCCATTAATCCTAATTTATTGTTATTTCTAGGAGTAGTATAATATGGACTTGTTGAAGAATATTCACCAGCCATTAAATAAAGCCTCCTTGACTATCACTACCCAATAAAGAACCATCAGCAAAGTTTTTAAGACCAAATCGTTTTGCTGTAGCAGCTCTCGAGTATGCTGGTTTCAAGTTACAAGTAAGTGTAGTACTTGCTGGAACCATCGTTTTCCCATCACTTGTTGCTATATAATCAACAGTATTTGCCATATCTATTGTGAAGTTAGTAACAACTACAGGAACATTTTTAAAAATATGATCACCATATGCATTTAACCTTAACACTGGTGGTGGCGTTCCTGCTTTTGGATCTTGTCCAAAATACATTTTAGTAACTGTTCTCATAAAATGCAATGCGGCTCGAAACATATCTGCTTCTACTTTGCTATTTGCTGTAAATGGACAAGTTATTTGTATTTCACCAATATTATGGCTTTCAAAAGCTGGATGATCATAATTAGAATGTGTTAATCCTGTTGAGCCATAACTTGCAGTTTGTTGTATGAAAATTATAGGAGTATATGGAAATATAATACCACCTGCATCTTGAAACTTTGTTGGAAACACAGGTCCTGTTATTAAGTCGGCTGCTCCAGAACCTACAGTGAGTTTTGTTCGCCAATCTCTTTGTTGTGTTGACGGAAATAAACTAACGGTTGGTGATGTTTGACTTCCAAAAAGAGAAGCACCAAACGGTATGTGTTTTGCAATCAAGTTTCCTAGTCTTGGTGATAGTCCACGTATAGCCATATTTTTTTCCTAATTTATAACATTATTTATTTGACTTTTTAATATGCATGTATTATAATATAGTATAAATATGATGGAGCAAAACATTAATGATATACTTACGAAACAAAGATATATTAGAAGAAATACACAAATCAAAAATCAGTTATAGTAGTTATCTAACCTCAATCGACAAAGATTATGATCTAATTCTTCCTAATATAGAAAAAATAAACATACGTTCTGTTGCACAAGCTAAACGAAATCGTGCCGCAAAAATAGCAAAAGAAAATCATGCTATTGCTACGGCGGAAAACACAAATAAAAAGAAAAAACCTAGACTAATAGATTATCAATTTAATTGGAAAAAAGTACTAAAAGAAGATCTTGTATTTAGAATATCATCTTTTGAACACATACCACTACAACATGGACGGGTTAAAACACCCAAATCTGTTGCAGATCATTATGAAAAATTACCTTTCCCGCCTTACCAGCACTTTCGTTTCGATGGCAATACTAAGGAAAGTGAATTAACGTGTGTTGGTAAAAGTCATTGGAAAGGTGACTTAGAAACAGGAGAATTTTGTAAAGATCATGGGGATATGACCGATACATTAGCACGAATGTTTATTAAACTATGTGATAGATACGGAACACGATCTAATTGGCGTGGTTATACATACAATGATGAGATGCGTGGTCAAGCAATATTACAACTAGTTCAAGTAGGATTATTGTTTGATGAAAGCAAAAGTCAAAATCCATTTGCTTATTATACAGCAATAATTACTAATTCCTTTACTAAAATTTTAAACACAGAGAAGAAAAATCAAAACATTCGTGATGATATTCTAGAAATGAATAACATGGCACCAAGTTATACGCGGCAAAATCAAAACTCACCCGCTCGCACAGTACCAGTACCAAGTAAACCAGTTACTACTTGACAATTTACTTTAAGTGCGTTATAATAATATAGATGAGTACAGATAATTTATTCAATAAAATAGCAGTATGTACAGACATTCATTTTGGTAATAAAAGCAACTCTTTAACACACAATAAAGATTGCGAAGATTTTGTAGATTGGTTCATAGCAACCGCACAAGAAAACAATTGCGAAACTGCCATATTTTTGGGAGACTGGCACCATCATAGGGCCAGCATTAATGTCAGCACACTGAACTATAGCCTGCGTAGTTTGGAAAAACTAGGCACTTCGTTTGATAATTTTTATTTTATCACTGGCAATCACGACCTATATTATAGAGATAGGCGTGATCTCAATAGTGTAGAGTTTGCTAGTAGATTTAAAGGTATTACAATAGTAAATGAACCGTTTAATGCGGGAAATTGTGCTATTGTGCCTTGGCTTGTGGGTGATGATTACAAAAAACTAAAAAAAGTAAAAGCAAAATATATCTTTGGACATTTTGAATTACCACATTTCTATATGAATGCAATGATACAAATGCCCGAAACTAATGAATTACATGCTGAAGATATGCATAAAGCAGATTATGTTTTTAGCGGCCACTTTCATAAAAGACAACAACGCAAGAATGTTGTATATGTAGGCAATTGTTTCCCACACAACTACAGTGATGCTTGGGATGATGATCGTGGGATGATGATGTTGGAGTGGGATGGTGAGCCAGAGTTTGTTGCGTGGCCTGATGCACCATCATATAAAACATTAAAATTATCGCAGTTATTGGATGATCCTAGTAGCTATCTAACTGATAAAACTTATGCTCGAGTTGTTATGGATATCGACATTTCTTATGAAGAGGCAAACTATGTTAAGGAAACATTTGCTGAACAATTTAAAATGCGTGAGTTAAGTTTATTACCAGATAAAGAGAAACTAGATTTAGATATATTAAATGAAGATATAGAGTTAAATTTTGACAGCATTGACTCTATAGTTATAGACCAACTTTCTAATATTGAGAGTGAACATTACGATCCACAAATGCTACTAGACATATATAGGAGCATTTAATGCTCGTCCTAAAGAATTTAACAGTTAAGAATTTTATGAGCGTGGGTAATCAAACCCAAGCAGTAAATCTAAACAGACAAGATCTCACATTAGTATTGGGTGAGAATTTGGACTTGGGTGGTGATGATGCAGGTGCTCGTAATGGCACTGGAAAAACTACTATTGTTAATGCATTGAGTTATGTGTTGTATGGTTCAGCATTAACTAATATTAAAAAAGATAACCTCATAAACAAAACTAATGGTAAAAACATGTTAGTTACTGTTGAGTATGAGAAGGATGGTCAAGACTATCGTATAGAGCGTGGGAGACGGCCCGCTACATTAAAATATTTTAAGCAAGATGAAGAAAGTTCAGCACAAGGTGAAAATAGGCAAACACAAGAAGAAATAGAACGAGATATAGGGTTGGGACATACTATATTCAAACATATAGTAGCACTTAATACATACACTGAACCATTTTTAGCGATGCGTGTTGCAGATCAACGCGAAGTAATTGAAGAACTATTGGGTATAACTTTGTTGAGCGAGAAGGCAGAAAGTTTAAGAGAAGTAGTTAAAGTAACCAAAGATAAAATAACTGAAGAAGAATACGCAATAAAAGGCATAATAAAAGCAAATGAAAGTATAGAGACAACAATAAACAGTTTAAGATTAAAACAAAAAGTATGGGAAGAATCAAAAAATATAGAAATAGATAAACTAAACAATGCTATTGATAAATTAGTAGCGGTGAATATAGAGGATGAATTAGCATTACATACTAAAAAAGCAAATGTTGAAAAAATAGAATCTAAATTACGTAGTTATGAACGTGAGCGTAAAACATCAGAGAGTTCATTAAAAAAGTATGAGAGAGAACTTAAAAATTATAATACTAATTTAGCGTCAGCGGAAGAGAAAAAATGTCATGCTTGTGGACAACCATTACATGATGAATTACATCAAGAAATGCTTTTAGATATTAACACTGAAATAAATGAACATAAAAGCACAATAAAAAAGGAAAAGAAAAAATTAAAATCTATAACTAAAAAGATAGACGAAATAGACAATACAGATCTTGGAATAGAAACTTTTTATGAAACTATAGCAGATGCTTATAAACATGATTCAAGTTTAGAGTATTTAAAAAAGGAATTAGCAGATAAAATAAAGTCAACTGATCCATTTAATAGCCAAATTGAAGATTTACAAGATTCAGTATTACAAGAAGTAAATTATGATAAATTAAATAAGATAGTAAGATTACAAGAACACCAAGAGTTTTTATTGCGTTTGCTTGTTAATAAAGATTCATTTATACGCAAGCGTATTATAGACCAAAATTTGGCATTCTTGAATAAACGTTTAAGTTATTATTTAGATAGAATAGGATTACCACATACTGTGGAGTTCCAAAATGATTTAAGTGTTGAGATAATGGAATATGGACGAGACTTAGACTTTGATAATTTAAGCAGGGGCGAACGCAACAGACTTATATTAAGTTTAAGTTGGGCATTTAGAGATGTTTGGGAACATTTATATAGTAATATAAATTTATTAATTATAGATGAATTAGTAGATAGTGGGATGGATACACTAGGATTAGAAGGTGCGATAAGCATACTTAAAAAAGTTTCTAGAGATAGACAGAAAAGTGTGTTCTTAATATCCCATAAAGATGAACTGGCGGGGCGTGTTCATAGCGTTTTGACAGTTACAAAAGAGAACGGATTCACAAATTACAGTGATGACGTGGAGATAATGTAAATACAAATACCAAAGGAGTATAGAGATGTCGACAATACATGAGCAAATTTTAGATCAAGTAGACAGTTATTTGAAAGAATCAGCAAAATTCGAAGATAAAGGTGTAAAGGCGGCCGCCGCCCGTGCTCGTAAAGCACTAGGTGAAATAGGCAAACTATCTAAAGCACGTAGAGCAGAAATTCAAGATAAGAAAAACTCTATGTAATGCCTAGTAAGCAAAAAATAAAAGGCGCCACGTGGGAACGAGATGTTGCAAAACATCTAACAGAATTATATGGTGAAACATTTATTCGAGTTCCTCATAGTGGAGCTTACATCGGCGGATCAAACAAAGTACGTAAACAATACCTACATGAGGGAGTAATAAGAACCTTTAAAGGAGATATTATTCCAGGGCCTAGTATGCCCTATTTAAATGTAGAATGTAAAGCATATAAAGATTTCCCCTTCCATCACTTGCTTACAGGTGATGCAAAATTATTAGATGAATGGATTAATCAAGTATTAGATTCAGCAGATGAACATGACTTCAATATGTTAATAATGAAGTTTAATCGAAAAGGCAAATACGTAGCAATAGAAGACAAACATTTACATCATAGATTTAAAAGGCACATTAATTACAAAGGATGGAATTTTAGTGAATACGACCAATTCTGGAAACTAAATTCCAAAACAGTAAGATTACAATCAGCGATAAAAAAAAGGCAAATTAAATATAATATGAAATCAATAACACAACCCACTTTTGGCTCCCATAGGCAAGTAAAAGAAACTAACATAGCAACCTAAACGCAGTTAAGAGCTGCTCGCCTCGAGCACGTAGCATAGGCACGTGAGTACAAGAATTGGCGAAGTTGCAACCCAGGCTAAGGGCGCCAAAAGATGTGGATACAAGAAAAAGAAACCACAACTATTTTAATGTTGATACTATAGCATTAAAGTAGTCCCGCTATGACGAAAGTCAGAAGTCTGAGGTAGGGGGTACAGGGTAACCGCCTCCGTGCTAACGCAATCCTCAATAGTATATAATGAGTTAAACGATGGAAAAAGTACTCATGCTTCTCCTCACCAGGAGAAGTGTGAATAAAACTTCGGGAAAAAGATAACAAATAAATATTACTAAACGTTCAAGGTTCGAATGTAATGAAGAACCAGTTGAACGTAGTTCAACTATGCAATATACATACGAAACACACTTCGGAAAACAAGAAACTCGAAATGTAATAATAAATTATGTAAGTTTACGCAACGTAGATCCACGGGAAGAATATCTAGCACTTGAAAAGGGATTTGCTTTAGATATTGTTAAAGGTAAAGAAGAATGGTTCATGTCGCGTAATACGCGAATTAAATTATCAGAAACAAATTATGATAAGTTAGATTGGCAGTTGGGGTTAGCATGGCATTCAAATATAAAAGAAATGCCTAGTATGTTTCAAAACATTTTAACAAAGTATATACATCATAATAATTTCAAAAACATTTGGACTGTTAATGAAGATCATGATCGGTACCGATATATTTTATATTATCATAAAGGTAATATAGTGGCAATAACTAAAATGCTTCATTATCATCCACCATTTCCATTTGCTGATCATGACATATTAGAAACAAACTTTTTTATATGGAATTATCATGAACCTGAATTACATTTAGGAACTCTGACATTGGAACATGAGATTGCTTGGGCAAAAGAATTAGGTTTAAAGTATTTGTATACTGGTCCTGGATATGAGCAAAGTAGCATATACAAATCCAAATTCGACGGTTTTCAATGGTTTAACGGAATGGAATGGAGCACCGACGTGGAAAAGTATACACTACTTTGTCAACGGGATAGTAAAATACGGAGTTTTAAAGCGTATACTGAGATTTAATCAATATACTTTTTAAATTCTTCTGGAGTGGATTCAAAGCGCCATAGTGTGACCCAACTTAAATGTTCTTTTGTCCAACTTTTGTAATAGTTTGTATTTTTTGCGAGTGCTAGTGATGCGGAATTTAAAACATCCAGCCTTGCCACTAGAAACAAAGCCGCTTTGCCGAAGTTTAGTTCTAAGCCTTCGTGCGTTTCAACGTTGTGTGGGTGATCATCTAATGCTACTAAATTCATAGGCATTAAGTAATCGTTGATTTCATCTGAAATCTTTGTATACTCCTCTGCGGAGTATCTTTCTGTAGGTGTAATTACTGCTAGAATTTCAACACCTTCGTCTGTCCAAGTATCACCAAACTCCTTTAACTTGTTAAACAAGTCGTCATAAACAATTTCAACTCTCATTGTATTGTCTCTTAAAGCTGCTTGAGCATATGGACATGCTGGCAAATTGCCAAACTCTTTGTGCTTCTTGGCTACAAAGTTGTTGATCCAATCGTATAAAGCGTCGATGATTTTATTTTGTTCAATAATGTCATTTGTCATTTTTTACCTCCTATGATCAGAATTATTGTGGGGATTTTACAGCGGGGTTTTACTACGGGTGTAGTATTAATATTTAGTCGTCCGGCACAATAGTAAAGTAAGTATGTTTTAGAAAAAAGGCATACCAGTGTCTTTTGTTGTTTTTAAATTTTCAGTAATAATTTCATTAATTATTTTTCTATCTTTGAAAGAAGTGCCGTAGGCTTCCGTAATGGTTATACCGCCTCGCATATACCATGTTATTTTTAGAAGTTCTTGTTTTATGGCCCCTACTTCTTTCTCGTAATTGTCAATTAATGCAATTACGTCTTCATACCCCATGGATAGAAGCCTTATACGAAAAAACTTGAATAATCAAATAGTAATGGCATATTTGATTCGTGTTCACATTCAGGACATGTTATAACTACAGGAGCAAGTGCTGTTTTTTCTCGTATTGTTTCCAATGTAGCAGTAATTTTATTAAACAATTTTATACTAGTGTTATTAACAAAATCTATTATTTCTTCTTTGTTTACAACAAGTTGTCCGTCTGGTAATTCTATACCATGGATTCCAGAAGTTATAGTACTAATATTAATATCAGTCATATTTTTAAGTATTTTATTATATATTTCTTTTACTTCGTCTGGATCCATACCCTCAGAATTAGATGCTAGTTGTATTGCTTGTTGTTCTTCAAAAGCTCTTCGTTGCAATAATGATAATTCTAAATAAGATAATGGTTTAATATGAACTTTTATTTCTCCATACGTGATAATAGTAAGTTCATTATTGAATGTAATATTGCTTAATTTGTCAATGTATCCATCCAAATTTAATCCTACAACATGTTCATGATTGCATTCACCACATGTTTGTTCTATTTCCATTTGGTTACCATATGATGCTATACGTATTGCTATTAAAATGTAATCAACATCAGATGCTGGCATTGACCATGCATCTTTGATACTTGGAATACAACTTTGAATAACTTGCGCTACTGCCTCTCCAGATATTAACGCGTCTGGTGTTTTGATGATAATATCATCCTTTGCTGTCATTGGATATACTGGTACTTCTCCCGTTGCTGGCATCTCCAGCGTGCCTTCTGGATAAAATTGCCCTCCACTTGGTAATGTGATGTATATCTCTGGTTGCCTATAATATTGTATTAGGACACTATCTGTACTCATTCGAAACCCTCAAAATTTGATGTATAAATAATAACATATTACAATATTTACCCAATGTAATTAACTACGTATATTATTATGGCATTAGATCCAGTAGAACAAGCGGCGATAAATCGAATAAACTCTTTATTTGCGAGTGTCGGTGCGGAAGCAGGCAATGCAGCTAGTAGATTAGGTGACGTAGCACGAGCTGCAAGCGATGCATCTGGTGGCCTTGGTGGATTTGTATCTTCTCTTGGTAGTGCTAGTTCTGGCGTTACTGGTTCCACTAATAAAATGACAAGTTCAATGAATGCAAGTGCTGGAAGTATTACGACTTCTGCCGGTATTCTTGCCGACGCATCTCAAAATATTATAGGAAAGATAGCATCTGCCGTATCTGGAGGAACTGCAAATTTTGCTGATGCTGGCGGACTAGCAACAGGTATGATGGGTGGCGTCACTAAAGCTTCGGGACTACTGGGTAAGAAATTCGCAGGAATGGCCAAACCTTTAGCTGTAGTTGGTAAAGTCGCTGGTGTTTTAGGTACAGCCTTGGGCGCGGCCGCCAATTATAATAATGATTTATTACAAAATTGGCGTGGCTTAACTCGAACTGGTATATCATTACAAGGTGCGATGGAAGAAGTTGGTATAGCACAAGGCAAAGCAAATTTATCATTACACCAACTAAGTAGCCATTTGAGTAGTAATAGTGAAGCATTTGCTGTGTTAGGTGGAACAGCAAGTGGTGGTGCTGAAGCATTTCTACAACTTCAGTCAACATTACAATCTGTAGACCTTGGTTATGATAAATCCAGTAGATCTTTTAGGGAATCGTTAGAGACATTGGGTATTACTTCTGATGAAAGTGCTAGTCTTATTACTGATATGCTTGGAAGCCAAATGCTGGCAGCTAAATTTAGGAATCTAGATGAAAAATCCCAGGCTGAAAGTACTGCTGATTATATTATGAATTTAGATCAGTTATCCAAATTAACTGGTAAAAGTAGAGAACAACTAGCACAAGAGCAAAAACAAATGGCCAATGATACTCAATTTCAAGCGGCTATGAATGGAAAATCCGCAGAAGAAATGGCTGCTATGCAAAGTGCAATGCAGAGAATTCAAGAGGTTGGCGGGCCAGCAGCTGTTGAAGCATTTAAAGCAAGACTAGCAGGCGTTGTTCCTGCAGGTAAAGAAGCACGGATGTTATTGGCAACACCAATGGGTAAAGTTGTTGAAGAAATGGCTGGAGAAATGGCCGGCGCATCCGGCGCTGATCAAATAGGCGGAATAGCCGACAGTTATACTAATGCGTTGGGTGAAGGTGCTAAACAATCACGTGATATGTTATTACCATTGGCTAAAGCAGGCGGATTAGTAGCAGGCGAGTTTAGTTCATTATTTGGTGTAATGAACAAAACTGTAATAAGAAATCAAGGATTAATTGACCAACAAGAAAAATTGACAGGAACTGTTGTTGATTTAAACATAGCGATGCGAGCAATGTTAGATAGTGTATCTGGCACTAAAAGGGAAGATCCAACAGATCTAGATAGTGAGATAGTACAAGTTGGTTCAGATTTAACTAATACAGTTACTGAAGTGACAACATCATTGCAGGAAATTGTTAACTTCGTACAAGTAAAGTCTGCGGAACTTTCTAGGGATTATGTACCACCTGCACTTAAGGCGGCGATGGGCGCATGGAATGGTGCAATGGCCCTGGGTGAAGAGGTTGGTGAATTTTTCGGCCAGAGTTGGGACATGCCTAGAAGCGCATATAATCGTGATGTACGGAATGTAGAAGGCGATGCTCCCCCAACCCGGGCCAGAAGAGCCCAGGGCCCTACTAATGCGGAAGCTCCCCAGTTGGATAATGCCAATCAGGCAACGTTAGACGCTATTGACGCACTCACGGCTCAAAACGCCATCCGTCTTTCCCAGGGGAATCCCGCGTCTGACAAGGGTAGACTGGGTCAGGCAACCAGAGACGCTATTGCCCCCGCTACAGAACAAACAAATATGCCCGTGGATCGCCTCGCGGAGATGCAGAATGCAGTTGGCCAGCAACTAATGAATACACTTAATGCATTATCAGCTGATGAATTAATGAATGCTGACCAACTTCAGAAAATCCAACAACAGTTTATTGAACGAGAAGTTGCAGCTATTGAGAACTTAGGTTATACGATGACGGACTCACAGACTATTACTTCACAAAAATTTGATGAACTTGTGAAAATATTTCAGAAAGCACAATATCAACAAATAACTGGTGCTAGTGACGCAGATGTTGACGCAATGCTTTCGACCGCACCTGGCGAGCAAATTGTCGATATTGCTAAAGTGTTAGGAAAGACAATCGAAGACAATAGAGCGGCGGAAGAATTAGTGAATAGGAAATTATGGGTAGGCACTAGTAATCAAGATTTAGCAACGTTAATTGCTCAGTCTCAAAAAATATCCGCTGACAGGATTATTGAAGCTATTGAGATGGCAGGCAAAGGTTCTCCTACACCGCGACCATCCAATAACGACATCGCCGGCAACGAATATGCAAAACAAGAAGGCGTCCGTTAAACCAAATTAAAATAATAATAATATAAAATAGGGTAAATAGTAGTAGAGAGTAATTATAATGACTTGGAAGAAATATTTTACACAGCCTAGCAATGTCGTTCCATTGCGTAATGGCACACCAGATGTAGGTTTTAAAAACTACAGCTCAATATTACCTGAAGTATATTCAGGACATCCTAATCGTATTGAACGTTATGTTCAATATGATGGTATGGATCAAGATAGTGAGGTTAATTCAGCACTAGATATTCTTGCTGAATTTTGTACACAAACCAATACGGAATCTGGCATTGCTTTCAAAGTTCATTACCATGAAGATGCTACAGATACTGAAGTAGATCTTTTACAATCACAATTACGACATTGGTATAACTTACAAGGGTTTGAGCGCAAAATATTTAAATTATTTCGTAATGTATTAAAATATGGCGATCAACTTTTCATTAGAGATCCAGAAACGAAAAAATGGCACTTTGTAGATAGTGCTAAAGTAGAAAAGATTGTTGTTGATGAAAGTGCTGGCCGAGAAATTGAACAATATACAATTAGAGATATTGCTGTAAATTTTGAAACTTTAGCAGTTACTGAAAAAGATACCACAGGTAGTACCATTCCTAACTTAACTAACAGGCAAGGAAGTCCAACAAGTCAAACAATGGCAGATTCGGCAAAATATAGTTATGGTAAAAAGTCTGTTGCTGTAGATGCAAAGCATATTGTTCATATTAGTATGACAGAAGAAATGGATGGCAGTTGGCCATTTGGTAATAGTATTTTAGAAAATATTTTTAAAACTTATAAGCAAAAAGAATTGCTTGAAGATGCTATTATTATATACAGGGTACAACGAGCACCAGAGCGCAGAGTATTTTATATTGATGTAGGTAACATGCCGTCTCATATGGCTATGGGTTTTGTAGAGCGTGTTAAAAACGAAATACATCAACGTAGAATTCCTACTACAACTGGCGGTGGTACTAAAATGATGGATTCAACTTATAATCCATTGTCGATAATGGAAGATTACTTTTTCCCACAAACAGGCGAGGGGCGTGGTAGTAAAGTTGAAACATTACCAGGTGGTGAGAACTTAGGCCAAATTGATGATTTAAAATTCTTTACTAATAAAATGTATCGAGCATTACGTATTCCAAGTAGTTATTTACCATCAGGTCCAGATGAAGGTGTAGCAGGTTATACTGATGGTAGAGTTGGTACAGCATTAATACAAGAGTATAGATTTAATGAGTATTGTAAGAGATTGCAAACTATTATTGCTTCTGTTGTTGATGATGAGTTTAAATTATTCATAAAATCACGTGGTATTAATATTGACAATAGCATTTTTGAAATTAAATTTAATGAGCCACAAAACTTTGCATCATATAGACAAGCAGAGTTGGATAATACAAAAATTTCAGCATTTGCACAATTAGAGCAATTGCCATACTTGAGCAAACGTTTTATGATGGTGCGTTATTTAGGATTAACTGAAGAAGAATTGTTACAGAATACTACAATGTGGCAAGAAGAAACAGGAAATTCACCTAGTGCTAATATTGAAGGTTCTGATATGAGATCAATTGGTATTACTCCAGGTGGATTAGAAAGTGATATGGGAATGGCAGAAATGCCTGAACTTCCAATGGAAGAAGGTATGGATGGAATGGAAGGTGAGGCAGGAATGACGCCCGGCGCACCTGAAGTAGCACCTACAGAACCAACACCAGTTTAATAAATACTAATATGCTTTTACTAGAGATTTTTACAGATATTGACATGAAAGAACCTGACACGGATGATAAGCATTCACGTTATGATCCTTCTGATGATCAAACTGTAATGAAAAAAGATGATACACGAAAAACTCGTTTAACATTAAAACAAATTAATAAAATTCGTCGAATGCAAGAATTACGAACATCTGAACAATTAGAAGACGAAAAACAATATGCAATCCAATATGCCCCAGCACCAGCGGCACCTATGTAAAATTACCCCTTTTCACTCATTTTACCCCTATAATCAAGTATATTAGCAAATTATAATTAAATATAATTATATATTTGTAATTTGTACCTTTATGAAATAAAAAGGAGTGATTTCGCTATGAGTAATAAATTTGAGCAGTTGCTCGATTATATCATCAACGAAGAGCAAGATAAAGCCAAAGAGCTTTTCCATGAAATTGTTGTGGATAAGTCTCGTGAGATTTATGAAGGCTTGATTGATGAGCAAGATCTTGAAGCTATTGAAGAGGAAATTGAAGAAGTAGAAGAAGAAATTTCCGATAATGAAGTTGATGATTTTGTTAATGATATTGAGAGCGACGAAGAAGGTATGTCACTAGAAGATGCTGGTGAAGACCTTGAAGACGTTATGGACATGGATGCCGATGCCGATGCAGAAGGCGAAGAAGAAATGTCCGATGAAGAAACAGATGAAAGGATTAGTGATCTAGAATCTGCATTTGATGATTTACAAGCAGAATTTGACAAGTTGATGGCAGAAGTTAGTGGTGAAGAAGGTGTCGAAGGTGAGGAAGAACTTGCACCTGAAGAAGACCTAGAATTTGAATCAGTTGAAACTGATGAAGAGCCAGTAGAAGAAGCCAAAGACGATGACGATGACAAAGAAGAAGTTACAGAAGACCTAACACCAGCACCAGCACCAGTAGGTGATAAGAGTGATAGTGGTTCAGGTCCAGTAGCAAGTAAGAACCCAATGGACGCAGGTGGTGCAAACGCATCAAACCTTGGATCTAGTAGTTCTGAGTCAGGCGCATCAGACCCAGCAGTACAAAAGGGTAAAATGTCACCAAAAGCTGAAGTAAAAAACAAGGCATAATTTAAGATGACTTATCTAAAAGAACACTTGACATTTGACCAAGCACGTATGGTAACCGAGACTGATGCAGACGGCAAGGATTTATATATGAAGGGTATTTGTATTCAAGGTGGTGTAAAGAATGCAAACTCAAGAGTATATCCAGTCAATGAAATACAAGACGCCGTATCAACATTAAATGAACAAATCAATCAAGGCATGTCCGTATTAGGTGAGGTTGACCATCCAGACGATCTTAAAGTTAATTTAGATCGTGTTTCCCACATGGTTACAGAAATGTGGATGGACGGACCCAATGGCTATGGAAAACTTAAAGTTCTTCCAACACCAATGGGTAATTTAGTCAAAACAATGCTAGAGTCAGGTGTTAAATTAGGAGTATCCTCCAGGGGTTCCGGAAATGTAAAGGAATCATCCGGAGATGTTTCAGAATTTGAAATAGTCACGATTGACGTCGTGGCACAACCAAGTGCTCCAGATGCATATCCAACAGCAATTTATGAAGGCCTTCTCAATATGAGAGGCGGCCATCAATTGTTAGGAGTAGCAGCTGAAGTACGTGAGAATCAACAGGCGCAAAAATATCTCAAAGAAGGGATTTTGCGTCTCATAAAGGACCTAAAAATTTAGGAGAGCATTATGATAGAAGTATTCAAACCACTTATCGACAATAACCTAATCTCAGAAGAAGCAAGAGATGAACTTCAGGAGGCTTGGGACACCAAGTTGACAGAAGCTGCTGAGCAAAACAAAGCGGAACTCCGTGAAGAGTTTGCACAGCGTTATGAGCATGATAAGGAAGCAATTGTCGAAGCCCTAGATACAATGGTTACAGATTCTCTAAAACAAGAAATCCAAGAATTTGTTGAGGATAAGCAAGCAGTAGTTGTTGAGCGAGTTGCATACAAGACAGCAATTGCAGAGCATGCCGATATGCTTAACACATTCGTAACAAAAAATCTAACAAATGAAATGCAAGAGTTTCGCACAGACAGAGGTTCGCAGACTGAAGCATTTGGTAAGTTAGAGGATTTCGTAATCAAAGCATTAAGTGAAGAAATTGTCGAATTCAATGAAGACAAACAAGACGTAATTGATACAAAAGTTAAGTTAGTATCTGAAGCGAAAGCAAGACTAGCAGAACTTAAGAAGACATTTATTGAGCGTGGTGCTAAGATGGTGGAAGAGACTGTCACCAAAACTATTAAGGGTGAGATGTCACAATTAAAAGAAGATATCCAAAGTGCTCGTGAGAACAACTTTGGACGTCAGCTATTTGAAGCATTTGCCGCCGAATATTCAAATTCATATATGAATGAGAAGACTGAAGTAGCAAAGCTAATGAAGCAACTTTCCGATAAGGAAAACGAACTTGCGGAAGCAAGTAAAGAAGTAACAGAAAAAGATGCACTTGTAGAAGCAAGAGAGAGTGAGATCAGAATTATTAATGATCAAGCAAGCAGAAAAGAAGTTCTTTCAGAAATGCTTAACCCATTGGCTAAGGATAAGAAAGAAATTATGGAAAGTTTACTTGAATCAGTTCAAACTGATAAACTTAAAGCATCTTTCGACAAGTACCTGCCCGCAGTTATTAATGGCGATGGTAGTGGTATAAAACGCAAACTAACTGAGTCAGTAAAGAAAGAAGTTACCGGTGATCGTGAAATCAAACAAGAAACTCAACCAGAGAACGATATCACCACTTCTAACATTATTGATATCAAGAAGTTGGCGGGATTAGCAGTTAATTAATTAAAGAGTTTAGGAGACACAAATGTCAGAACTATTAACAGAACGTTGGGAAGAAACCAAAGAAGCCTTATGTGAAGGCCTTGAAGGTACGCAACGTAGCACAATGGCAGTAACTCTAGAGAATACAAAGCAGTATCTCTCAGAAGCTGCAACAGCAGGCGCGACTGCTTCAGGTAACATTGCTACACTAAACCGTGTAATTTTACCAGTAATCCGCCGTGTAATGCCATCAGTAATCGCTAACGATATCGTTGGTGTACAACCAATGGCAGGTCCAGTAGGACAAATTCACACATTAAGAGTACGTTATGCTGATACAAATAACGCAACAGGTACAGCAAATGACGTAACAGCTGGTGATGAAGCATTATCCCCATTCCAGATTGGTCAAGCCTATTCAGGCGATACAACCGCCGGATTGGGTGCAGCTACTTCAGCACTAGAAGGCGCCGCAGGTAACCGTCTAAGCATTCAAATCTTAAAGCAACCTGTAGAAGCAAAAACCAGAAAGCTATCCGCTCGCTGGACTTTTGAGTCTGCACAGGACGCAAATGCAATGCACGGTATCGATATGGAAGCAGAAATTATGAGTGCATTAGCACAAGAAATTACTGCTGAAATTGACCAAGAGATTCTTGGTTCACTTCGTGGTATTGCTTCAACTGGTTTTACTTTTGATCAGGCAGCAGTATCAGGTACAGCAACATACGTTGGTGACGAACACGCAGCTCTAGCAGTTGTTATGAATCGCGCCGCTAACCGTATTGCACAACGCACACGTCGAGGCGCAGGTAACTGGGCAGTTGTTTCACCAGCTGCACTAACAGTGCTACAAAGCGCATCAACAAGTGCATTTGCACGTACAACAGAAGGTTCATTTGAAGCACCAACAAATCAAAAGATGGTTGGTACATTGAATGGCGCATTGAAAGTATATGTAGATACATACTCTGACGGTGCAACACTAGTTGGTTATAAGGGTTCAAGCGAGGCAGACGCCGCCGCATTCTATTGCCCATATATCCCACTAATGAGCTCCGGCACAGTACTAGACCCAGCAACTTTCGAACCAGTCGTAGGCTTCATGACACGTTATGGTTATGTCGCACTAACAAATACTGCATCATCACTAGGTAATGCAGCTGACTACCTCGAGAGTATTACTATGTCTAACCTCTCATTCACATAAGTTTATAACTTATTTGACGAAGAAACCACCCTATTGGGTGGTTTTTTCTTCTTGTAATATATAAATATAGGAAAGTCATTAAAGGAGATTTAATATGGCAACAGTAACAAGAACAAATCCAGCCGCAACAACAACAGGTGTTGAAATGGTTGGTCCAGATCTAACATTTTTTACAATTGATTATATTGTGGCAGTAAACGGTTCAGCAGGCGCCGCTGGCGCACAAGCAGCTACATTGCGTATAATTAACACAATGCATACAATTGTTGCAGCCGGTCCATTGCATAACTCAAATACAGAGCAAACTTTCGCAATTGAGGGTCCTTTGTTTACCCCAACAGGTGGCACAACATTACAAGCACAAATTAGAGCATTAGGCACAGTAGATGGTGTTTCACTTGCAGGCGCAGTAGTAACAGTAAAAGATTTAAGTATTGGAACATAATTAAAGTTATAAGTTTCAGGAACAAACCACCCACTTTGGGTGGTTTTTTCTTGGATAAATACAAATGCGTAGTAATACACTACGTTTATGGGGAACACCATCCCCGTAATCCATAGAATGGATAACCTTAAGGAGAAACAAAATGGGAAGACCAATTAACAAAAAGCACATTGGTGACGGTGTAGGTAAAATTCAAGTCACCGCAGTACGATTCGCAGCCGGCGCAGAAGTAGCTGCCGCAACAGAAGCACATATTATTCAGCAAAAAGGAACTAAGAAGTTTAAAGTAACTGATGGTTCCAAAACTGAAGTAGTTACCCTAGTAAATAAGAGCCCAGGCTCATTAGCAGCTAGTGAAATGTGTATTAACGTTACAGACTCACTTGGTGTATCAAAGCAGATCACAAAATTACGCAACAGAACCTTCCAAGTTGAAGGCACATCTAACGCAAAGTGGTCACGTTCTGCTACTGGTACTTCATCAGCAGTTGAAAAAGTTATCACAGGCGCAACAGCCGCCAACCCTGTAGTAATTACAAGTAATGGTCATGGACTTGCAAATGGTACAAAAGTTTCTATCCGTGGTGTAGTAGGTATGGTAGAACTTAATGTTGAAACAGCATTTACTGTAGCATCCACAGCTACTAATACGTTTGCATTATCAGGTATTAACGGTTCTGCTTATACAGCATACACTTCGGGTGGTGTTGCAACAGCTGCCGCTGTAACTTCTGGTTCAATCGTAGTTGACGCACAAGTATCATAAACTTTATAAAGTTAGTGATTTTGAAGAGGGGCCACGTGGCCCCTTTTCTATTTAAAAATTGTATAAATAATATAACATTGGAAATAACGAAATATGGCTAGAAACCTTACGACAAGTGGTGATTATACAATTGATGCTGGTACAAATGATATTAAATTAACAGCATCTGATATTACAGTTACTGGTAATTTAGCAGTTACCGGCACAACCACTACTATTACAACTACCAACACAGCAATAACAGATAATGTTATTGTTTTGAATAAAGATGAATCTGGTGCAGGTGTTACTGCAGGTACTGCTGGTGTAGAAATTGAACGTGGTTCAGTTGATAACGCATCAATTATTTGGAATGAAACGACTGATAAATTTAATTTAAAAGTAGGATCAGGATTAGCGGCGTTAGACGTACTTAATGTTACCTCATCTGGTGGCTTAACAATAGGCGCAATTACTATCACATCTATATTAGATGAAGATAATATGGCAAGTGATAGTGCTGTAGCATTATCAACACAACAAAGTATTAAAGCATATGTTGATACTACAGTTTCTGGCTCAGCTGGTGGTGCTAATACACAAGTTCAATATAATAGTTCAAGTGCATTTGCTGGTAATTCTGCATTTACATTTAATAGTGGAACAGGAGCAGTAGGAATTACTGGACAATTAAATATAGATAATTTAAGAGCAGACGGCAATACTATTAGTTCAACAGACACAAATGGTAACATTACACTTAGTCCTAATGGAACTGGAGTGATTACTTTGGGTAAAGCAGCTGATGTAAGCATCCAGTGTAATTTTGCAGACCAAGGTAGTGATCCAAGTGCTACAGCAACTAAGAATAAAATTTATTCTAAAGCACCAAGTGGTGGTGGTACAGGATTGTATTTTGTTAATAACACAACGAGTGGAGAAATGATAAGTAAAAGTAAAGCAATTGCTTTTTCTTTAGTATTTGGTGGATAAAATATGGCAGTCACAATAACAAACATAGTAAACGTAGCTTCAACAGCAGTTTTTACGGCATCAGGTAGTGTTGCGGTTACAGATATAATAATATTTAATACAGATCCTCATGCAGATTCACATTTTCATTGGAAACTAAACTTAGTACCTAGTGGTGATGGTGTGACAGTTAATAATGTATTATTTAATTCAGGTGGTGGTGGTGCTCTTACAGTGCCAATTTTACCTGGATCTAGTATACATGTAAATACTGTTTCAGGTATGGTAGCAAATAAATGGCTACTTGCTAATGGTGATAAGTTTTATATTGATTTAGACGCCACATCTAATTCATCTGGAACCTGGTCAGGTTCTCCTGCTACAGTTCCAGTAAACGTATTTGTTAATTACATGAGCTTATAATATGCCTTTTGATAGCACTAGACCAGAATACTTTCCACATTCTATTTTTAGATTAGCCGACACTAAAGGCATGGCTGTGCCTACAGGCACAACTGCTCAACGGCCGGTAGCTCCTATTTTAATTAATGGTGCAATAAGATATAATTCTACTTTAAATGCTATAGAAGCATATATTAATGGTTCTTGGGGAACAATAAGATCAACAGGTACCTCAACTATTACTAAAGACACAGCAACTGGCAATAATGTATTAACGGCATTTAATATGTTAAGTGCTAGTGTTGCTGATGAGAATAATGTTTTAATTTTTATTAATAACGTTTTTCAAGAAGCAGATGTAGCATATACTATATCAGGAACTACTGTCACATTTACTTCCGCTCCTCCGAACACTCATAAAATAGTAGCATTGAGTGGATTTGATACCGTTTAATACTTTTACCAAACTAAATAGTATAAAGTGTTATACAATCGGAGAATAGTATGGCTATAGGTCGCGTTTCAGGCCCGATGTTACAAGCAAACCTTGAGCGTCAAGGTTCCAACCTAGCATTTGAGACTAATTTATTATATTTAGATGTTACTAATTCACGTATCGGTGTTGGTACAGCATCTCCAGGATTTTCTTTGGAAGTTGCAGGCGATGCTGAGATTGGTAATGTTGAAATAGACACAAATACTATTACAACAACAAACACTAATGGTAACTTGATATTAAATGCTAATGGTACAGGCACTATTGATGTTTCAAGTAAAAAGATTACTAGTGTGGCCACTCCAACAGCAGGAACAGATGCCGCAAATAAAACATATGTAGATTCAGTAGTTGGTACAACTGATGGTATGGATCTTGATTTAGGTACTCCAACTGACAGTAGTTTAACAGTTGATGGTGCTTATTTAAATTGGCTTACAACTACAAAAGTTACAGATGCTATTGATGATTTAAACGAAGTTACAGAAAATATTCGTAATGATACATTTGTTAAATCAACGTCATTTGTTGCAAACGTTACTTCTGGTGGTGCTGGTTTAGTAGTAACTTTAACTATTACTACTGTTGGTAATCCTAATAGATATGATATTACTTGGGGTGATGGCAATAGTACAAATAACACATCAGATTCTACGCCAACACATACCTATGCTACAAACGTAGGCTCACCATTTACTGTAACAGTTCGTGCTTATAATAATGGTGGAGCAGGATCTGGTAGTGAAGCAAGTTCTACAAGAACAAGCTACATTATAATTTATACAGCCAACCCAGTTGTAAGTTTTGCCGCATATGCCGCTTCCACAGGTGGCAGTCCAATTACATATTGGGATGACGGTGCAACTGTTTATTTTGATAATAACACAACAAATATTGGTGGAGCAACCATACAATATACTTGGGATTGGGGCGATAGTGAAAGTGACAATGTTATTTCAAGTGATAGTGCCGCAGGTGGTAGTGTTGGTGCTAGACTTGCTCATACATTTACAGCAAGCACGGAACAAGAACGAACTAGAACGGTTGAACTAACATTAGATGCACATAATACTGCGGACCCATCACAAATACCTACTGATAGTAGTACTGCTCATAAGATTTATGATACACATACGCCAACAGTAGGATTAAGTGCTACAACAGGTATAAACCAAGAAGGCACAAGTGGATTGCCAATAACATTTACTAATAACACAGAAGCAACTATTGGTAATTTTGCTACTTACGGACAACAATATGTTTATACTTGGGGTGATGGCACAGCAAATACCACAGTAAACGTAGGTGTTGGAGGTTCAGGTGATACAGGTAATACTTTAGCACACACATTTGCATTAAGTGGAGCTAACCAAGCGGCTGGTAATGATGTAGATTATACTGGTAACTTACGAGTAACAAGTAGTCATTCAAGTAGTCCGTTTATAAGTGCTAACTTTACTGTACACGTAGAGCCCGATGTGCGTTGCAACATTGCGGCAACTGCGGTAACAATAAGTGACCGCTCAGGTGATAATCAATATGATTTGTACGATTTGACTGACTATAATGGAAATAATAGAGCACTAGTAAGAGCAACTAATACATCACAAAATGCTGACAGTTATGTATATACTTGGAATGATGGTGACACTAATAATGTTACAGAAGATGGTTCAGCCGCGGGTAGTATTGGTGCTACATTAGATCACAGCTATGCTGGCGAATCTGCCGGCAACTATATTGTAAGTGTGTTAGCATCAGGCACTCCAGATTTAACAGCACAAACTGATACAGATGCTGACCAAACATTTACTATAAACGCAACTCCAGCCGCTCCAGGTAACTTGAGTGCAGAGTCACTTACATTGTCAGATTCATATCAAGGCTCAAGTCCAAAATTGTGTTCTGGTTTTGCTGATAATAGTACAAGTAATCCTTTAAGTGCTGGTGCAAGTTTAACAACAACTACAGCAAGACGTTATACAAGTGGTACAATTGATACAAATAATGTTACTAATGCTTATAATGGCGGAGCAGGCACACTCACAGCCAAAGTTAATGGTGTAGATAGAGGTAATAAAACATTTAGTTCAACATTAAATGAAAATGGAACGTTTACTTCACTTGTAGTATCTGACCAACGAGACGCCAACGATACTATTAGTTCATCAACATACCCAACAGGTTTTTATCAAACATTTGATGCTAAAATTACACAAGCATTGGGTAGTTATACAGTAGGTGTTAATGATGAAAGATTAGAACATAGTGCTACGGGTAACACAAATTATGTATCAGTTGTTTATGACGATATTACAGCAAGTCCAACAGTTGCCAACGTAGGCACATTGTCAGAAGGAACTGCTGGTACAAAACGATATATTTCGGGTGTTCCATATTATAACACAGGCAGTCCAACACTTAACTTGGCAGGTGTCCAAATTAGTAATTTAACTGGCCAAGCATATAAAGATACTTCTTCAGTAGTTGAAGTTGATAGTGGAACAAATCAAGAAAGTACGTCAAGTAACGCATTTAGTAATCAAAATTACACATATGCGAACATTGATGGTGCCTCGACAATGTTAAGCAGTGGTATTCCCGTTGCTGATACTGGTGTTGCGTCAGCATATACTTTAGGCACATTATCCATACCAATTACGACAAGTAGTGTGCGAACTGTTGACCGAGCAAAAGTGCGTTGTAGTAATACTAACGGCACAACATCATATTCAAATATTGGCACTACAAATATTCAAGTACATAGATCATCACAAAGTGGTATTGTTGAGCAGACTATTGTTGTAGCAGATGCGTTGGGCAATGGCACACATACAGATGACGGAAAACGAGTATTTAATTTTAGTGCGGCCACTACAGATAATCCTGCAGTTGTTAGTGCAACAAATTATTATACTAGCAGTTTATATAGTGAGAGTGCTGACCCAGGTGTGAGTGGAACTAAAGAAGCAACTATTAGACTTGGCGTAATGAAATATGATGTAACAAATTATAGTTCAGGTTACTTGCCAGTTGGCCCAGATCGTAGTGGTGATACAGGAGCACAATATTATACTTTTGCTTTTCGTAGACAAGTTGTTAGTAACTTTGATCTTAATATTACTTCAGCAGGAATTGCTGGACTTTGGATAGCCGCTCCAGGTACTGATATTGATGATGCCAGTGGATTAAATGGCTGGATTGATGCAAGTACAACATATGGTGGTAGTGGTGTTCCTGGAAGTGATACAGGTAACGGTGGTAATGGTTCAGATGGTTGTGCATTTACTTCAGGTGATAGAATTGCCGCAAGCACAGCATTAAGTGGTGGTTACACAATGACATTAGGCTCAGAAAATATGTCTAATGCTACAGCAAATGTTGTGTTAGTAAGAATAAAATTAACAACAGGCCAAAGTGTAACGGCTATTAGCGTAGGAGAAGCGAGCTAATGCCCATTTCCGATAGCCAGAAAGTTGATTACCTTTGGAAAAAGATTGGTTACTCTGCTACTAAAACAGATACAAATACTGCTAAAAAAGCACCCAATGAAGCCATAGCAAGTCCGTTGCCATTACGTGGTGACAAAGTAATGAAAGATGCTGGAAGTATTCCAGCAGTTATGCCTGGTAGTAATGCATCTCCGGTAACAGTATATCTAACAACTGCTCCAGATGAATGTACTGTTGACGGTACTTCAGCCGCAAATAGAACTTGGAAAACTGGACTAACAGATTGGATTAGTCCTGAGTTTGGTTCAACCTACCAAGTTAAAGTTTATATTCATACTACTGGTAATCCGGGCTCAGCCGCATCAGGTGGTGACCAAGTGTTTGCTACTGGTTCCGGCAACAACGATGAATGGTTTTTTGATTACCAAAGTGGTGTATTACATTTTGTTGGTACAAACTTACCTAATGGTATTAGTTTTACTGGTAAAAGTTGTTATATAAGCGGTGCAAGATACACTGGCGAGTTTGGTGTTGGTGGTGATTTAGGCAATTTTACATTTGTTACTAACACTGTGTCAACAAGTGGTTCAAATGAGAACTTAATTGTTGATCCAAATGGAACAGGTACGTTAGTTATATCAGCAACTAACTCAATGCGTCCTCCAATAGGCACAACAGCCCAACGTCCTGGTAGTCCAACTGCTGGTGATTTTCGTTATAACTCAACTGAAACTAAATTAGAATATTATAATGGATCTGCTTGGACTTTATTACAAGCATCTTCAAGTTCTACTATGACAAGTGAAACATTTACTGGTAATGGAGTTTTAACAGCATTTACTTTAGCAACTACACAAACAACAGCAAATGTCATTGTCAGTATTGAAGGTGCCATTCAACGACCAACAACTGCTTATGCTGTAAGTGGCACTACCTTAACATTTACTGAAGTACCAGCAAATGGTGATGTAATTGAAGTAAGAAAAGTTAATACATTATCATCAGTTTCTTCACTTCAACTTTCAGATACAGATGGTGATACTGTAGTACAAGTTGAAGAATCAGGTGACGAAGATAAAATACGAATGGATACAGGAGGTACTGAACGAGTTGTTATAGATAGCACAAAAATTGAAACAAAAGTACCTGTACAATTCCCTACATATACAACCACACAACGCAATGCATTATCAGGTGTAGCAGATGGTATGGTTATTTACAATTCCACCACTAGTAAGTTCCAAGGACGAGCGGGTAGTTCTTGGATAGATTTCCACTAAAATCTATATTCTACATACCTTCCATTAAGAAAAAACTACTGCTACAATTTCTTAACCTACACAATAAATACAATACTGCTGTATATGCTCGAGCATATATTTTGTATGATCTTTATTATCTACTATTAGAATAGAAGTAAAGGGGCCTTCAGAGTATAGAAGGTGTCATTCCACTATATGTATATACGGTATTTTACAAGGTCTTAGCGGACCTTTTTAAGGAATGGAGAAAAATAAATGGCTTTAACTAGATTAGGAACAGATCAGATCGCTGATAGTGCTATTACTAACGCCAAGATCTCTGCTTCTGCCGATATTGCTGGCAGTAAGTTAGAAGATGATATGACGTATGGTAGTAACTTGACGGTTTCTGGTAACCTAGTAGTAAATGGTACAACTACAACAGTTGATACTACAAACATGTCTATTGAAGATCCACTTTTAGTTTTTAGTTCAGGCGCAAGCGGTTCAGCATCTGTTGACGCTGGTTTTGTTGTAGAACGTGGTGATGATACAAACGTTGGTCTTATTTGGGATGAATCTGCAGATAAGTTTAACTTTGTCACAACTAACGAAACTGGTAGTACAGCAGGCAACGTAACAGTCGCCGGTCAAGCAAACATCATTGCTGGTAATATTGAAGGAACAATTACTACAGCCGCACAAAACAGTATTACTTCAGCAACTGGATTAGTTTCAGTTGGTGCAATTGGTACTGGTTCATGGGCAGCTACAGACGTAGCGGTAGCACATGGTGGTACTGGTAGTTCAACCGCCGGTGGCGCACGAACAAACTTAGGTGTAGTAATTGGTACAGACGTACAAGCATATGATGCCGAGTTGGCAGCTATTGCTGGTTTAACATCAGCAGCTGATAAGGGTATTCAATTTACAGGAAGTGGCACGGCCGCAGTTTATGATTTAACAGCTGCCGGTAAAGCATTGTTAGACGATGCAAATGCCGCCGCGCAATTAGTAACTTTAGGTGTAACAGCAACAGCTGCTGAAATTACAGCATCTATTGATGGTGATACATCCGCAACAGCAACAACACTAGCAGATGCAGACCGTGTCGTAGTTAACGATGGTGGTACAATGAAGCAGGTAGCATTGACAGACTTCGAGACTTATTTTGAAGCAGGTCTTGATACATTGAATGCTGTAACTTCAGCATCTTCACTAGCAACAGTGGGTACAATTGGTACAGGTGTATGGCAGGGTACAGATGTAGGTGTAGCACACGGTGGTACAGGTGCTTCAACCGCAGCTGCCGCGTTGTCTAACTTAGGTGCTGGTACCGAAGATTCACCTCAGTTTACAGGTATTGAATTAGGTCACGCAACTGATACAACAATTACGCGATCTTCTGGTGGTGTATTAGCAGTTGAAGGTAATGTAATTTATCATGCAACTGGTACAGATATCCCTGTTACAGATGGTGGTACAGGTAGTTCAACAGCAGCTGGAGCATTGGTCAACTTAGGCCTAGCCGCAACAGCCGCAGAAATTAACATCATGGATGGTGGTACTTCAGCAACAAGCACAACACTAGCAGACGCTGACCGTTTCGTTGTCAACGACAACGGCACGATGGTTCAAGTAGCAATGACTGATCTTGAAGTATATATGGAAACAAGTCTTGATACATTGAATGCAGTAACTTCAGCATCTGCTCTAGCAACTGTAGGTACTATTACCTCAGGTGTTTGGTCAGGTACAGCAATTGTAGACGCAAAAGTCGACAACGACTTAACTATTAGTGGTGGTTCAGTGGACGCAAGTATTGTTGGTGGTTCAACACCAGCAGCTGGTACATTTACAACACTAACAGCCAACGATCAGTTGGTAGTAGCCGCCGGTGTATCAATCACTGGTGATACAACAGACGAAATTACACTAAATGTTAAAGGTGTAGGTTCACAGACAGCCAACTTAATGACTGTCGAAATTTCCGACGGTACAGATAAATTTCAAATCGCTTCCGACGGTTCAGTAGTAGTAGGTCAGGATCTAACACTAGCTTCTGGCGCAACAGTAAATGCTATCCTAGATCAGGATACCATGAGTGGTGATAGTGCAACTTCACTAGCCACACAACAATCAATCAAAGCATACGTAGATTCAAGCGTTGGTGCATCTGCACTAACAATTGGTGCAGACGCGGGTTCTGATGATACAGTAACAGTTGGCACAGATACACTTAACGTATCTGGTGGTGCTAACATTACAACAACAGTAAGTGATAATGATATTAGCATCGCATTAGATGCAACTATCACAAGTGGTATCACAGCTCTTACAGCTGGTCAGTTGAATGCTGATAATATCCGTATTGACGGAAACGTTATTAGTTCAACAGATACAGATGGTAACATTACACTTACACCAAATGGTACTGGTGACGTTGTTATTTCCGGTGACTTAACAGTTAACGGCACAACAACAACAGTAAACTCCACAGTTGTAACATTGGATGACCCAATTATGCAACTTGGTGGTGACTCTGCTCCTGGCTCAGATGATGACAAGGATAGAGGTGTTGCATTCCGTTGGCATAACGGTTCAGCCGCTAAAAACGGTTGGTTTGGTTATGACGACAGCATAAGTAAATTTACATTTGTCCCTGATGCAACAATTACTTCAGAAGTTATTTCTGGTACAGTTGGTAACGCAATCTTCGGTAATATCGAAGGTACAATTACAACAGCTGCACAAAACAGCATTACTTCGGCAACTGGCATAGCAACTCTTGGTACTATTACAACAGGTGCATGGCAGGGTACAGACGTAGGTGTAGCACATGGTGGTACAGGAAGCTCAACAGCATCCGGTGCACGAACAAACCTAGGTGTGGCAATTGGTTCAGATGTACAAGCATATGATGCACAACTAGCAGACGTTGCTGGTTTGGCTGTAACTGACGGTGGTATGATTGTTGGTGACGGTTCTAACTTTGTACTTGAGACAGGCGCAACACTACGAACATCCTTGGGTGTTGGTACAGGTGATTCACCTCAGTTGACAGCAGTTAATGTTGGTCACGCAAGTGATACAACACTGGCACGCTCATCAGCAGGTGTCTTAGCAGTTGAAGGTAACGTAATTTACCATGCAACTGGTACTGACGTACCTCTAACAGATGGTGGTACTGGTAGTTCAACCGCCGGTGGCGCACGAACAAACTTAGGTGTAGTAATTGGTACAGACGTACAAGCATATGATGCCGAGTTGGCAGCTATTGCAGGACTAACTTCAGCAGCTAATAAAGGTATTCAGTTTACTGGTGACGGAACAGCCGCAGTTTATGATTTAACAGCAGCTGGTAAAGCACTTCTTGATGACGCAAATGCCGCAGCTCAGTTAGTAACACTTGGTGTAACAGCAACAGCCGCTGAAATTACAGCAGCTGTAGATGGTAGCACCTCAGCAACAAGCACAACACTAGCAGATGCAGACCGTGTAGTTGTCAATGACAACGGCACAATGGTCCAAGTAGCATTGACAGACTTCGAAACTTATTTTGAAGCCGGCCTTGATACTTTGAATGCTGTAACAAGTGCAAGTGCATTAGCAACAGTTGGTACAATTACTGGTGGTACATGGGCCGCTACAGACGTAGCAGTAGCACATGGTGGTACAGGTAGTTCAACAGCCGGTGGTGCACGAACCAACCTAGGTGTAGTAATTGGTACAGACGTACAAGCCTATGACGCTGAATTGGCAGCCATTGCTGGTTTAACATCAGCAGCTGACAAAGGTATTCAGTTCACAGGCAGTGGCACAGCCGCAGTATATGACCTAACAGCCGCTGGTAAAGCATTGTTAGACGATGCTAACGCCGCCGCACAATTAGTAACATTGGGTGTAACAGCAACAGCAGCTGAAATTACAGCGTCTATTGATGGTGATACATCTGCAACAGCAACAACGTTGGCAGACGCTGACCGCGTAGTTGTTAACGACGGTGGTACAATGAAACAGGTAGCATTGACTGATTTCGAGACATACTTCGAAGCAGGCCTTGACACCCTAAACGCAGTAACATCTGCAAGTTCATTAGCAACTGTTGGTACAATTGGTACTGGTGTATGGGAAGCTACAGACGTAGCCGTAGCACACGGTGGTACAGGTGCTTCATCCTTAACCGCCAACAGCCTATTAACAGGTAATGGTACAGCTGCTATTCAAGCAGAAGCAAACATTACTTATGATGGCACAACGTTTGGTGTAAATGACGCAGCTACCTTCAACGAAGGTGGTGCCGATAATGACTTCCGTATTGAGTCAGCAAACCAAGCAAATATGTTCGTAGTAGATGCAAGTGTAGACGCAATTGGTTTACTAACAGCAACACCTAACGCAGGTACAGTACTTGACATGAGTGGCTCAACAGAGTCCTTTTTGTTACCTTCTGGTACAACAGCTCAACGTCCTGGTACTCCAGCCGCAGGTATGTTCCGTTATAATTCAACAACAAGTAAGTTTGAGTATTATAATGGTTCTGGTTGGAAGGGAGCCACAACAGAGTTTACAATTGTAAGAAGTGAAACAGCAACTGGTGACGGTTCAACAACAGCATTTACAGGCTTAAATTCAAGCCTAACAACTGCTGGTTGTGTTGTAACTATTAACGGTGTTGTACAACTTCCAACAACAGCATATGCTATTAGTGGTACAACTATTACATTCACACAAGCACCAGCTAACAGTGATAAAATTGAAATTCGTGAGTTTACAACAACGACTTCAGTTAACGCATTAGAAGATGCAGACGGTGATACAAAAATTCAAGTTGAAGAGTCAAGTGACGAAGATATTATTCGCTTCGACACTGGCGGTACAGAGAGAATGACTCTAACTGCCGCAGGTCATCTTGTTCCAACATTGGACGCAACATATGACCTAGGTACCTCATCCCTCAAATGGCGCAATATGTACGGCGTGTCAACATCAGCACAATATGCTGACTTGGCAGAACTGTATGAAAGTGATGCGACATATGAGCCAGGTACTGTTGTTTCCTTTGGCGGTGACGCTGAAGTAACAATGTCTACTGAAACTATGGATTCACGGATTGCTGGTGTAGTAAGTACTAACCCAGCCTACTTGATGAATAGTGATTTAGAAAATGGTGTAGCAATAGCACTAACAGGTCGTGTACCTGTTAAGGTAATGGGCACAATCCGTAAGGGTGATATGCTAGTTGCCGCAGGCGAAGGCTATGCAAAGGCAGAGGCAAATCCAAGAATGGGTTCCGTAATTGGTAAGGCTCTAGAAGACTTCAACGGTACAAATGGTATCATCGAAGTTGTTGTAGGTAGACTATAAGTTAAAAAGTTTACGACAATAAAGTTGTAATTGATGGAGGGGCGAATTCGCCCCTCCATTATCTTTAGAATAAATATTGACAGGAGAATATGATGGTAAACAAATATGTTACTGATTATGATGGTGAATATGTAGTATCCGGTATTGTAGTTAAAAATGGACGTAAACACCAAGATAGATTTTGGATCCCTCGTTCGGTGTCCAATAGTGATCATACAAAAGTAGCATATGTAGTTGGCAATGGCAAATCTCGAATAGAATATTCTGGAGTTGCGATGAAGTTAAGTTTTCTTTCAACAGCAGGAGGCGGCCATTTTGGAAAATATAAAGGACAATGTTATGGTTGTAATAGAATTTACCAAGATTGGAAGCCAGATTTTCTTGTAGTAACTCATCCTGAATTAACAACTGAAATAGTTGAAAGTGGCTATGCTGAAGATAATATTGTATTTGGCAGAGCAAAAAGTGTATTAGACCATCCTGAACATGTATCTCTTATACCACATGATCCACGAATGAATGCTGGCGCCACAGCAACATATATTGCTTGCTTTCACGGACATAAGAAAATTTACTTATATGGATTTGATAATCAACCTGTTGATCAAAAAACAAACAATAATGTATATGCTGGTTCAGAATTTTATGGTCAAGCAGATGAAAATCCAGGTGATGAAGTTTGGATTAATAACATGAAAAGAATATTTGACACATATAATGATGTTGATTTTGTAAGAATAACTGCAGAAGGCATGGAAGAAGAAATGCCTGAAGCATGGAAATGGTGTCGTAATTTCCGCCAATTAAAAGTATGGGATTTTGTAATAGAAGCAGATATTTAAATTGTTTCTACTATAGTTTTAATCTTATCTTTGATTGAATCTAGTTTAAGGGTTGAAAAAACACCAGGATGTAATGGCCCTGGCCACCCTGCCATAGTAACCCAAGCAAACCCACAATGTTCTCCATTTAAAATGGGTATAAATTCCTTATCTATTATTAGTATAAACGTGTGATAAAAGAAGTGCCCATCTTCTGAAGTAAACAGTTCAATAGGAATTGTTTTCTCTATATCGGGCAAGTGTCCTACTTCCTCGAAAATTTCCCTTTTTAAACCATTAATAGTTGTTTCACCATTTTCTACTTTGCCGCCTGCGAAACCCCATCTGTTTTTATATTTTTTATCATTCCTTAATAAAAATAGAAAACGTTTTGTGTCGCGGCAGTAGAAAATACCACCTGCTCCGGTAACTTGCTTCATATTAATAATTATATAAAATTTATTATGGAAGTAGGGAAATAGACCACAAGCCAGTTAAATATTCGCCTTCATAGGATTTAATCCATTCTGCCCCAGTATCAGAACCAGTCCATTTATATTGAATACCAGTTTTTGTATTGGTTACATAATGGATGCCTTTGTTAGCACTAGCATCATATGATACTGACCAATTCGTACCATCATATTGTATAATATCAAATTTACTCGCTTGTATGTCATCAGCAGTAGCATCAGGCCATCCTGCTGGCCCGCCAGTTGTGTTAATTGTTGAACCAAGATCTTCTAATATTAAATAACGTTGTCCATTAACGGCCGCGGGTAAACCATCTCCCGGAGTGTTTTTCAATGGGTTAATAACAGCATTAATGGCGGTTTGTGTATTTGCTGGAATTGTGTCAGAGTCTACTGTAAAGTTAAGTATGGTTTCATCAACTTGATTTATAGATACTGTGCCAACAACTTCTGTGAAATCTGTACCAATATCTTCATTTTGAAATTTAGTTAATAATTTTACTTGACTAATTCCGTCTTTTAGTTCTCCATATTGTGCTATGATTTTCCGCCAGGGAATATCATCACCATATTTTACAGGTAGATGGTCAAAAGTTGAATCTACTTTTGTGTCACCACTAATTGGTTCACTAATTGACAATGCTTTTAATTCTCCATTCAGCAATAATACACCATAGTTTAATGGAGTATAGTATTGTCTACTTCCCATAAGTTTTGTATCATCTAATACGCTACTTGCTAAATCACCAGCACCATCAAATATACCCATAACAACTTTGGAAATAACACCGAGACGTTTGATAATTGCTGGAGGATTAATCCAAATTGGTATCTCAAACGTCATTGTGGCAACGTCTATCATATCTTCTATACCAACTGGAACAGTTCTGTTACTAAATGCAATTTCAGTTAATTCAACATATGATAAACTTGTCCAGTCAACATAATTGTCTGTAGTTTGTATTTCTAAACTTGGATTAAACATATAGAATAATTGTTCTATAATTTGCATTTTTTGTTCAGTATTACTAGTCCATATATCAGCATTAACAGTTAGTCTATATGGACTCGGCATACTGCGTTCAATAGTATAACTATCACCAGGTCCTGCTGTATATGATGCCGTATCTTTATCATAAAAACGTTCCTTAACATGTACTTTGTCTAAATGGCTCGGTGATTGTATCCTGTCTCTGTCAAATGTTACATTTGTTATATAACAAGAGATTTGTGGTACGGTGTTGAGAGCATTTTCACTATTTTTGTGAATAATAGATGCTACCTGGCGAGAAATGTCTCCATATTTTACAGGAACTTGTATTAGAGCAGAGTTGCCAGCAGAATCTTTGCCAGTCTCTACATAAAAATGACTCAGTAGTCTAATAAATTGAGCAAGATACCGACGCATTTGGCCGTCATAATAAAAATCCATTATTTGTCCTCTCTAGCACTTAATATATTTGATAAACTTTGTTTAGAATCAATCTTAGTTCCATCTGATAGTGTAATTGTTGTTTTATTATTAAAATGTTTAGTTTTGTGTGTTGATCTTGTGCTAGTATTTGTAATATCCATACGTATATTATCTTCAACGTGTACCCATTTTTTGCCATTGTAAATGTATAATCTATTAGGACTATAATCTGTTCTCAATATGTATTCACCTTTAGTTGGATTAGCAACAAAACTAGTTAATGCTTTTACTGGTGCTCCGTTTGGTGGAACTCCATCGCCTGCCAAGTAATGTTCTAGTTTTTTCACCGGCCGGCCATAATATGTATCGCCAGTTACTGCGGCCGGTGCCGGTGAGGAAGCATCTGCGTCAACTGTTATTCCAACATCGTCAGTAGATACTAATAGTATTGAACCATCTTCAGCAGCTGGTGCAATCCAAAATCGTGTTGTGTCATAACCACTACGTCCATCTACGATATCTTGTGTAAATGGCGCCATAGCTTCTGCTTGTTTTACAACAGCATCATTTATTTCTAAGTTTTTAGAGTAATCACTTAAAATTTGTTTTAGTGATTCGTCTCCATCACCAGACTCAATGTCACCAAGTATATCTCTATATTCTTGTGCGTCTACTAATGGTATGCATTTTACACGCCATAGATGTGGATACCAAGTTTGACTAAATCCTTCAGCTGCCCGGTTACCATCCTGTATTACATAGTAGCGTTTTAAACTCTCATATACTTTATCGACACTTTCATCTTCTAGTGCATAATCATCTTTTAAGTGCGGCAATTCAATAACATCACCACTTATAAGTTTTCTACCAAGTACTTCAACCATATCAATTAAATGAAAAGTAATGAAGACAGTATCATTTTGTAAAAATAAACCGAATTGACTCAAATCAAAATCTATATCTTGTACATTATAGACTCCTTTCATGAACGTTACGTCTTTTTCATATTTCCGATCACGATTCTCTAAAAATAATAAATCTTGTATATTTGTAATGGAATTATTAGTGTGCATGGGCTGATCAGCTTTTTTCTGATCACCTTGATTGACAGGACCCATATATTTGTGTATATTAATACCAGTGCCGCCAATGACAAATTGCTCACGAATACGATTATCCATGAATTTGAAGTCATTTCCTTTAGTTGGTTTCCACAGTGAAAGTCTTGGCATTTTCTAACTCTTATGTTATAATACTATTTAGCACTATATATATGAGGCAATACTATGGCAAGAAAGAAACAAAAGCGAGTATCTAAAAAGAAAGACGGGTTGTTCTCTGAACCTGTATTTGATGATATTGTTGTAGAAGGTGAATTGATGGATATTGACGCTGATCAACTTCAAAATATCAATATTAGAATTAATAAAGGTTTAAACTTTTACAATTATCATTATACTTCAAAGCATTCCAAGCAACCACTAATACAATGGATGGAATCACAGAAAATAGTAGATAAAGAATCTATTAAAAAAATTAGAGCGGCCAAAGATTGGCAACTAGGTAATACAGTGGGCTCTGTAGCAAGAATGCTAAACAATGGTTGTCCTCCAATGGATAATCTTTTATTGGCTATTAGAAAGAAAATAAAAGAGATATCAGATACTGTTGTGATAGAAGATGAAAAAGAAGAAATTAAACAACTTGCTCCTGCAATATCCATACAGGAACGTATGAAATTAAATCTAGATGATTTTCTTGGCAAGCAAGTAGAAGGTGAGATTGATGATTTCTTTCAAAATAAATTTAAGAGTGATTTTAAGATGTCAAACGCTTTGCTAATTGGTGAGATTACTGGTAAGGCGGCGGCATTAATACCTGCTATATATGCACAAGAAGTCGTAGACTTTAATACCTTGCTCAATCCTGTAGAGAAAGATGATGAATATGAACAATTGGTAGAAGCATATCCGTATAAAAAAGCGGAGATAAAACGTATATTAGAGTTTTATAATATGATTATAGATGATGCAATACATCATTCTAATATACAAAAAGCAAATCGTAAAATCAGAGTTAAAAAAGCACCATCAAAAGAAAAGCAAATTGCTAAATTAAAATACAAAGCAAATGATGACAGATATAAATTAGTATCAATTGATCCTAAAAATATTATAGGTGCTAAAGAGTTGTGGGTGTTTAATATTAAAACACGCAAAATTGGCAAATATGTTTCTACAAATGGATTTAGTGATGGTGAGTTGGGAATTAAAGGAACTAGTATTACTGGATTTGATACTAATACTAGTATGCAGAAAACTTTACGCAAACCTGAAGAGTCACTTAAAGAATTTGCTAGTGCTGGTAAGGTAGTATTGCGTAAATTTTTAAATAATTTAACAACTACAGGTATTAAACTAAATGGGAGAGTTAATAGCGATGTTATATTGCTGAAGGTATTTTAATAAATACATATATGGCAAGTAAAGAATTAACTAAATTAAAAACTGCGATGTTTAACAACGTCAAATTGCGACTTGGTGCTCAAATTATTGATATTGAATTAGATAATGAGCATTTAGAAGTAGGTTTAGAAAATGCTATTAATAAGTATCGTCAATTAAGTTCAAATTCTGTAGAAGAATCTTACGGCTTCCTAAAACTTGAGAAAAATAGACAAGATTATTTTTTAGATAGTAATGTTTTAGAAGTAAGACAGATGTTTCGTAGAACAATTGGTAGCACAACAGGTGGTGGTGCTTCTAATTTTGAACCATTTGAAGCAGGTTACATGAACATGTATATGCTTAAAGCAGGTAATGTTGGTGGTTTAGCAACATATGAAATGTTTAGTGGTTATCAAGAAACTGCCGCTAGAATGTTTGGTGGTTTTCTTAATTATGTATTTGATCCAGTCACAAAAAAATTAACTATTGTACGTAAAATTGATAGTGATGAAGGTGAAGATGTTTTGATGTGGATGTATAACCAAAAGCCAGATGAAAATCTTATACAGCATCATATGACTAAAAAATGGATGGAAGATTATACACTTGCTATGTGTAAACAAATACTTGGTGAATCCCGCTCCAAATTCTCAACTATTGTTGGTCCACAAGGTGGCACTACTATGAATGGTAGTGAATTGAAAGCAGAAGGACAGCAAGAAATAGCAGAGTTGGTATTGCAACTTCATAATTATGAAGATGGTGGTGTACCAATGTCATTTATCATCGGTTAATAAATTTCTTTAATTAAATATTACTATGACTCAGTCTCCATTGAAGTTCTATGTGATTGCGTATGCCAGCGGGCATAAAGGAAATCAATTAGCATATAACTTAATTTCAAAATTTCCAGAACAATTTGAAGTAAAATATTGTAATGAAGATGGACATAAACGTGGAGATTGGGGGCACGATTTTTTAGAACATTATTTTTCAGACATATATTGGACACATGAATCATTGCCTGTTGATAAAAATGTGTATTTTAGTAATGTATTATATCACAAATATGTTGATGAAATTATAAAAGATCTGCGTCGCAGATTGCAAGATAATGATAGATATCCTCATAATAATAAATGGAAGATTGTATTAACTCATGGTAGTTCTATTATACAACTACATGCAATACGTAATCAAATACTAGATGGTCTTGGTGGTACTTTACATCTCAATAGAGAACAACTAGGACATTGTGTGCATATTTCTCAAGTAATGTGTGATGATTTACAACAAAATGCTGAATATTTTCATAGGCATCATGAAAGTAATAATGGTTTTGGTGATTATTTTCATGATTTGCGTAGTTATGCTATTGGCGAGGGTGGTTATATGTTTTTTCGTGATCAAATAGAAGCAACTTTTGAAACAGATACAATTATAGAAACTAAAAATATAAATGACGAATCCTTTTATACTATAGAAAATTTGTTTAAATCACGGCCATATATGACTACTAATATTGTAGAACAATGGACTGAAAATATTACTGTAGAAGAAGACCCATGGATTTATACTAATATAGCATATAAATTACAAACATTGGGATATCTAATACCCCCAGATAGAATTTATAAAAATAAAACAGATTTACTTGCAATCTGTGGTTAATTATGTTATAATAATAAAATGATTATAGGACTTGTTGGATTAAAAGGTTGTGGTAAAGATACCGTAGCAGATTATTTTTTAGCACAACATGATAATTGGATTAAAGGCAGTTTTGCTGATTCCCTTAAAGATACCTGTGCTTGTGTATTTGGTTGGGATAGAGAATTATTAGAAGGTAGCATCCACAAAAGCAGAGAGTGGCGGGAAAAAGTAGATACGTGGTGGGCAGATAGATTAGATAAACCTGGTTTTACACCGCGTGTAGCATTACAACTTGTTGGCACAGATTTGTGGCGTGATCAATTTCATGATGATATTTGGTTATTAAGTTTCGAGAAAAAACTATTAGACATTCAGGAAAATGTTATTATAACTGACTGTCGTTTTCCTAATGAGATAGAGTTAATTAAACGATTAGAAGGTAAAATTGTTAGAGTTAAACGCGGTGAAGATCCACCATGGTGGGATACTGCTGTTGAAGATAATGCGAAACGAGAAAATATTGCACATAATCCTATGATGCCAAGAGTATATCCTGAAGTTCATGCTAGTGAATTTTCGTGGACAGGATGTACTGAAGATTACGTTATAGTTAATAATGGAACTTTAGAAGATTTAGCAGAAGCAGTTAAAAGTCCGGAATTAAGTCGCCTTGTCTCCAACCTTTCCCAGTAATATATAAAATTCTGTGACAATTAGCACACACTGTTTTTAAGTTTTTCCAATCGTTGTTTTTTCTATTTCCATCTTGATGATATACATCTAGTTGTATAGAATGATCTGCGTTGAATCCACATCTTTCGCATTGAATTTTTTTAGTATACCCGCTAGCTTTCCATTCTGTATGGGATGTTGTTTCTAGTTTTTTGTCCTGTCGTATGCACTTATCACATTGAGTTCTATAATGTGCTATACCTTTTTTATAATAATTTACAGCAACAGGTCGCATACCACATTGACAGAGTGGTCTTTCAGCATGTTTCATAATAGTATTTATTTTATGGAACCCTTTTCAATACCCTTTATGAGTGTGTATCGACGCGTATTTTAATGTATTCAAATAAATACTAGTATCAAAATACATCAAATAAAGATGTAGAATTTTAATTAAAATTTTATAGAGGAAAAAATTATGGCTTTAGTATCCCCAGGTGTAGAAGTTTCGGTAACGAATGAGTCAGCGTATGTTACTTCTGATCCAGGCACAGTGCCTTTGATTCTTGTTGCAACATCACAAGATAAAACACAAGGTTCAGGTTCAGGCACAGCGGCAGGAACAACCGCGGCAAACGCAAACAAAGTTCAGTTAATGACTTCACAACGAGAATTAGCCACAACATACGGTACCCCTACTTTTTATAAAAGTACTTCAGGTACCATGTTACATGGCTACGAATTAAACGAGTATGGTTTGCAAGCTGCATATTCATACTTAGGTTTGGCCAACAGAGCATATGTATTACGAGCAAATGTAAATTTGAGTGAATTAGCAGGTTCTGCTTCAACTCCATCAGGCACACCAGTTACAGGAACACACTGGTTAGACCTCACAAGCACAAAATGGGGCATTCATGAATGGAATGCAACAACTCAAGTTTTTACAAATAAGGTACCCAAATTAGTAACATTAGCCACTGAACATAGTGGTGGTGTACCAGTTGCTTCGTTCGGCTCAATTGGTGAGTATGCTGTAGTTACAACGACAACAAGTAACGCAGTATATTACAAAAATAGAAGTAATACATGGAAGTTAGCAGGCGATGGTACGGCAACAACTGCCGCACATTCAGGCGCAACTAAAGATGCTACATGGGCATCTAGTCATCCTACAACTGCAGGCACGGTGGCAAGTCCACCAGCAATGGCATCAGGTGATGCTATTCTTATTAACACAACTGTAATTAGTGTTTCAGCCATGGCTGACGCAGCTGCCGTTGTTGCCGCAATCAACGGAGCAATGGACGGTAGTACAGCAGCTAAAAAAGGTGTTCAAGCCGCTGTAGTTAACAACAAGATTGAAATTTATGCTATTGGCTCATCCGCAAGTAATGGTACATTAGTAGATGGTAAGGTTGCATTGGCCAATTCAGCAGGTACACCATTGGCAACATTAGGTTTAACTGCTGGAACATATGCAAGTCCAGTAACCCAATCAAGTTCTTATACAATAGTTCCAAGTTGGGAAACAACAGCAACAACATCACGTCCAACAGGCAGTACTTGGATGAAGTTGGATAAACAAAATAATGCCGTTGATATGGTTATTAAATCATATTCAGCTACAACTAAAGTTTGGACAGCACAAACAGTTACAGCATACGATACAATCGTTGCCGCAACAACAGGTTTGGGCAGTTCAGATCCAAGAACAATTGCAGTAGGTACATTATTTGTTGATCATGATGTTAATGAAGTAGAAGCATTGTCATTAAAACCATATCGCCGTGCAAGAAATACAGCAACACAAGTAATTGGTGCTACAACTTCACCAAGTTTTGTAAATGCTGAAACATTTACTATTGGTGGTACAACAGTAACATTAGGTGGTACAACTGCAACAGATTTTGTTGCCGCCGTAGCACTTGCTAGTATTACAGACGTATCAGCCGTAGTAGAATCATCTGGCGCAGTAAGTATTTCACATGCTAAAGGTGGTAATTTAATATTGCGTGATACATCAGGTACACCACTAGCAGATGCTGGTATTAATAATGTATTAACCAATGTTTATTCATTACCGAATGCTGATTTAATTGGTACAAACTGGGAAGAGTTAACATATGAAGCAAAAACAACCGAACCAATTACAGATCCATCTCATGGTACTTATTGGTATGATACAACATTAGCAGCTGATATTATGGTTCATGATGGTACAACTTGGAAAGGTTATAGATCAATAAATCCTGATTTCCGTGGCTTTGATTTAACAGCAACAGATCCAGCAGGTCCACAGTTTGCCGCATCAGCACCATTAAAACAGTCGGATACAACCGCACTTGTAAATGGTGATTTGTGGATTGATACCTCAGATTTGGAAAATTTTCCAAAACTATATAGATATCAAACATTAAAATGGGTGTTAATTGATGGTTCAGATCAAACATCAAGTAATGGTGTGTTGTTTGCTGATGCAAGATGGCAAACAGAAGCAGATGCAATAGCAGGTGGTGTATCAGCAATTGGTGCAGGTACAGCAAGTAGTATTGTTTCACTATTAACTGATCATTTCTTAGATCCAGACGCACCAAACCCAGCAAGTTCACCACGTGGCATGTTATTATGGAATACACGTCGTAGTGGATACAGTGTTAAACGGTATATCAAAGAGGCCATAAACACAACTACATATGCCGCAGGAAACCCGCGTTTTGGTCCAGCAGATTCAATTGGTGATTACTATCCAGATCGTTGGCAGAATGCCGCAGGTAATAAAACAAACGGTTCTATGTATGCCGGTCGTAAATCACAACGTCAAGTTGTAGTTGCCGCAATGAAGTCTGCAATTGATGCAAACACAGATATCCGAGAAGAGCAACGTCAGTTTAACTTACTTGCCGCTCCAGGTTATCCAGAGTTAATTGCTAATATGGCAACACTAAACACAGATAGAAAAGAAACAGCACATATCATTGCCGATTCACCTCTACGTTTATCAGCTAATGCCGCTGATTTGCAAGTTTGGAGTAAAAACTCTAATGCCGCAACAGACAACGGCGAAGATGGTTTAGTAACTAATAATGCTTATATGAGTGTATACTATCCTTCAGGATATTCAAGTGATCTAGCAGGTAACGCAATTGTAGTACCAGCAAGTCACATGATTTTACGTACAATGGCTTATAATGATAGTGTTGGTTACCAATGGTTTGCCGCCGCAGGCACAAACCGTGGTAAGATTTCTAACGCTACTGCTATTGGTTATATTGACACAGCTACTAACGAATTTCAAAGTATAGCTGTACGTGAAGGACTACGTGATGTATTATATGCTGACAGAATTAACCCAATTACCTTTATTAATGGTAGTGGTTTAATGAATTTCGGTAATAAATCCCGCGCTTCAACATCTTCTGCAATTGACAGAGTTAACGTTTCAAGGCTTGTTTCATACATGAGGCGCCAATTGGACCTCATGGCCAAACCATTCATCTTCGAACCAAATGATGAACTTACACGTAATGAAATTAAAGGTGTAATTGAGTCGTTTTGTAACGAATTGATGGCAAAACGAGCACTTAACGATTACTTGGTCGTATGTGATGATTCTAATAATACAGCAACACGCATCGATCGTAACGAACTATACGTAGACGTAGCGATTGAGCCAGTTAAATCATTAGAATTTATTTACATTCCAATAAGACTTAAAAATACAGGTGAAATAGCAAAATTATAATATGCTATTATTATTTTTGGGGCGGCGTAAAACCGCCCCATGAATAGGATAAATATTGATAATAACAGGAGAATAATATGTCCGTAGCGTCATTAACAAAATTTACAGTACCAATTAGTGGTGCTGGATCAATGGGTACATTGATGCCGAAACTAAAATATCGCTTTAGAGCGATAGTTGAGAATTTTGGCGTTACTACTCCACGATCAGAGATTACAAAGAACGTAATCGATATTACACGCCCAAACGCTTCTTTCGAGAACCAAGTTTTGGATGTGTATAACTCAAGAATTAATATATTAGGCAAACATACATGGGAACCAGTCGTAATCAACTTACGAGATGATGTAAATGGTGAAATGACACGCAGAGTTGGTGAACAGATGCAGAAGCAATTCGACTTTTTCGAACAGATGAGTCAAGTGTCAGGTGTAGATTATAAATTTACTACAAAGTACGAAGTACTTGATGGTGGTAATGGATCTACTGCACCAGTAGTTTTAGAAACTTGGGAAATGTATGGTTGTTATATTGAAAACGTAAACTATAACGATATGAGTTATTCAGCAAGTGAGCATGCCTCAATTCAGTTAACAATACGTTTTGATAATGCCCTTAATACACCAATTGAAACCGGTATAGGTGTAGCAGTTGGTAGAGGAACAGGAACAATTGCCACAGGTTAATACTAATGGCATCCTTTTTTAATAATTTCTTGCATGGTTTGGCAGCTGGCGATCACGTCAAAGACTACCGCCATGCAAGTAATTTATTTTCTCATGATAATTTTAGGTTAGCACCTAAATTCAGATATCTTTATCATTGTGTAATTGTTTTAAATAAATCAGTAACTCAACAAACATATAATCAAGCCGAACTTGGTTTTATGGTTAAATCAGTAGATTTGCCAGGTATTTCAATTGATGTTGAAACACTAAATCAATATAATAGAACTGCTTATAATTATGGTAAAGTACACTATTCACCAGTCTCTATTACATTTCATGATGACAACTCTAATAATGTTCGTAATTTTTTAGCCAATTATTATTCATATTATTTTGGTGATGGCAATAAAAGTTCAGCAGAGTATAATATAAGAACAGCTGGTGGATTGCGTAATACATTTGAAGAGAATGCTCAAATTCCAGGCGGCTCATGGGGTTTAGATTCAACATTTACTAGATCATATGGTCTTAATTTGATAAAAGAAATCATTATATATTCATTGTCTAAAGGAAAAGGTACATCATATACATTAAAAAATCCTGTTATAACTGATTATAACCATGGATCACATGAAGCGTCTGATAGTTCAGGCCCTATGGAACATACCATTAACTTAAATTATGACGCAATAGTATATGGTGATGCAAATATTGGCCAGATACCAAATTTTGGCGATGGATTTTATGACAAGGCACCAAGTTCGTTATCAGGTGGTGGTAGAGGTTCAAATAGTGTTATTGGTCCAGGCGGTATGTTTGATAAAGGTATGGATATTTATGGTAATCTTAAGACTGGCAATTTGATAGGCGCAGCTGTTGGTGCTTTTCAATTGAGAGAACAAGTCAGAGCCAATGATGTTAGAGATATTCTTAAAAATGAACTAAAAGATTCATTGCCTAGTGCTATTGATTTAGTAACTAGGAATGTTGGAAATTCATTCCCAACAGCAACTCTAAGAAAAGCAGCTGAAATTCGTGGAGCAGAATCTGCAGGTAGTGGAGATTCTGGTGGTGCTAGTGGTCCAGATTTAGGTGGTAGTACATAATGGCTGAATATACAAATTTTGTAGAAAACACAAGTTTGCCAATACATGAAAATGCTGATGGTAATTTTTCTAGTGATGTAAAGCAGAGAAAGTTTTTTGATAATTATTATACTAAGGTAGATTCTGTAGATCCGGCACAATTTGACATTGTACGAGGATTTTTACTTGGACAAGGGCTAGAAGTATCAACGGTTGATAATTTAACTATTACATTATTAGAAGTAGCGAAAGAACAACAATTGGATCCAGTTGAACTTATTGATCAATTGGAATTGGTTGACGATAAAATTCAACTTAATAATATATTATGTATATTATTAAATTCAACACGTAATCGTACTAGTGTATTAGGTTATGGCCAAGCAACTGTAGTTAATACAAATATACAACGAGCAATACTGGCTTAAGTCATGGCAAAATTTGCCCAAGGTCGTTTCCTTCCTAAAAATGGCAAGAAATATGTAGGAACAAAAAGCCCAAAATATAGAAGCGGTTGGGAATATGCTTTTATGCAATTTTGTGATAATCATCCAGGCATCACAGAGTGGGCAAGTGAATCAATTAGAATACCTTATAGAAATCCACTAACAGGTAAACAAACACAATATGTTCCAGATTTTCTTATTGCATATAATGATAGTAGTGGTAAACGCAGAGCAGAGCTAATAGAAATTAAGCCTAAAAGTCAAACATTGGCAGAACATGCTGGTAAAAGCAAATATAATCAAGCACACGTAGCAGTGAATCACGCAAAATGGGAAGCGGCAAATAAATGGTGTCAACGTCAAGGTATTCGTTTTAGAATAGTAACTGAGGACGATATTTTTCATCAAGGTAAGAAACGCTAATAAGTATTAGTGTGTTCGTCTTACCTGAATTCAAGTTTATATTTGTATGTTATCCGCACGGAGCAGGTGGAGAATTTCTGTCCTATATTATAAGTAAATCTGATGAGTGTAATACTTTAGATAGGCGTAAAATAGGTGATAGGCATAAGGTTGATGATATATTTAATCAAAACTTATTACGTATGGACTTTAAACCAGAAAGACTATATGATTATAAAGATACTACTACATTAGATAAGGACAAATATGTTGTAGTTCCTACACATTATAGAGAAGATGACATATGGAAGTATTTTAAGAATTATAAGTTTATTAATATAACATATCCTGCTTCTAAAGAAGGGCATAATCAAGTATTACGTAATATTAAGCGTAAAGTTTGGAATCAACCACAGCCTACACAATTAGAATTCTTTGGCATGTTGTTACAATTAACTACAAATAATGATAAATCATGGTATATTAATACACATTATAATATGAATACTATAGATATTATACTTGCCTCACGCAAACAAGAACTAACAGATAAAAATAGAAAAAAATTAGAAAAAGAGTGGGATAAGGCAGAGTATAGCTATCATTCTGTTGTTGATAGAAATTTAAATATAAGTTATGATGACTTAGATACTCGTCAACAGCACTTATTCTCGCAGAGTAGAATATTAAGGCAAATAAGTGATTATTGTGATATAATTATACGAGATGAAATACATCAAGAGTTTAATAAAAAAATAGAAAATGACAAACAAATATGATTTAAAATATTTAGATGTAATGGTGCAATATGCTTGCAGTTTATCTTGTAGAGGTTGTATAGTAATGTCCAATTATAATCGTAAAGGTCATGTTCCTTGGAGTGATGGTGAGCAGTGGTTTAAAGAATGGAGCAAGCGATTTACAATACGAGAGGTTAATTTAATGGGTGGAGAGCCACTGCTTAATAAAGATTTAAAAAGTTGGCTATTTGGTGTTAGAGAGTATTTCCCTACAGCACGAGTTAAATTTATTACAAATGGATTTCATTACCTTGTGCGTCCAGATTTATATAGTTGGTGTAAAGAATTAGGAAATGTTTTAATACAGACTAGTTTACACTTTTATCCGCCCCCTGAAGAATATATTAACAATGTTAAATTTTTCTTAAAGCATTCTGATTGGGAAGTGACGGCAACCCCGTTTGATCCACCTGATAAACTTATTAAATTAAAAGATAGAAATGCTGACATAAAATGGCATATGAATATGTTTGGTGAATTTAGGCGCCCGTTTATGGGGGAAGGTCCTAGATTAATGCCTGCTAATAATGAAGATTTTGTTGGTGCTTATAAAGTTTGTGGAGCACCAAATTCGCCTACATTGTATAAAAATAAATTGTACAAGTGTCCTGCTGTTGCTAATTTAGATGATACATTAGCATTGTTTAATATACGAGATTCTGAAACATGGCAACCATACCTTAATACAGGTTTAAGTTATGATGATAATTTAGATGAGTTTGTTAACAACATTAAAAAACCAAACTCTATAGTATGTAAGGCTTGTAGCAATAATCCAGATGAAATAGAATATGATCATTATGGACAAGGAAGTGTTATAACACGGAAACAATATAATGCAATATTTGCTAACTAGTGGTTGCGGAATAAGTCAACGAGAATTTAAACATTATCCAATTTGGGTACATTTCCCTATTCTTACACATAAATTAAAACATTTGTCTATGGGAGGACCTGCGGTAGGTAATGAGTTTATAGGACGAGTGTGTAAAAAACATATACTAGAAAACTTGGATAAAGAGTTAGTAGTAATAATACAATGGACTAGTATTGGTAAATTAGATATGTTTGTTGAGGATACTGAAGTCTTAAAGCAAATAAAAACATTTAATTTAAGAAATTTTATTGTAGACATGAAAGCAAATGTTGTAGACGATAAAGGGTTTTGGGCAAGTAGTCATAGTCAAGACAATATAATCAAAGAGTTATATATACAATCTAAAATATATGATCATTTAAAAGACTTAGAACAAATACTTGATGTACAAAATTTGTGTGAGTTACATAATATTCCTTATTATTTCTTTTATGGATATCCTTTTGATTTTGAATTTATAGACAATACAGAAGAATTATCACATTTACGGAATAATATTAAATGGGATAAGTTTGTAATACATACGCCAATATATGATTTATATAAAGAAAGTGATCATTATCAGTATCGCATATTTGAAGATCCAAGATTCATGTCTCCAATGCCATCTTTTCATATAGAGTTTTATATTAAACATATTGCACCAATTTTAGATATGCATTTTACACCAATAAATTTTGATATAGAAAAATTAAAAGAATATTGTGTTGAAATTACAAATAAAATATATTATGAGTATAAAAATGTACATTGATGCAAACAAAGTAACTTTATTACATGTTGAACTTACTAGTAGATGTAATGCATCTTGTCCAGGTTGTCTACGTAATAATAATGGATTTGGACTTCGTCCTGGTCTAGATTTAATGGATATACCAGTTAAAACTGTTATGCAGGAAATGATTAAACTCCCAAATTTAAAAGTTTTACATTTATGTGGGAATCTTGGCGATCCAATTGCTTATAAACATTTTATACCATTACTAAAAAAAGTTGAACAATATAATAAAATTCAATTACATTCTTCAAGACAGCAGAAATATATAGACATACATACAAATGGTAGTTTGCGATCAGTAAAGTGGTGGGAAGAATTAGGGGAAAATTTATATAATAATTTTTATAATTCGCATCAAGTTGTTTTTGGTATAGATGGTTTAGAAGATACGCATAGTATACATCGTCAAGGAACTAATTTTAATAAAATAATAGATAATGCTAGAGCATTTATAAATGCTGGTGGTGTAGCGGAGTGGCAGTATTTAAAATTTAAACATAATGAACATCAAGTTGATGAAGCAAGACAGTTATCACAAGATATGGGATTTAAACAGTTTTTCGTTATGCGGCCGTTTATTACACCAAATGCAAGGCATTGGAAAACTGGTGAACTATTGTCTGGAAAACGCGGCCGCGGCGGCGGCGGGGGCGGTGGTTCAAACGATGGATATGGTGGTACTGGTGGGCAAGGCGGTGGTGCGAACGGCTGGCCTCAAAGTGGGCTAGGTACAGACGGTCTGGGTGGCGGTGGGTTGCAACAATCTTATACATATACTGATAGGCAAGTTTTGAATGATGCTGTTGATGGAAGTTTCACACTTAATAATTATGTTAAAGAAAAAGATTGTATGCATGTAGATATAGATAGAGATGATACTGGAAATTATAGTTTATTTTTATCTGTTACTGGAAAAATCTTGCCATGTTGTCACTGGAACAATGATTTATCGCACAAAGAAAAATATGATATAGATACATTAGATATTAAAGAAGAGTTTAATAATAATGATTATCGATTAACGTGCCGTATAATATGCGGATCCTGTAAATAGTATTATGACTAAAAAATTAGAAGAATTATTTGATTTGGAAACACCTGTTGAAGAAAAGCAACCAGATAGTAATATAGCAAAAACAGAAGCTAAAAAACTTAGAAAAGTTTTGTCTGATGTAGATAAAATAGATAGTGCATTGCCAATGGTGCGTAATTTAGAAGCGACAGATCAAGAAATGGATAGTATTGCTACTAAATCTGTAGATACGTTTAATGACTTAATGGACTTGGGTATGAATGTAGAGGCACGGTACGCGGGCAAAATATTTGAAGTTGCTGGCACTATGATGAAAAATGCTATAGATGCTAGAGCTGCTAAAATAGATAAAAAATTGCGTATGGTTGAATTACAAATTAAAAAACAACGAGTAGATCAGCAAGGTAAAGATCTTGATCCATATGGTGAGACAATGGATGGAGAAGCAATCATAGTAGCAGATCGTAATGAATTAATTAAACAAATTTTAAATCAAAATAATGACAAGAAATAATATTTGTATATTGCCGTGGGTGTCTATAGCAGTAATGCCTACGGGGAATGTATATCCGTGTTGCATGACAACTAATTATAAATCGGCTGGTAATGTGAATGATTCTACTTTGGAAGAAATATGGAATGGCGAACGGATGCAGTATATTAGAACTTCTATGCTTGAAGATAAAAAACTTGATATGTGCTCGGAATGTTGGAAGGTAGAGGAAAAAGGAAATGAACATAGTACTCGTAATTGGGCAAATAGAAATTTTAAACATCATTTTAACTTATTAGATAATACGATAGATGGAAAAACAGATTTAAATTTAGTTTATACTGATATAAGATTTTCAAATAAATGTAATCTTATGTGTTTTTATTGTGGGCCTGTTTTTAGTAGTAAATGGGAGGCCTTTAATAAGAAGCAGTTTAAAAATTATAAACCACTACCACCAATTAGTGACACAAAACAGTTATTAAGTAGTTTATTAGAGCATAGTTCTAGTTTAGAGCAAATATATTTGGCAGGTGGCGAGCCCAGTATAATGGATGAAAGTTATACTATGCTTGAAATGATGATAGATATAGGTATAGCAAGCAATATTAAATTATTATTGAATAGTAATATGTCTAATAAGACATATAAACATAATGGAATTGTTAAAAACTTTTGGGATTTGATTTCTCAATTTAAAGAAGTAGAACTATCAGCAAGTATCGATGAAATAGAAGAACGTGCAGAATGGATACGTTATGGTGAAAAATGGGACAATATTGTAGAAACTAATGATTATGTAAAGCAATATCCTAATATTAATGTACACTATTCTCCAGTTATGTCAATATTTAATTTTCATAGATTGCCTGAGATGTTTTTATATTGGCAAGATAAAGGATGGATTGACAAGCATTTTAATATAATATTGCCTGCTGAACCTGGGTTTGGTACAAATGCTGATTTTAAGTTTTTACCTTATGAATTTAAATTACAAACTAAAGAGAAATTAGAAAAATTTATGAAAGATGAGGTTCTAGTAGTACGAAACCAACCACTTGCTAATACAATATCCAGTTTAATTACTTCAATGATTGATTATAATGACAATTCAAAGACTATCCGCTTTAAGCTTCCAAACGACAGTACCGAAAGCACTTCCCTGCGCGTCACCAGAAGTTTAGAGCAAGTAAGTTGGGATATTAATTTACATGACAAAGTAAGAAAAGCACAGTTTAGTGATATATTTCCAGAACTAAATTTTTTAAAAACAACTAAATAAGTATTATACCTTAATGAGCAATATTATGAAAAGTTTGAAAACATATATAACAGAAGCAAAGACAGAGTATCCTTTTAGGTTAAAGTTTGCTGTAGATCTTACAGATGAACACTTAGATACTCTAGAAAGTTGCCTACAAAGATATGGTGTAAAAAGCGTATCTAAAGCAACCAAAACAATCATGCAAAAGCATCCAATGGATTTTGGTAACTTGCCAGCCGGCGAGATACACATTGTAGATATTGTATTAGAATATCCTACAACTCCAGACACACTAACCTCTTACTTACACAGTAAATTAGGTGTCCCACAAAGTCACATTGTAGTACGTAGTCCAAACCATCCTGAAGAAGTTCAAAATGACAAGGACCAGAAAGCGGCAGATGATAAGGATCCAGACGCAAAGCCAGAATCTCTATTAGATAGTGATTATGAAGATAGCGATAATGAAGTTGTAGCAGGACAAGAACATACTGACGCAATGCTAGACGCAGAAGATAAAAAGCGCAAGGGCAGATTGTTTGATATGATTAATTTTGAAAAAGATCCAAGTAGTGAAATTGAGCATGATCCAGATGAACTTCTCAAAGCTCCACAAGGTACAAAATCACCAGTAGGAAGTAACTAAAATGGAAGGTACAAAATATAATTTAAGTATTACAACAAGTGGCGAAAATGGCGACCATGCTTCAACTAATATTAGCACAAGTAATCCAGCACAACTTGCAGATATATTGCAACTAGCAGGAATGCAAGGTGGACATCCAGTTGCTCTTAGCGCACCTGAAGCACCAGCACTTGAAGCACCAGCACCTGAAGAGCACGGCTCGTGTGACGTATGTGGCGGTATGCATGAAGATGATGAGCATGTTATAGAAGGCGATAGTTGGGATAATGAGCCAGATGAAGTGACACTTGCTCCAGATAGTTCAGAAGGCAATGACTTACATAAAGTAAAGAAAACCTATCCAAAAGTGAATGGTGGTGATAATCCAATGGCTTTAGAAGCTGCAGAAAGTAAACTTCGAGAAAAATGGGAAGACTTTTTAGCAGAAGACATGGAATCACATTCTGAAACAGAACTAGCAAGTCCTTGGAAAATAACAGAACAAAGCGAAGCACAAAAAGCAGCCTTTCAAAAAATGCTTGATGCTAAAAACGGTAAGAAAGAAGAAACTACTGAAGAAACAGAAGAAGAAACTGTTGATGAAGCCGCCGGCAAGGCCTGTAAAAACAAGAAACATGTTCCAGAAGATACATTAGATTTAAAGAAACTAGCAGGCATTTAACATGCTCTTAGCAGAGTTACTTACTAATGAACGTAAACTAACGGGTGGAGAAAAACGTTCAAAGGAAGCATGGGTTAAAAAATTAAAGCCACATATTGATGATGAAAATATGTTATATGCTGTAGCAACTAATAACGCTAAGAAAAAGAAGTAGTAACCCCGATCTCTGTTAAATAGTGGTATGGCCAATAAATCTCTTGACGGCAATTTAGTTAAACGAGCACACACTCGAGAATCATATACTGACGAACAACTGCTAGAGTTGGCAAGATGTGCAGATCGTGACACTGGTCCTGACTATTTTATAAACAATTTCTTTTGGATCCAACATCCACGTCGCGGCCGTATTCCATATAAAGCGTATGGGTATCAAACAAGATTACTTGATAGTTATCATACTCACAGATTTAGTATAAATTTAATGCCTCGGCAAACAGGCAAAACCACAACTGCCGCAGGTTATATATTGTGGTACGCAATGTTTATACCCGATAGTGCAATATTAATCGCCGCACACAAATATGCAGGTTCCCAAGAAATTATGCAACGTATACGGTATTCGTATGAAGACGTGCCAGACCATATACGCCCAGGTGTATATAGTTATAACAAAGGTAGCATAGACTTTGATAATGGTAGTAGAATAATTAGTACAACAACTACTGAAAACACTGGACGTGGTATGGCACTTAGTATGCTATACTTGGACGAGTTTGCGTTTGTAAAACCTAGCATTGCGAGAGAGTTTTGGACAAGTATTTCACCTACATTGGCAACAGGTGGTAAAGCAGTTATAACATCAACGCCCAATAGTGATGAAGATCAGTTTGCTATGATTTGGCGTCAAGCAAATAAAACTATAGATGAAGACGGTAATGAAACCAATATAGGACGCAATGGATTTTTTGCGTTTAGATCATACTGGAATGAACACCCAGAGCGTGATGCTAAATGGAAAGCAGAAGAAATGGGACGCATTGGTGCAGAACGTTTTGCTAGGGAACATGATTGCGAATTTATTATTAATGATGAAACATTGATAGATTCGAGGACATTATCAGCGTTGCGCCCAACGGATGTTTTAGAGAAACACGGACAAGTTAGGTGGTTTGATAAACCTAAAAAAGGACATAATTATTTGGTGTCACTTGATCCAAGTTTAGGTACAGGTGGAGATAATGCCGCTATCCAGGTATTTGAAATACCAACTATGAAACAAGTTGCAGAATGGATGCATAATAAAACACCAGTACAAGGACAAGTGAGAATACTGCGGGATATTACTAATTATATTACAAATGAGATAGATCATAGAGATGAATCACAGCCAGCTGTTTGGTATAGTGTAGAAAATAATACATTAGGTGAAGCGGCTCTTGTAGTTATTGATGATCTCGGTGAACAACAATTTGGTGGAGTATTTTTAACAGAAACACGCAAGCATGGCAACACGAAACGTTATAGGAAGGGGTTTAACACCACACATAAAAACAAATTATTAGCATGTAGTAGGTTAAAAAACCTTGTAGAAACAGATAAAATAACGTTAAGAAGTAAGAATTTAATATCGGAACTAAAGACATATATTGCTCGCGGCCAAAGTTATGCCGCTAAAGATGGTGAAACAGATGATTTAGTTGCCGCAACATTATTGGTTATAAGGATGAGCTACGAAGTAAGGCAATGGGATACTGGGTTATTTGACAGACTTAAAGATGGCATGGATCAAGAGCATGATATGCCAATGCCTTTTATAATAGTTTAATATAAATACTATACGTTATGAAAGAAATAGAACGCATTGCAGAAGATTTATTTAATAAATTAAGATCAGTATATCCAACATTGCAAATTGGAGATGCTAGTGCGAATAAAATACTAGAACCAGAAGAGGCTCGCTTTTTTGATTTTGTATTTGAATCTAATGGTGCAGATGTTGGTTCTGTAACTATTAGTTTAGTTGATGACCAATTTAAAGTATATTACAGTAAAGAATTAACAGAAAGTTTGGGTGAAAATAAACAGCAATGGTTTAGTTTTTTACGTGAAATGCGTCAGTTTGCAAAAAGACGATTAATGACATTTGACGTAAGAGATATTACAAAATCTAATCTAGAGCGTAAAGACTTTGAGTTTTTACGTACACAACAACAAGAATTTAGGGATTCTGATATGAATGAAGGCAAAATGTACGGTAGCATTAAAAGCAGTTACCAAGATTTAGGCGAAACAGCAAAAATTATTGTAAGGCATAAACGCCCTGTAGATGAGGACGTTAGAGGTTCACGCAGTAGACACATTAGTAAAATTTTTATTGAAAATACTGACGGCGAACGTATGCTTTTACCATTTAAAAACTTACTAGGCGCAAGAGCAGCCGCAAGGCACGTTAGTGAAGGCGGGCAACTACATGATGATATTGGCGCACATATTACTAACACAGTGGGCCAAATGGGACAGTTAAAGAATTTTATTAATTACAGTAAACGAAATAAATTGGTTAATGAGGATACTGTTGATATTGTAGAAAGTGTACGCGATGCGTATAACAATGTTAGGCAAGACTTAACTAGAATGACCTCACGTCGTGGTTATAGTAACTTTGCTGAAGGCTTTGAGCCAATAGAAGTAACATTATCTGAAGACGACTTAGACGCAATGAAAGACCAATTTACTGTAAAGAAGCATGATGATAATGTTTTTGAATCCCTACCACTTATCAACAGCATTTACAAAACTGCTATGGAAAATAAAGCAAATACACTAAACCAAATTAGAGAGTTTATTGATAGTGGTGATCTAATGTTAGAAAGTTCACCTGATAGTGATATGTTAGCACGGTCAGTACAACATTCAGATGTAAGAGGTTTAGTACAAGCGGCGTTGGAAGATATTAATACACGTATTGTAGATAATAATATCATTAAAGAGTTTGCACAAGCACACCTTAACAAAGAACTTACAGAGTCAGAAGAAAGTGCGTTAGCAGTTCAATTGGCTAAAAAATATGTAAGTGATTTAGGACGCATTGCTGAAGATGCAGAGTATGCAGAGCGTGTACGACACTTCCAAGTTGAAGACAATGAGTTTGTTGACGAAGCACAACTAGTTGACGAGTGGGCAGACAGCATTGTAAACAAATTGGAAGAAAGTTTACGTGCGCCTCAGTGAAATTGTCGACGACGGCACTTATCGAGGAGGAAGTTATAGATCTGGCACTGATACTAGAGTTGGACAAGATGTAGGTATCATTGGCGGCCGCTCAGGTAATTTATTTCGTGGTGTTGAGCCTGATGGTAGTAGTTCTAGTGGTAATGTCACAGCTGTGACAGCCGCCCCAGTCCCAAGCACCAACAATTTAGACCCACATACAAGTCCAAATAAGATAAAGATTGATGTTCCAGCCAGTCAGGGAGCAGGGCAAGGTTCAGGCGTAGCAACAGCGGCAGGTACACCTGGTTATGCGGCACCACCCGTAGGAGTTCCGGGTGCAGTAGTACCAAATGAAGATCCAGTAGTTGACTACACCGCACCAGTTACACAAGCACTGGTAACTCCATCAGAAACTGAAGATCCAGTAGTTGACTACACCGCACCAGTTACACAAGCACTGGTAACTCCATCAGAAACTGAAGATCCAGTAGTTGACTACACCGCACCAGTTACACAAGCACTGGTAACTCCATCAGAAACTGAAGATCCAGTAGTTGACTACACCGCACCAGTTACACAAGCACTGGTAACTCCATCAGAAACTGAAGATCCAGTAGGTCCACTTAATATAGATCTTGGATCAGCTGCTGAAGCAATACCACAAACAGGTATAAGTCAAAAGGTTGAAGATTATGGTATACCAACTAATTTACGACCAGCGGCACAAAAAATACTTGATCAAATGGACACAGGCGGTTTAACTCGAGCAGATATTCAAGCCGCATTAGATGCTTGGGTTGAGACTCGCCCAGGTGGTTCAGGTGAAGAATTTGTTCCGCCTGGTGGTATTGGTCCAGATGGTAAATGGCATTCTGATGCCGACGGCCCCGCCTTACGCGCTGATGGTGAATATGTACCACCTGGTGGCTATGACAAAGACGGTAATTGGAAGTTTGATTACGAAGAACCACCAAAAGCAACAGGCGCAGAAGCAGGCGCCACGGATACAGGTAAGCAAGACTATATAACTAAAACAACAGCCGACGCAGACAAAAACGGCCAAGATATTATTAATGGTGGATTTGTTGTTAAACCTGGTAAGCCTATTACAAACAAAGCAACAGAACATGATAATCAAGTTATTGCAGCTCGGGCCCGTGAGCAATTAGCCGCATTAAATTCCACTATGACAACAGCCGGAATAGTAAATGTACAAACTGGAACTCTTACTGAGTTAGGTTATCGTTTACAGCAAGGTGATGATACAGCGTGGGTGAAAGCGATAGAAACTCTTGGAAATAACGCCGGAACAATTGCTTTAATGGGAGCAATTTTGGCAGGAATTATAACAGCTCCAGCATGGTTCCCAATGGTTGCAGGCGGATTAAGTGTTGGATTAAGTGCGGCCACCATTAAAGCCACAGCTGCAACTTTAGGCTTAGGTGGACTTTTTGCATCAGTAGCGGCCAGAGCTGATACTGGCGATGAAGTAGAACCAGGGGAAGTTGAAGGTGTTTTACAAGGTAGTTATGCTTATTGGAGTAAAGATGGTTCAGGATATGCGTTAGGAAGGAATCCACAAGATCATGGTTTAGGAACAGAATTAAACAGATTGATAGACGAAGTTCAAGAACTTGATAATCTTGCTCGAATTGGTGATCCCAATAAACGAGAAGAACGTATACGACAATCAAGAAATCTTAAGAGAATAATACGAATTCTTGATCGACAGCAACGAGAGTATATGGAAAAAATGGATGATGTATATGGATGGTATCGCCCTAGAACTGGGCCCGAAGCAACGGATAACCCATTAGAGCCATTTGGAGGCAAGGGTCCAGATATTGATTATTCTCATGTTCCGGTAGGCGATTTAACTTCTGCTCAACTCAATTCTGAATTAAACAGAGTACAAGATGAAATGAAAACACCTGGTATTACACGTGAACGATATAAAGAATTAGAAGATAGAATGATGGCATTGAAGAAACAACAACGTAAAAATCGCCGATCAAATGAATCATTGGATCGTGTAAGCAGAGCCAGGCAACTTCGTAGTTAAGATAAAATCTTTAAAAAACCATAAAACACCCTCTTTTTACTTGACAAACTAAATACAATATCATATAATGTATATTAATGTGCATTGTATGATCAGGCACATTTTAGGCAAATAACAGACAAGAGGCATATTATTATGGCATCATTAGCAGACATACGTGCGCGGCTACAGGCACAAGACAATAAAAGTAGCGGTTCTAAATTTAGTGGCGATAACGCCATTTACCCATTCTGGAATATCCCAGAGCAATCCACAGCAGTATTACGATTTCTACCCGACTTAAACGAGAGCAATCCGTTCTTTTGGGCAGAAAGACTTATGATCAGGCTTCCTTTTCAAGGTATTAAAGGAGACAATGATTCTAAAAACTGCTTTGTACAGGTTCCCTGTATGGAAATGTTTGGAGAAACTTGCCCAGTATTGACCGAGGTTCGCACTTGGTTCAAAGACTCATCCCTTGAGGATATGGGTCGGAAATATTGGAAAAAGCGTTCTTACGTTTTCCAAGGATTTGTTTTGGATAGTCCTCTCGCAGAAGACACAGTTCCAGAAAATCCCATTCGCCGATTTATTATCGGTCCACAGATTTTCCAAATCTTAAAAGCGGCTTTGATGGATCCTGAGTTAGAGGAACTTCCAGTTGACTATATGCAGGGTTTGGATTTCCGTTTGACAAAGACAACAAAAGGCGGCTATTCTGATTACTCAACATCATCCTGGTCACGACGTGAACGAGCGTTAGATAAAGATGAGATGGGTGCTATTACTGAACATGGACTTTGGAATTTGAGTGACTTCCTTCCAAAGAAACCTGAAGAGACAGCAGTAAATGTCATTAAAGACATGTTTGAAGCATCTGTTGATGGCGGTCAGTATGATCCTGATCTTTATGGTCAGTATTTCCGTCCATCTGGTTTTGCAACACCGGATAATGGAACAAGAACTTCCGCCGCCCCAGTAGCATCCACTGCCGCAACTGAGGAAAAGGAAGCAAAACAAGAAGCGAGTGTCTCCGAAACTCCAAAGAGTAGTGGCGGTTCTAAAGCAGAGGATATTTTAGCGACTATCCGCTCAAGACAGAATCAGTAAAATAAGTTAGATATGTGGGGCGGGAAACCGCTCCACATATTATAATTATAGAATTTCTTTAGGAAACAATTATGGTAAAACCATTTGACGTAAGTAAATTTAGACGAGATATTACAAAATCTATAGATGGATTATCTGTAGGTTTTAACGATCCAACAGACTGGATCTCATTAGGCAACTATTGTCTCAATTATCTCGTAAGTGGAGACTTTTATAAAGGAGTTCCACTTGGCAGAGTAACAGTACTTGCCGGAGAATCAGGTTCAGGAAAGTCGTATATTGCGGCAGGCAATATTGTAAAGGCCGCTCAAGAACAAGGAATTTTTGTAGTATTAATAGATAGTGAAAATGCTCTTGATAAAGAGTGGTTAGAACGAATCGGCGTCAGTACTGACGAAGATAAAATAATGCGATTGAGTATGAGTATGATCGATGATGTCGCTAAAACCATTAGTACATTTATGAAAGATTATAAATTAATGTCTGAGGAAGAACGCCCTAAGATATTATTTGTTATTGATTCACTTGGTATGTTATTAACTCAAACTGATGTAGATCAGTTTGATAGAGGTGATATGAAAGGTGATTTGGGTCGTAAACCTAAAGCATTAACAGCATTAGTTCGTAATTGCGTTAATATGTTTGGTGGATATAATGTTGGTTTAGTAGCAACTAATCACACTTATGCATCACAAGATATGTTTAATCCAGATGATAAAATTAGTGGTGGACAAGGGTTCATTTATGCATCTTCAATAGTAATTGCTATGAAACTTTTAAAGTTAAAAGAAGATAGCGAAGGAACTAAAACATCACAAGTACACGGTATACGAGCCGCTTGTAAAGTAATGAAAACTCGTTACGCAAAACCATTTGAGGGAGTTCATGTTAAAATTCCTTATGAACAAGGCATGGATCCATATAGTGGATTACTTGAGATGTTTGAAGCACAGTCCTGGGTTGCGAAGCAAGGAAATAGGTTAAAATACATTTGTAAAGATGGTACAGAAATTTTAGAGTTTAGGAAAGGTTGGATTGGAGAGAAGTTAGATATCGTAATGGAAGACCTTGTTGCTCGCAATTTTAACGTATCAGCACAAGAGGAAGAAACGGCCGATTAACATAAATAACTCTAAAAACGAGGATCATTTGTGGAAGATACTGTTCTAGTAAATATTTGGGACATACTTAAAGCATATATACCAAAAAAAGAAGTATCATCAGCCGCGGAACAAATTGTCAATTATTTAAATGAGGACACTACTGCTGACACGTTGAGTGAGTTGGCAGATAACTGTCCAGTAATTGCTCAAGCATTAGAAGACTTAAATGATGTTGAGGAATTTGATGACGAAGACGACTGGTGATATATGACTTGGTATAATAAAATAGTTCAAGATTTGATCAATATTCCTGATGCATTAGAGTATTATGAAGGTGAATTAATACCAGCAAAAAAAGATGTTAAAATAAAAGGAATATTAGAGAAGAATTCGTCTGAATTACCTGGCATTGTAGAGCACAGGTTTAACCAGTTACAAGAAATAGAAGCAATATTACAGTTTCTAAACATTCAATTAAGAAAAGTAAGGCGTAAGCACTTTAAGAGTTATTTAGAGAATTATCAGCGGGCCCTGACCTCCCGCGATGTTGAAAAGTATGTCGATGGAGAAGACGAGGTAATAGACCTCGAAACAATTATAAATGAAGTCGCACTTGTACGAAATAAATGGTTAGGAGTTATTAAGGGATTAGATGTTAAGCAATTTCAGGTAAGTAATATAATAAGATTGAGAACTTCAGGAATGGAGGACGTTACAGTATAATGAATTCTGATCAAAAACGAAGGATGATTGGTGAACATTTACACTTAAAAAATTCAGCTGATGAATTTTTTAAAGTAGTGTCAGCAGAATTATTTACTAATATGATTCATATTTGTGATTTTGGATGTGGTGATGGTTCGATAACTCAATGGTTTTGCAATCAAGCACCATTTGATGAAAATGACCAATATGCTAATTATACAAAAGTTTCAGGCATAGATTTAATAGATTCAAAAACAGACAAGTTTGATAGAGTTCAAGGTGATATATTATCAATGCCTTATAAAGATGACGAATTTAATATGGGTTGGTGTCATCATACTTTACAGCAATTAAAAGATCCAGTACAAGGATTAATAGAAATAAGGCGAGTAATGACAGATTACTCATTACTACTGCTCGCTGTGCCGCAAACTTTAGATATGGAATATAATCGTTTAAAAAGTAAATTTGATCAGTATGATAGAAATTATTATAATTTACCTATATTAATACGACATTTAGCAATGTCTGGTTGGGATTGTCAAGGCGGGTACTTTCAAAAATTAGAAAACAATCGTAATATATATGCGGTTGTAAAACCAGCTCGCAACTGGAATGAACCAGATGATCCGTTTGATTTAACAATGGTTGATCTAATGGATAGGGGTGTGTTGCCTAAAAGCACACATAAAATGATACAGAGTAAGAATTATTTTGATGAAACTGCTCTGTTGTTAACATGGATGAATGGGACAATAACAGATTATAGTAAAAGGGTATAAGTAATATTATGGGATTTCCAATTGTATCACAAGGTAGTGTACGAGTAAAACAATGTAAGCATGGTGATTTTGCTTATAATTTAAATGATGTTGTAATTGGTCGTAGTTTAGATAATTATGGCGAATACGCAGAAGCAGAATTGGCATTAGCATCACAAATTATACGTCCAGGCACTAATGTAGTTGATGTAGGAGCTAATATCGGTATTCATTCTGTTTTTTACAGTAAATTAGTTGGAGATGAAGGTAAAATTTTAAGTTTTGAACCTAGTGATTTAAATTATTATTTTTTAGTCACCAATTTAACCCTCAACAACGCATTCAACGCACAACATTTTAAAGCGGCGATAGGTACTCAACGTCCTTTATATATTCCTATTAATAATATTAATGATGAAATAGATCATGGTAATTTAAAAACTACTATTAAGGATAGTGGTGATACTTTAGAACAATGTGCTGTGTTTAAATTGGATGATATTGGATTAGAGCATTGTGGTTTAGTAAAAGTTAATGTAAGTGGTAATGAAGCAGATATACTACAAACAGGTGAGAAATTGTTTTCCCAACATCGTCCTTTTATTATGTGCGAGGCACAGGAAAATACAAAAGAATTATTCCAGTTTGTTAAAGATATTGGTTATGAAGCATATTGGGTTCCTTCAAATAATTTTAATCCTGATAACTTTTTTGAGAGTAAGGGATGTATATTTGATGATCCAACTAGCCAGATAATTAATATTTTTGCGTATCCAAAAGAAATAGATATTACCATAGACAATTTAAAGAAGGTTAAAGGCGTTAATGATAAGTGGAAAACTCTTAAGAAAACTACGAAAAAGAAGGCTAAGAAAAAGGCTAAGAAAAAGGCTAAGAAAACCAAGTCCAGTAGCAAACCCTAATATAAGCAGTTCCTAATATACCTCAAATACCCTATAAAATATCGGGTTATTGCCCTAGATACCCTATAAAGTATCGGGTTAATGCTCAGAAAACCAGCAATTTCAGCAATTTTTCACCAGAAATATCAGAAATTTGTCGTTCTTCAATGAAATCAAGCACTTAGCGTCATAAAAAGAGTGACAGATCTGCTCGATATGTTAGACTAGTATAGTAAGTTAAGAAACAGAGAGTTACCCAAGTGTTAGATCAAGGCTGTTTTAAAGTTTTTTACCGTGAACCCATACTAGGTGGTGCCCGGATTTTTATATCCGCATCCACCGCTACCCTTATGGATGCGGTTGCAGAATTTAACCTGCTCAAAGGCGGGTTTGATACGCCCCTTACTGTTGAACGGTATGGGATCGAAGGCAAATTGACGCATCGTTGGAATATGGATGGCCGTTATGGCGTCCCAAGATGCGTAGTTGAAACCAACCACCACTCACGGAGATAAGGCGTAATGGCTTATATACGAACAAACGAAGTAAAGGCAATCCGAGAAACTCTTAAAGAGGAATTCGGACCCGAGTTGAAATTTGGAGTAAAGAAGCAACATCACTCATCGGTGACAGTTACCATTAAGAAGGGCAATGTTGATTTTTCCGACATAATGCGTGAAGGTGATCGCGGGTATGCTCAGGTCAATCATTACCACACTCACATGTATGGTGAACATGCCAAATTGTTTGATGACATTGTTGATGTCATTAAGACAGCACCCGGTAAAGCAGAAGGCGGCCGGGAATGGTTTGACAAGAGTGATGCGATGGTGGATTATTTCCATACCGCTTTTTACTTCAACCTCGAAGTAGGGAACTACAGTAAACCCTACGAATTAGTTTAACCAACGACATACAGGAGCGAATTATGTCAACACAATATGTTTCAGTAACGAAAGGATACCACGCGGATGCACCCGGTGGGATAGTTGAAGATGTAGTATTCCCATTGGTCCGCGATTATAAAGTGGGCAAAAAAGGTGGTTACATCACAGTTGATGGAACTGGCAACTCTGCTTACCCTCAGCGGAACATCCGTGTTAAGGTAGATTCCCCACTACATTATGAACGTGTGGGTGAGTCAGTAGCAGAAGAAGCGGCCGCTAAAATGGTTGGCGCCTCTGTTGAAGCGGGGGAGACCGACACTGAGGTTATGGCTCGCATTGCAGAGCGATTTGAGATCTTGGGCAGTATGACCCAAGCCACAATCGATGGTGATGTTCGAGCAATGATCGTAACAGGCCCTCCAGGGGTTGGTAAGTCCTACATTGTGGAAACCACTCTTGAGAAAGCCGTATTGTTTGACAAGATTGCTGGTAAGAAGATACGTTATGACGTAGTCAAAGGCGCGATGACTGCCCTTGGACTTTACGCCAAACTGTATGAATACAGCGACAAGAACAATGTGCTAGTGTTTGATGACTGCGACACTGTATTGTTTGATGACTTGTCACTCAACATACTGAAAGCGGCATTGGACTCAGGTAAGAGACGCCGAATCCACTGGAATGCTGATAGTGCTAAACTGAGAGCGGAAGGGATTCCGAATATGTTTGACTTTAATGGCTCAGCGATCTTTATCACCAACGTGAAGTTTGAAAACGTCCGGAGCAAGAAGATCAAAGATCACTTGGACGCACTTCAGTCGCGTTGCCATTACCTGGATTTGACGCTCGATACAATGCGCGACAAAATACTCCGTATTAAGGACATTGCCAAGAATGGTGAGTTGTTTGTAGGATACGGGTTTAAGTCTTCCGATGAGGACGAGATTTTGGACTACATGGAAGAAAACAAGGATAGGCTTCGGGAAATGAGCCTACGTATGGCACTGAAGATTGGTGACCTGCGTAAAATGTCGAAAGACAACTGGAAGCGCCTAGCGGAGACAACGGTTATGACCCGCGTCAGTAAGCAGGCGTCGGCTAACTAAAATAATAACAATTTCCTAAAAGATACTTTAGTATCGCTCCAACTATAAGTATCTATAAGCTTCGGGGAGGCCCATGAGCCTCCCTTTTTATTGATATGAAATATAATTGCTGGCAAGTTTCCATACAAGACGATAGTATTCACGTAAGGGTGCCTGAGTTCGATTTAGAACAATGGGGCACTTCGTATGTCCAAAAAATATCACAGCAATTTTATGAGTATGTTAAGGAAGCGGCCCAAAATGTTTATTATGACCCGGAAGAAGATGCTTGGATTTTTAATTTAAGCGAACCCAATTTATTATTTCTTGCTAATTATTTGCGTAATAATGATATGGAAGAAGATGTTATTTTTGATGAAGATGTTTGCTATTATTTAGATGAAATAGAAAAAGTACAATCAGAAATTCACAATCATCTTATTCAGTTAGATTTCATAAATGGCAAACCTATTATGAAAAATGCTAGTGATGAATTGATAGAATATCTTAAGCAGAATAAAGTTGAAAATGTGTGGCAATTAATAGATAAGTCTATTGAGTTGTGTTATGGATTAAGTAGTAACGTTTTAGGTTTATTAGACGATTCAGTAGAGCATACAATGCTCAATAATCAATATGTGACGTTGTTTACTGGCAGTAAAAATGAGCATTCTAAACTTGAGCAGATTATACAATACGCTCTAAAGTATAAGAGAACACCTATAGTATTTTATAAGCCAGACAATAACGAAGATCCTAATTTAGGACACTATAGTGAATTAGTAACTAAAGTAGTTAATAAATTAGTGAATAAAAATAAAATTAGTGTAGTGTTATTACCACCAAGTCACAAGATGAAGTCTAATTGTGATGTTTATTATAGTTATTCAATACAAACATTGATACAAAGTAATATTGAACCACAAATGATATTTTTTACACGAATGGTAAACGAGAATAGTTTTAACATTTTAATTGACCAAATACCCAAAGTATGTTATTATAGTAATATAAAATCAAAGGAAGGAATGGTTGGGCCTGGTCAAAATTATTATGCCAAAGTGTAAGTTATATTTAAAAGACGAAGTAAATTGTAAATTTGAGGGATTAGACTTAACGGATAGACGAAAGTTATCTAATAAGTTTAAATTCGATATTCCTCATGCGCGATTTATGCCAGCAGTTCGTTTAGGACGCTGGGATGGCAAAATAAGTTTCTTCCAATTGGGCGGTAGCACGTTTATTAATCTCTTGCCAGACATATTAGATGACATTTCTAATTATAAAATTGATCTGATAGATTATCGTAAGCCAGTTGATTTAGTATTTGAGCCAGTAACTGAAGTTAGTTATAGTGAATATAAATGGCCTAAAAAACATACGCACGAAGGGCAACCTATTATATTGCGAGATTACCAAGTAGAGGTTATCAATAACTTTCTACAATCCCCGCAGTCCATTCAAGAGGTTGCTACTGGTGCTGGTAAGACACTTGTTACAGCAATACTCAGTCACAAATGTGAGCCATATGGTAGGACAATAGTTATAGTACCCAATAAGAGTTTAGTTACTCAAACAGAGGAAGACTATGCCAACTTGGGTTTAGATGTAGGTGTGTTCTATGGAGATAGAAAAGAGTTTGGACACACTCATACTATATGTACGTGGCAATCCCTTAATATACTGATGAAGCGTACTCGTAATGCTCAAGCAGATATAACGTTTGAAGACTTTATAGAGGACGTTTGCTGTGTGATAGTAGATGAGGTACATCAGAGTAAGGCAGACGTGCTCAAGCAGTTACTGACCCAGCAATTGTCTCATGTACCCATACGTTGGGGTTTAACTGGAACCATACCCAAGGAGCAATTCGAATGGATGTCACTGCGTGTCAGCATAGGGGAAGTAGTCAATAGGGTAGCTGCCGCCGATTTGCAGGAGAAGGGCGTTCTGGCAAACTGTCACGTGAATATCGTGCAGTTACAGGACTATGGTGAGTATAATAACTATCAAAGCGAATTAAAGTATTTGCTTACTAACGAGGATAGGGTATCGTATATAGGCGAGTTTTTAAATGATGTTAAAAAGAGTGGCAATACACTTATACTTGTAGACAGAATTAGTGCTGGTAAAGCAATACAATTAAAATTAAAGGATAGTGTATTCATCAGTGGTGCTACAAAAGCGGATGAGCGTAAAGAGCATTATGATGAAGTACGTACAGCAGAAGCAAAAATCATTATAGCAACGTATGGCGTTGCATCAGTAGGAATTAACATCCCGCGAATATTTAATCTTGTGTTAATAGAACCAGGAAAAAGTTTTGTGCGGGTTATACAGAGCATCGGGCGTGGCGTCCGTAAAGCAGAGGACAAGGACTTTGTGCAAATATGGGATATAACGAGTACTTGTAAGTTTGCAAAACGTCACTTAACAAAAAGGAAAAGTTTTTATAGGGAGGCAGAATATCCGTTTACAGTAGATAAAATTAACTGGCAGTAGTGCTAAATATTGGCATGAGTACACAAGTGAGTGATCTTTACAAAAAGCACCACGAAGTGTCCGACAACATCAAATCTATACAAGAATCTATTAAGGACCTTGCGGAGGAGTTAATTAGGGCCAAAGCCGAGAACAAGGGATTACAGTCTGAAATTATTTTATTAGTGAAGCAAATTGCATCATTAGAAAAAATAGTTAATACTTTAAACCTTGCTCAAAAGTTACAAGATCAGAAAGCTGCAGATGTTAAATCATCAACGCCAGTTGCACCAGGTATAGCACCAAGAGCAAGTACTACAGTTAAAGGACATGGAGATGCTAATACACCTCTATCTATTCCACCAAAAGATAATTCTGCATATGTAGTAGATCCTAAGAAAGGAATAGTGCCAAATCCTAATTATAAACCACCTACGACGGATAAAGACGATGCTATAAAAGATGGAGGTAATACAGCAGATGATGGAACTGCTGATCAAATTCCACCTTTTTAATCAATTAAATAAGGAAATCAATGAGAATACATACATTAGAAGATAAAGCATTCGCTATGAATGAGATGCCTGAAAAGGTAGATGATGTTCGTTTTTGTATATTAGATAATAGTAATCCACAGGATCCAGATTACTTTTTTATTCCCTTAATATTTTTAGAGAGTTTTAATGCGCCAGCATTAGTAATTCAATTGGGGAAAGATAGAATAATGATGCCAGTTGATTGGCACATTGTAGTGGGTAGTCCTGAAGTGGGAGACTTAGAAGTATTGCCCCTAACAAGTGTGAATGATAGAGGTTTTGAAGCATTTTTATATAATTGTCTAAGTGGATATATGCATGAGTATAGAGAAATAGACATTGTAGATATCTATACAGAAGTTAAATGGTATTTTCCAAAACTTAAAACAGGTCAATTATTAGCAATACCATTAAATGATGATCCAAAACCCCAATGTGCATATTTTGTAAGTGAAATTAATAAACAATCTGAGGTAATAGATGTTAACCAGGTAATGTAATGAAAATAGCATTTTGCGGAGATAGTTTTTGTGCAGACTCCCGGGACTTCCGGACGCCATACTACAATTGTGACAGTGTGTCATATTTAGATATAATAGCATATGAATTAAGTGCTGAAATTATGTGTGCTGGCCAACCTGCTTCAGCCTTGTATAGTGCTTATAAGCAAATTAAAACAGTAATCGGAAAAGTTGATTATATTGTGATATGTGTTACGAATCCGCATAGATTATATAATAAACATGTTAAAGTTGATTTTGATCAAAACATGAGTACAACTTTTTTAAATTGGGAGAAAGATAATATTAGTCAAATGTTCGAATACAAAAAAGCAATTACATTATATTATAAAATGCTGTATGATGAGGAATATAATCTTGATATACAGGTCGCATTATTACAATCAATTGATAATATGTTGCTTGAGTATAGACAACGATGTATATGGTTACCGTGTTTTGAGAACAGTATGAATGATTATATACCTAAAAGTGGACCAATGGCACGTATTCCTTTAATCGCTATTTCTAAGTCAGAATTTTTATCTGAGAAAGATTGGACCCGTAATGTTGACACTGATCCAGTTGACACCAAAAGAAATAATCATATGAATGATGAAAATAATAAAAATTTGGCTCATTTTATACTGGATGTGTTTAAACAAGAAAATACTCCTGCTCAAGCACATATTGCTCATATTCATGGTAGAGTTGGTGATATGATAGATTACTTTCATTTTAATATGTTGGGTCCAGGCCACTGTCATATTCATGGTGGAAATTGTGAGTATTGGCATTGGGATGACGAGGCCGGCCGGATGAATAGCCCGTACTAGAAGTTTTGGAGCATTGGGCCTTCAACGTAAAATGAAAAAAGCATTAGTAGTAGGAAATGGTGAGAGTCGAAAAAGAATTGGTTTAAATTTATTCAAACGCAATGAGTGGGAAATATATGGATGTAATGCTCTATATAGAGAATTTAATCCAGATCATTTAGTTATAATTGATAAAGAAATGCGGACTGAATTTGAATATAATTCTCATCAGGCTGGTCGTGCTGTAGATGAACCAGAAGGTAATACATTTTATGGTATGCCAAAGCATGTTTATTTTGTGGAAGATATGCCCGAATATGAACCAATGATGAATTCCGGACATATGGCAATATGCATAGCAATGCGGGATCATAAAGAAATTGATATTATTGGATTTGATCTTGAAACTACTGACGGATTAACAAACAATGTGTATAAGGATTCACCCCAATATAAGCCAAGCAATAAAGAAGCAGGCGGGTTTATTATAGACGCATACAACTTGAAAATGATTAGCAATAGGTTTAGAGAAAAAGGCGGCATCATTACTCGGGTTGCTGATAGTATACCCTTCGAACTTGACAAATATATGAAACATGTTAAAATAGAAGAGTATATATCAGAAGTATTTACAAATAACTTTCATACCCATATAAGAGAAAGAAATGCCACGTAAACAACCAATATTACCTCTTAAAGAGATATTTAATGCATTAGATAATAAAGATTATTGGTTCTATGGTCGGATTGGGAAAGAAAAGCAAAAAGCATTTAGTTCTTATTTGCAATTAAAATATAATGCAAGTGCTACGGGTAATAACGACTTGCAAGAGTATATGATACGCTCTACAAATGAAGAATTAAATAAAGATTTCTGGGAAATTAGTAAGCATCCAAAGTTAGTATGGATGATTTTGTGTGCTATTAATCCCAAAATTGGCAGTTTTAATCGCAAGTATCTGCCAATGAAAAAAAATGTAAAAGATAATAAAAAGACAAAGTTTCTAAGAGAATTATATCCAACTTGGAAATTAAGTGACGTCGAAGCATATGCTGAGATGTGTGACAAGAAAGAACTTAAACAATTAGCAATAGAACATGGTTATGATGATAAGTCAATCAGAGAAAGATTATGAGTGCCAATTTTGTAAAAGGAGTTTTACAAGAGAGAAAACACTAGCGGCGCACGTATGTGAGCCCAAGCGTAGGCATCAACAACAGGATGCAAAGCATGTACAAATTGCGTATATTGCTTACAAACGGTTCTATGAGTTAACACAAGGCAGTTCAAATTTTAAAACATATGAGCACTTTTCACAAAGTCAATATTATAATGCTTTTGTAAAATTTGGTAACCACATTATTAATATTAACGTAATAAATCCAGATTACTTTATAGATTATGTTATTAAAAGTAATACAAAGTTAGATCACTGGTGTAAAGATGCTGTATATGAGGAGTATCTATTACCATATATTAAAACTGAAAACGTTCGTGATGCATTAGAGCGCAGTATTATAACTATGGAAAAATGGGCAACTGAAAATGATGCCCGGTTCAATCATTTTTTTAAGTTTGTAAGTTTCAATAAAGCAGTAGCATTAATTAGAAATGGAAAAATAAGTCCATGGACAATCTATAATAGTAAAACAGGCATGGAAATGTTAGAGAAAATGACTGATGAGCAGTTAGGTTTAATTAATGATTTTATAGACCCAATATATTGGAGTAGACGTTTTGAAGCGTTTATGGCCGATGTAGAATGGGTTAAACATATTTTAAGTGACGCAAACATGTAAAGGAGATATTTAATGACTAATGAAAATGTATACAACCTTGATTTGGAAAAGTTAAAAATTAGGCATAAAGAGTTAGATAAAACGATATGGGAAATCGAGGAGAATGAGCAAGATATTGGCGAAGTACATATGAAAATAATTGAATTGAAAAAAGAAAAGTTATGGCTTAAAGATAAAATAATGTTTATGGAGCAAAAATTTGGATGACGCAGTTGCCTATGACACTTATCCACATCACCGTAAATGGTATAATAAGTTATGGTTAAGTGAAAAGTTAGGCTATAGATGTGGCCCGGCTGGTGTAAATGTATTGTTTGATGAAGAATATATTGTGCGCCCTATTATGAATTTAGAAGGTATGGGTGTGGGTGCTAAAACTATAAAAATGGATCCACATGAATGGATTACCATACCGTCGGGTCATTTTTGGTGTGAAAAGTTTGAAGGGAGACATTTCTCATATGATTTTGAATGGGAAGAGGACTGGGAAGGACCATTAAGAACTCCGCGATATACAAAAGGTTGGCGACAATTAAATTGTTGGGAAGGATACAGGGAAACTGGAGAAGAAAAGTTGTGGAGATGGAGTAAATGGGTTAAGATGAATAGATTTGTTGAACTTCCAGAGTGGTTTGATGAGTTGAAAGATGTAGGTAAAATAAATGTAGAGTGTATTGATGATAATATTATAGAAGTACACTTGCGATCCAATCCAGACCCAATAGATAAGCATAAAGAATTGATAGTGTGGTGGGAAGATTCAAGTTATTATAAAAAAACATATTTTAATCATGGATATGAATATATAGAAGCATTTGATGATGCTGGTGGAAATTTACCAACACCACGTTTAGGATTTTTAGCATTGCCAATTATACCAAGAACGAGAAATCAAAATGAGCCTTAAGTTTGATATTGATATAGATTTTGCAGATAGAACTGCTGTGCTGGAAAAAGTAAAGCATCATACTCCTGCGACTATTATTAGGGCAAATGAATTAATTAAGCATAATACTGGTGCGTATTTTACTGATGTGCCGACAGATCCAGTAAAAGGTATTTGTTCACTTGATCATAAAGACGCGGAAGAACGCGGATATTTTAAATTGGATTTGCTTAATGTAAATGTATATAGCCAAGTTGAAAGTGAAGCACATTTGATTGATTTAATGTTTACAGAACCACCTTGGGAAAGATTAGCAGAGAAAGAATATTGTGAGCAAGTAATACATATCGGTAATCAATATGATCTTATTAAAAAAATGATGCCAGATACTATTCCACGCATGGCAATGTTTTTATCTGTAATACGGCCAGCAAAACGTTATTTGATTGGCAAATCATGGGAAGAAATTGGTGAGCAAGTATGGGAAAAGCCTGATAAAGGTTATTATTTTAAGAAATCACATGCGGTTGCCTATGCACATTTGGTCGTTGTGCATATGAATTTACTTAATTTAAACCTCACTCAATGAACCTCTTTGTTTCGTTTTATCTTCTATATGACCATACGCATCCCACCATGGTGTTTGAATATTTCCTGAAAGTAATCCACTAAATAATTTATTACAAATCATTGTCAATCCTAAGCCAAGTTGTACTGTTTGAGTTTTATTTGATCCAAACGGTAACCCGAATATAATAAATCCGTATTTTTCTAATTTCTCATCCCAGTCTTTAGTTTGCTCCCCGGCCAATTTTTCAATTATTGGCATTGCATAATCTAAAAAGTTAATAAATCTAATTTTATTGTATTCAGACGTTGTTAATGTAGTTTCAAATAACATATTATATAATATTGTCATATACGTGATAATCAAATATTCTTTAAAACCTAAATTACTATCGCATATTCTCTCTGATTGATATATTTCTATTGGATTATAATTATCAGATGATACATTATGATATAAATCATCAATAGTGGAGTTTATGACATTGGTGTTAACAACTCCAGCAGTGATTATTTTTAGATTATGTTTTTCTTGATAAGATTTGTCATATGCAGGACTACTATGTAATAACTCCCATGCATACAAAGATGCAATACTTATAGGTATTTCACTGAATTCTATTAATTGTTTTTTATGAGCTTCAATAGTTGCGCCAGGTAATCCATGAATTAATTCTACTTTATATTCTGCCTTATTATATTTTTGTCTAAAATTAATTAATAATTTTTTATGTTCATTCCATGGAAGTTCTGGTCTATTAATGTTTTTTAATATTTGTTTATCTTGATGTTGTAATGATACTTTAAACACATTGCCGCGCCCATGTTCATATATAGCTCTCCATATATCAAAAACATTGCTTTTATGTAATTTTGCCATGTTCCCGCCGCTAAAGGAAAAAGAATTAGTTGTGTATGATAGACCAAATTTAAATATTTCAATATCCTCCTTCATCATTCCAATATTAGCATCAATCCAATGCATAGATATGTTATTAAATTTTGAAAGAAACTTTATTTCTTCCTTCCAATCTCCCAATCTTTTGTTTAATTTGTGATGTAACCCACCACTCCAATCACAAAACGTACAAGCATATGGACAACCACGTATTCTTTCGAAAGAGTAAGTAAGTACGTAATTATTAGTAGTATTTTTGTTTAAGTAATCTGTAATCTGATTATGTTCATTAATAAAGTCTTCTTTTAAATCACAATATGGACTAAATGCTGGATAATCTTTAAATCGTAAGATTTCGTGATTAGTTTTAAATTCTTTTGTTATTAAATTCGGTATTGTTCTTTCATCTATTGGCTCATAAAAACTATCTAACAACATAGTAAAAGCTTTTTCACCATCACCATAGACAAAATAATCTATAAAAGGATAGTTATTAGCAGTATTTGGATTTTTATGATCAATGCTCGGCCCGCCAGCAATAAGTTTTATATTAGGATGTTTTTGTTTTATTATATTTGCTATTTTTATTTGTACATCAAAATTCCATAAAAACATAGAGAAACAAATAATATCTGGTTTTTCTTTTTCGATTATGGATATTATATTTTTTACACTAGTATTCTTGAATTCACCATATTCAGTAGGTAGCCATATGTATTTGTTATAGTATTTTCCAATTTTTTTATAGAAAGATTTTAAGAAATAATATATTGGCGTTAGAAAATAATCATTTATTCCTTCAAGTGAGCCATCTTGCCTTAATTCAGTGGTTAGATCACCTGTGTCGGCGTTTGAGCCAAATACGATAAATTTTATACGCATATTATTATTTACTGCTTTTTATAACTGTACGAGAATTTAAGGACGATATAAAACTTTTTCTAATCCACCTGATGTAGGAGTACATTTAATACGAATTCTACTATGAACACCATTCCAGTTTGTATAACCAACACCAGTTTGGTCAGTTAAATTTAATGTTTTAATATCAAAATAATCATCATCTGCTAATGATATATTTTCATTTAATGTACCTTGTATTACAATAGTGCCAGTATATGTACCTGAAAAATAAAACGCCGCAGTTTGTAATGCTGTATTTTGATTAAGTTTTGAATCTGCTACTAATGGATTACTTGTATGAGTTGAACCTGAGATGGTAAAGTCTGCTGTGTTTAATACTTTACTATCTGTAAGTGTTGGAAAAACACCATCTGAAATTTGTAATTGTCCTAATACATCATATGCGCCATCTACATAACCAATACTAGTATTGGATTCACCGTCTACTACTGTTACAGAGTAATTAAGATATTGAGAGTCTAAATTTAGTAGATCACCTTCTGTTATAACAACTTTCGCCGTTCCTTTAATTCCATCTACTAATGTGGCCGTTTTACTTAATAACACACCAGTATCACCAACATTATCTAAAATATTAAACGTTATTGTTTTATCAGTGATCGTTAACGACTTTTGATTATCGTTCTTTAGTGACAATTGTATGGTATTGTCAATACCCTTGTATACCTTTATAGGATGATTATACATTTCATACCCCCAATGCTCCTTATCAGTGTCCGCCTTTATTTTCAGATTAACATTCTGGTTATATAAATAGACCGTAGTAACTAACATATTATAAGACCTTTTATTATATTTATATGCCAAACATATACGAAGAGCTAACAGAAAAGTATCCTTTTATCAGTTATATTAAACATATTGATAGGGAAGTCGTTGGTATTATTCTTAATAAAGATGCAACTATAGTAAGCGTTTACGATTTTAATGCACTACCAAACATAGAGACAAAAGAAAAGTTTTTAGAACTGGGCGAAGTATGGTGGTGGGAATCAAATAGAATGTTCCCTATAAACATATTTCTCAAACGAGACTTTATCGCATTTAAACCATTTATTAAAACATTTATGGCTAAAGACGTAGAAATAGTCCATGGTCCATATGTTAGTATGAATGAACTAGCACAACGCAGAACTAAACGCCGTAATATACAATTAATCCAAAAGGTTAAGTAAATGCATAAACCTCAAAAAACAGCAGTACTGCATCCAATACAATCAGATTTACAGTGTCGTTTAAAATGGGCACATAGTACAGTTTTTCTTACTAAAGGAACGACGGCCAGTTGTCATAGAGTAAATCATGATGCTATTCCGGATAATTTTGATTTTCATAATACTCCAGAAAAATTACTTGCTAGACAACAAATGCTTGATAACGTTTGGCCTGAAAAAGGGTGTGAGCATTGTAGAGTTATAGAAGATGCTGGTGGAATGAGTGATAGAATGTTACATTTAACTCATCCATTTGCCCCTGGTTCACCTCCAGAATTATTAGATAATCCGCAAGCAGTACATGTCTCTCCAACAGAGTTAGAGATATATTTTAGTAATAATTGTAATTTATCTTGTATATATTGTGGTGAGCATTTTAGTAGTACTTGGCAATCAGAAAATACCAAATTTGGTCATATAGATGTTGTGACAGAAGGAGTAGCATATGATGTTTATGAGGATTACACAGAGTTAAGTCTTACAGAAAAAATGTTTACTTGGCTGGAGGAAAATTTAAAATCCCTTCGTACGTTATATGTTTTGGGTGGAGAGCCATTTAAACAACCACAAAGTGATAGATTATTAGATTTATTATCTACTCAACGTAATCCTGATTTGAATATAACATTTTTTAGTAATCTTAGTGTAGAACATGATAAAACGAGAGTGCGATTAGATAAGTTACAAAAACTAATAGAAGATGATAATATTCGTGGTGGTAAAGTGACTGGCAGTATAGATTGTTGGGGACCTGAGGCAGAATATGTTAGGTTTGGTTTAGATCTCAAACTATTTGAGAAGAATATTCAGTATATTTTTAAAAATACAGATATATCAACAGGTATTAATATATGTTGGATGCCATTAACAACATTTACTTTACCAGATCTAATGGAAAAAACAAATGAGTGGAATGAATGGATTGTTACTAATAGAGGGAAAGATGATTATCAAATAGTACATAATAGTTTAATGCAAGCCGCTGGCCGACCATATGTACATCCTTCAATTTTTGGACCAAAAATTCTTGACTGGGGTTATATTGATGCTATTAATAAATTACAAGACTTTGATGAAGATATTATAATATCTACTAAAGAATATTATAGAGGTATTGCCAAAAGCATAGAGCAGTCCACTCCTGACAAAAAATTACAAAAACAATTTCATATATATCTCACTGAATTAGATAAGCGGCGCGGTACAAATTATAAAGAACTCTTTCCTGTAGTATATAATGAAATACATTCTTGACTTCTAGTAGTAATTCCTATATAATAACTGTATGAATCAAATACAGTCAGTCATTATGAGCAATTTACCAGGAAGGGTAAAGAAAAGTTCTAGTGGTTGGCAATCCTTTAATGCTCCGTGCTGTGTTCATAACGGAGAAACGCAAGACAAACGTGGTAGAGGCGGTATTATACTTAACGGAGAGGCAATATCGTATAATTGCTTTAATTGTGGGTATAAAACAGGCTGGCAACCGGGCAGACCATTAAGTCGTAAACTACGGCAATTGATGGATTGGCTTGGCACTCCGGAATCTGATATAAAGCGTCTTGTATTAACTGCTATACAATTAAAAGAGACAGCAATTGAACAAAATTTAATTCCAGAGGAAGTTGAATTTAATTTTGAGAAGAAAGACTTTCCAGAGCAAAGCAGTCCATTAGCGTCTGATAATAAACTTATATTAGAATATTTACATAAGCGCGGATTGGATGAAAATGATTATCCATATTACTGGACACCAATTACAGAGACAAAATTTGACAGGCGTGTAATTATTCCATTCTTTTGGCAAGGTGAAATAGTAGGATACACAGCACGACTAGCAGTTAAGGGTAATCCAAAATATTTTACAAGTACGCCTGCAGGTTATGTGTTTAATATGGACAGGCAAACTGAAGATCGTAAGTTTGTTATAGTAACAGAAGGCCCATTTGATGCAATCGCTGTAGATGGTGTTGCAATATTGGGTAGTGATATTGGTGATGCCCAGGTAGATTTAATAGAAAGTTTAAATAAACAAGTAATAATGATGCCAGACAATGATAGTGCTGGCAATAAACTTATAACACAAGCATTAAAATATAATTGGGACGTTAGTTTTCCAACTTGGTATGATACTTGCAAGGATATAAATGAATCAGTATTAAATTATGGTAAAATATTTACATTAAAGAATATATTGGATAATGTCCAATCTACAAGGCTTAAAATCCAATTACATCAAAAACGATTACAAATATAGATAATTATAGTATATGAATAAAGAATATAACGTAGAATTACAGAAATTATACTTGGAAATGCTAGTAAGCAATCCAGAAGCATTTGTTAGGGTGCAAAATATATTTAATCCACAGAATTTTGATAGAAGTTTGCGTCCAATAGCAACTTTTGTTTTAAATTATGTAGATGAATATAAGGCATTGCCAGAAGTAAAGCAAATAAACAGCAAAACAGGTTCTAAATTACAAGATATTGTAATGGATCAATTAGAAGAGCATAGTAATTGGTTATTAGACGAGTTTGAACAATTTAGTAGGCATAAAGAATTAGAACGAGCGATATTAGACAGTGCGGATTTGTTAGAGAAAGGTGATTATGGGTTAGTAGAGGCCAAAATTAAGGAAGCTGTGCAGGTTGGCCTTACAACAGACATGGGAACTGATTATTGGGACAATCCGCGTGAACGTTTGATGAATTTAAAAACAAGTAATGGGCAAGTTAGCACTGGTTGGGAAATGTTTGATAGAAAATTGTTTGGTGGATTTAATAGAGGTGAGTTACAAATATTTGCTGGTGGTAGTGGCAGTGGTAAGAGTTTGTTTATGCAAAATCTCTCAGTTAATTGGATACTTGCAGGACTCAATGTATTATATTTTACATTGGAGTTGAGTGAGGAATTAACAGCAATGCGAATTGACAGTATGATATCTAATATTCCGACAAACCAAATATTTAAGGATTTGGATACTGTTGAAATGAAAATTAAACTTGTAAGTAAAAAAGCAGGCAGCTTGCAAATAAAATATATGCCAGCACAAAGTAACATTAATGACTTTCGCAGTTATATAAAAGAATTAAATGTGCAAAAAGGTATGAAAGCAGACGTAGTGTTAGTAGATTATTTAGATTTGTGTATGCCAATAAGCACTAAAGTAGCACCAAGTGATTTATATGTTAAAGACAAGTATGTTGCAGAAGAACTGCGTAACTTATCCAAAGAGTTAGATGTTGTATTTGTCACAGCATCGCAGTTAAACAGAAGTGCAGTAGACGAAATAGAATTTGATCATAGTCACATTGCAGGTGGTATTAGTAAAATTAATACAGCAGATAATGTTATTGGTATTTTTACAAGTAGAGCAATGCGTGAGCGTGGACGTTATCAAGTACAGTTTATGAAAACAAGAAGTAGTAGCGGTGTTGGTTCTAAAGTAGATTTGGAATTTGATATAAGCAGTTTGCGTATACGAGACTTGGGAGAAGATGCACAACCAGAAGAAGATACTTCTTATACAGCAACACAATCACAATCAACAAATATATTTGACAGAATAAACAGAAGTGCAACAGTACAACCTAATGAGGATACACCTAAAGTAACTGCTGAAGCAAGTGGAAGCAAAATAAGATCTTTATTACGTAATATGAGTGCTTCAGATGACATATAAATACCATTGGCGGAACTTGTCGATGAAGAATCATCCCGCCATGAGAATTTATTTAGGAGCATCAAAAATGGCATGGCATGGTTTATTAGAAGCTGAATTTCATGGACCAAAATATTGGGTACTTACTCAACCACTTACCTATGAATTAGAAAAAAGTAGAAGTGCTGGGATGGACGAATGGGTTTCTAGTTGGACAAATTTAAATGTAGATGTAAAAACTACACCAACCACTATTTTAATTACAGCACCAGTTGGGTATCAAACAGATTTAGCATCTATACATCGCATTATGTGGAATATTATATCACCTTGGGATATTGCAAGGGCGGCGGTAATACACGATGTATTATATGGTGCATTGCGTAAAACTGTGGCAGTAAAAGGATTGAATCCACAAACTGTAAAAGTATTGCGGGCCCAAGCTGATAATGTGTTTAGGAGAGGCATGGATGATGCTGATCCTACCATTCCGAATTGGAAAATATTTTCCTGTTTTTGGTCAGTCCGCCCTTTTGGTAGGTGGGCAATACGTAAACAGTCTAAATTTGATAATTGATGGGTCACAATTTAACTAAATATAATAAACATAATGTGACACATATGACAATGAAACGTAAGACTAGAACAATATTAGAAGAATTGAATTCCTTGTATAAGGATCACAATAAAAGTGCGATCATAGAAAGTCGTGCTATTCATATCATTGATAGTGCTATTAATTTAGTTAATATTATACATGAACACTATGATCATGAAGTTGCTTCTGAGCTAGAACGCCGTCTTCTTAACAGCATACGTGGACAGGATAATAAAAAGTTTATCCGTAGCATACGTAAGGCTGGTGACAATGAGATTGAATGAAATATCTGATTTCTCAGATACATCTAACATACACATAGATAGACCTCACTCAATATCTTCACGTATACCTACAGGTAAGACTAGTGGTATTGTTGATGAAATGTCACAAGAATTAGAACATATTGTAGATAGATGGGTAAAAGTTGATTGGGAAGACCCGAAGCTTGATCCTGAATCTAAAGCACGTTTCAGCAATGCTGTTACAGAACTTTTAGATATTATGCAGGGTGTAGATATATGAGAGCAAAAGACTTTATAAAAGAAGACCATGGATTTCTCGCGTCAGGATCACATGATTGGGAAGGTAAGGTTGGAAATAATATTTTAAATTATTTAAAAAAATTACCTAGTGGTGCGTGGGCTGGTTTTAAAAATATAACTGGTATTGGTAGTGATGATCATATCAACCAGCTCTACCAGCAGCCAGAGTCGAATCTGGCAAATCTAGCAAAACCAAAAGTTACGTCTAAGAAACCTGGGTTGCGTACAAGTGATAGAACAACTCGCCAAGGACGAACATCACGGATTGGAGGCGAGGACGATCAGTGAAACTATTTGAAGTTCAAGGTGAATGTAAATGGATGATCGTTGAAGATACTGGCGGCAAAAATACTCATATGACTCATATAGAGGATTTAGTATTTTATCAAGGTTACCAAGGTGTAAAAAAAGCAATAAATCATCTTGCACAAACAGCAGAAATGTTAGCAGGAACAAGCGAAGCGGGTAGAATATCTGTAAAATGGGATGGTAAGCCTGCTGTAATTGCTGGTAATGATCCTAAAGATGGTAAGTTTTTTGTAGGAACAAAAAGTGTATTTAATGCTACTCCATTATTAAATAAAACTCCTGCAGATATTAGAAAAAATCATGGTAAAATACCAGGTTTAGCACATAAATTAAATATAGCATTAAAACATTTGCGTAAACTTAATTTTGACGGTATATTGCAAGGCGATATTATGTTTACTAAAGGTGATTTGACAACTGAAGATATAGATGGTGAGTCATATGTTGTTTTTAAACCAAATGAAATAGCATATGCTGTTCCAGCGGGCAGTGATTTAGCAAAAGAATTACTTGCGGCTGAGATTGGTGTTGTATGGCACACATTATATAGTGGTGGTCCTGAGATGTCAGATTTGACAGCATCATTTGGTGCGGCCGCCCCTGTAGGAAATAAAAATGTATGGTCACAAGATGCTGATTATAGAGATTTAACTGGTCGTGCTACAATGACTGGACGTGAAACAGCACAAGTAGCAAATGGACTTGATAAATTACAAGGAATTTTGCAAAAAATAAATGCAAATAGATTTAATACACTAATGAACAATGAAGAGTTTAGAGAACATATTGAACCATTTGTTAATAGTAAAATTAGAGCAGACCGACCACAAGTTGGAAATGCTAATGCTTTTTTGAAAGAATTCATTGATTACTATGATAGTAAAAAGCAAGCAGAAATAGATAAACTTAAAGATGGTGGTGCTTCTGATAAAACAGCATCAGGATGGAGTCCGGCCGCCGAAGCACGTATTAATAAAATAGAAGCAACTAGGGCATTTATTGAAGATAATAGTAACACGTTGCTGGCAATATTGGCAGTTTATAAACAAATTATACAAGTTAAGTCAATATTAATGAAAAAACTTAATGCTATAGAAGGCATACAAGCATTTTATAAAACAGATAATGGTTATGAAGTTGCCGGTCCAGAAGGATTTGTAGCAATAGACCATGTTGGTGGCGCTGTAAAATTAATTAATAGATTGGAATTTTCACGACGTAACTTCCTGGCAGGAGGGTAAATAGTATTATGGGATTTATTAAAGATTTATACGAATCAAAAGCATTACGTAATCAACGTGGATTGAAAAATATGAGTGCTGAGCAAGTGGCAGAAAACATTTATATGAATGTTTTATCACTTCAGGCAATGCGGCATGATCCTAATTCAATGAAATTTGCACAAGAATATGCTAAAAAAACAATGATGAATCCTGGTTTTGATAATATTCGTACTACTGCTACAGATTTACATAATTGGGTCGCTGTTTTTAATCAAGCAGATAGATATGTTGATAAAATAGGTCCTGCTGGAAGAGCAAATATACCAATATTACAATTTAAACAATATTTGCGGCAAGTGGCAAGTGGTAAAGTAAATCCAAATTTTGATAAACAATTTTTAATGAGTTTAGAGCGAAATTTAGGTATTCATAATGCTCAATATAGTGCAACACGAAGATTATTGAGTGATTGGAATAGACTGCTTGGTAGTGAACGTAAATTAAGTACAACTCGTTTATTACAAGCAATAAGATCAAAGTCTGCTCGTAGTGATTTACGTAGTCCATATGAAACATTTGTTCGTAAGGGTGGTTATGAGCTTAAAGATGTACATAATTCTGAAATAGCAGGAAAAACATCCTTTGGTGCAAAAGCCGCGGCGGCGGCCGCCTCCGGTGTTGCTGGTTATTGGTTGGGTAAGAAACTAGCAAAAGGGATAACTGGCTATCAAGATACTGATTTTGATTATACTTTTGGTGCTAAGAAGAAGTAAAATAACAGCCAATAATTTTCTATTTTTGAGATAAATAATATTAACGGTGTAAATTAGTTTACACACTACAAGATATAGGAGATTTAAAAATGGCAAGTTTAACAAATAATGCGTTATCCAATGTTCATGATCCAGTAGAACTTATTGGTCGTGATATTACATGGTTGAAATCAACAGGTGGTGACTTCACAGCAAACGCAGATATGGCAGCAGTTTTGCGAGCAATTTCATCATATGCAACAATTGAAGTTGTAGGCACAGCAACAGCCGCAGGCGTCATAGTAGGCGTTTCAGGTTGTGATGCACACGTAGCAGCTGGTACAGGCACAAATTTTACAGCACTAGAGGCAGCTTTAGATGCAGTAGCCGCACAGGCCTTAACAGTTGTTATAATTTCAGCACTAACATTTGTATAAGATTAGCGTAAAATCACCCAGTTTTTAGAAATTTCTAGAGACTAGTAATTTTAAAGAGCGGAGGACTTATCCTCCGCTTTTTTTTGCCTGCACTAAATATTATAATAGCATATTATAGGTAAGTTATGGCAAAAGAAAGAGCACATGGTATTGCTGGCGAAGGCAAGTTTGGAAGTGGCGTTGGCGAGTTTATTACCATATACACATTAATAGATATTACACAATCTGGTGTTGTATCACCTTACAGAACAGATGTTCCTGCGTTTGTAGATGATGCAAATCAAATAGTTAATAGTGAACAATCTTGGAATAAAAGTAGAAATCAACAAAGCAATTGTGAGACATTGATACAAACTATTAGTTTACGTGGTAATCCTATGTATATTGAACTTCCACGCAAATATACAGTAGATAATATTAAGCAATTAGATTTTGGTTCCTCTTATAAAGGAAAACATATATTTTGGTCTACTTCTTTTACTGTGGAGCAAATTGGACTTTATATTGAACGGGGACAAGAAGATCAACCATTATCAGGCCTGACAAATGATTTTACAAATGTTCCTGTAATTGTTAATTTAACAGAAACAATCAAATTAAAAACCCCAATCTGGGAAGCAATAAATCCTCGTAATAAAAATATATATTTTGTTCTAAACGAAAAAATACCTTTTAATCTGTAACCCACCCTTCATAAATAATTATACTAGGCAGAGACTTAGGCTCATTTTAGGCGAAATGATTGGCATTTGTAAAGGCACATAATATAGGGCGGGCGGAAGGCATTTTTTGTATGACATTAAAGGATTATTATGCCATCAGATATTGAAAAACAGAGCCTCGAGGCACACGTAGAAATCTGCAGTGAACGCTACGGTTACTTGGAGGAGAATATGGAACGAATTGAAAGTCGATTAACGGTCATTGAGCAACAACTCGATGAAATTAGACATAGTCTATTAGTTAACGAAAAAAATAAGTACAAATCTATGTATATTTTAAGTGGTTCCATTATTACTGCTCTATTTTCCGCAGTTGTCTATCTATTAACAGTAGCATAATAAATATCATTGATGAAATTCGATGAATTATATAATGTTTCTCAATGGACTAAAAACTTTTGGAATCCGTTCATACCTCCAATTCTTAGTACGTATGTTAATTGGGATAAGCGTAACCGTAACGAGTCTTTGTCTGATAGTGCGAATGAATTATATAAAAATTTTTATGATGGTATAAAAAGTCATAGCTATAAGTGGCATGACACTGATTCAGAAGAACATTATAACAAAAACAAACAGCATAAAGAATTAAATCCTAAATATCATAATAAAGATATTAATTACACATTTAATGCTCATGGTTACAGGTCTGAACCATTTGATACTGATTCTGATTTGAAAATATTAACATTAGGATGTAGTATAGCATTTGGTACTGGTGTTGATGATAAAGATGTTTGGTGTAACAATATATCTAATAAAGCAAAAGTGTATAATATATCAATACCTGGTGCATCAGCAGATTTAAATGCTATTTCTCTTTATCAATTAATTGATATTATTAAACCTGATATAGTTTTGTGGTCCCCTACAAATCCAGGAAGAAGACTTGTTAATAGATATTTCCTAACAGAAATGGAATCATCTAACGTGTTTAAAAACGATGATGTAATACTTAGTGAATTACAACACAACCATCAATCTGTATTACCTAGTAGAGAACAATATATGCCATATTATCAACAAATAACTAGTAATTGTGAAAATTATAATAATTTAACTAAAAATTATGCTATTATGAACGAGATTTGTGAAAATAACAATATTCTTTTTAAATCATTTCATCCATTTTCTGTAGTTTATGATAGTTTTTCTACATATAAAAAGATAGCAGGCTTTGGCCAAGATGATATGATAGAACATGAAAAAAGAATTCGATTAGAATTTGAAACATTAATTAATGCATCAATTAATAAATTACCTATGAAATATTTAGGAAGTACAAAACAACGTGAATTATCGCACGATTTAGATATACCTACAGTGTTATTTGATAAGTTGGATAATGTTATTAATTATATTGATGTAAAGGATTACGCATCAGAATTTTTTAAGAATCAAACTAGAGAATGTATAGAAGAAAATATTAAATATCCATATGCTAGAGATTTAAGCCATCCAACAGAACTTTATCATCAATTTTTAGCATATATTTCTAGAAATGTTCTTCTTAAGGAAGGTGTAAAACTTTAATAAATACATATACAATGTATTTAGAAGAACTCTTTGAAGCAAAAATGGCATGGGGGCGGGTTGGCAATAAACTCGTTCGTAAGTATCGCTGTACGTCAGGTCGCCGCAAAAGTCGTATAGTATCAAAACCATCACAATGTTTCGCGGCCCCAGATATTAAAAAACGTTTTAGATTGAAAATGCTTAAAGCAAAAATTGGTTCTAAAATGAGACGAAAGTCAAAGAGAACTATGCGTACAAATCCAGCGAGTATAATGAAAACAAAGTTAAACGCGGCGTCAAAATGAAACTAGTAGAATTATTTTTAGCAATTACTGAAGGACAATATTCAATTGCCGGCCCTGTGCGAGGCAGTGAATTACCTTTGGTAGGTAATGAAGGTGATAATACTGAAACTGTTGTTGATTTAAATGATAAAAGAATTGATAAAGACAGTTCACAAGGCCTAGTTATTAAACCTAAATTTACAGAAGCAGAACAAACCCAATTTATTACTAAACAAATGGGCCTGGGTTCTACGTTTAGAGTAGCACAGCCTGGTGGTGGTTATAGAGAATGGCAAGTTGTTTCTATACATGGTAATATGATAGTAGCAACAGATCCAGCGGATCCTGATGCTACAGAAACTAGAATACATGGTATGAACTATTATATTGATGTTGATAATAGTGATGGAATGATTAGTTTTGAAGATGAACGATCAAGAGCAGAAAAATATCAAACAATTAATAGATTAGGACGAGGTGCTGTTGTAACAGTGCTATAACTATGAGATTTGCACATATAGCAGGCCTGGCCGCTTTAGTATATATTAATTTAGTAGAAAGTGAGTTTTTACTTTCTTATTCCAGTGAACCAGTATACAAAAAAGATTTGACAGAACGAGAAGTTCATACTGCTAATGGATTGGTTAATAAGTCTGTATTTAAACGTGTTAAAAAAGAAGGCAAGATTGCTTTTATTCGTAATACTCAAATAAATGAAAACGAAATACAAGTTAGGTTGCCTTTAAAAGAATCTTTAGAAATTCCAAACTCATATAAATTATATAAAGATCGTATTGCTAAAATTGCAAAAGAACTTGGTATTCCATATGAAAGATTAGCTGCTCATTTACATCAAGAATCAAGTTTTAATCAAACAAGTGATAAAACTGGAAAAACACTCACCGGTGATAAAGGTACTGCATTTGGTATAGGTCAAATTAGAGCAGGAGCAAGAAAAGATGTAGAAAATTATCTTGGTCGCTCAGTAAATTTAGATGATCCTGAAGATAATATAAGAACTGCTGGATTATATTGGAAATTACAAAAAGAAAAATATGGTGCAAAAACAGATGATGAAGCATCACGAATGTATAATACTGGTCCAACTCCTAAAGGAGATGCTGGATTAAAGTATCAACAAGATATTACTAATAAATTAAAATTATACAAACAACAAAAAAATCAAACAGCACAATTAGTAAAACCCAAAACAGATCCAAACAAAAAATCAGCAGGGCAAATTGAGTTTGAAAAAGACCCAATGGCTTACCGCCTCAAGTATGGTGGCGATGAGTTTGACGCTTAATCAGTAATTAATTTAATAATTAAATTATAATTAAATAATATTATGCAACAACAATCAAAGAAAAAGATTGATAGAAAGTTCGTTGATGTATACGATTCTTTAATTAATCAACTAAAAAAAGACAACCGTCTTCATTATCTTAAAGTTAAAAAAATTGGAAAAGGTATTAAGATAGGAGATATACGGATACAGAAAAACAAGTATGGTTATATATTAAAGAAAGGATTTCATAGAGGATTTTCTATTATTGAAAAAGATATTGCCATTAAAAAGTCAGCAATAATGCTGGCCATTTTTTACAATCAAGAAAATATGATGCATTATAAAGAAGTATTAGAATTAGATGGAAAGTATTCTAGTGCAATTGCTAAATTACACATCGCCAAGGGTCGAATGAGATATTATGCTAATGAAAATGATTGGTTTAAGGTGCATATATTTGAAGATAGATTGAAAAATTGGATATGGCAAGCAGAATCCGCACAGCACACATTAAATACGATGTATTATAATCATGTTTTTTAATAAATACATATAACTTATTTTACAATATTGGATACACAACTATGAATTTAACTGATATTAAACCAACGCAAACAGCACTACAATTTGCAAATAGTATGCAAAATACGTTTGGTGTAACAGTAGATATTAGTAAACTTGACTTAGACAAGTCAGCAAAACTATTAATTTCTGTTAATGAACAAATACAGAAGCAACGTTTATCAGAAGATAGACACAAACTACACACAACAAAATCTTATTTGGCTAAAGTTTTTATTAAAGAAAACTTAGAAAAACATATTGCTGAGCTTCAACTTAATGAATTTACTAAAGCAAATACTGCCGCCGCAGATGCACAAACAATTCCAGGCCAAGGTGGTACTAGTAGTGCCGGATTTGGCGCAGGCAAGAAAAAGAAAAAAGGAATACCACAAGCAGGCGGAAAAGAAAACAAGGAACATGTTACTGAGAAACATCAAGTAACAAAAAAATCAGATTCTTATAGTTTTGATCCCAAAGGCATGGTAGCATTACGTATGTTAGTTGGTGCTACTGATATGGCAAAGGCTAGACGTGCTATGGAAATGGCAAAAAATGGTAGATCAGTTCCAGCTGTGTTTATGAAATCATTTGTTCCTTTAATTGATGTATTAGATGACATTATGCGAAGTGGAATGGCAAATGTTCAAATGTTAAAAAATTTAGATAAACGAGCAAAACGAGGATTGGGTATAGAGGAAAGCGTAGAACAAGTTTCAGATAAATTACGTGGCTTATATGAAAGTCAAGAAGACCAAGCAGAACTATTATTAGCATCAAAGGATGTTGTAGATAGAGTGCAAAAAGCAGTTGATGATTTAAGTAAACTACGCAACGAAGATCTCCCACCATTGCTAGATGCAATGCGTGATGAAGTTGGTGCAGAAATTAGTAGTGCATATGCTAATATTGCTATTCCAACATTAGATCAATTAGTTATCGCTAATGGTACAGCACGTGAAACACTTTCACAAGCAAGTAGAATACTTACTGGTGAAGAACAAGCACCACAGGCAATGGGCGCAGAGGAAATACCTGTTGAAGCTGGAACGGTGGAAACAGCACCCCTACCAGCAGAAGAATTTGCAACTGCTGATGTAGCTGTTGGTGAGGAAGAAGTAGGCAGAGCGGAACGATAATATGCGTGTTTCAGAGTTATTGTTTAAAGAAGAGATAGATGATACATTAAGTACGTCACTTAAACAAGTGTTAGATCATCTAGTTCATCAATACAATGACTCTACTAGTGCAGGTGATAATAGAATAAGCTGGCAAACAATAATCCAAATGATGCCCGAAGATGTCCCACCACTTGATTATGATGGTTTCAAGCAGATGTATGATATGGAACCAGATTGGAAACATTTGGTACAAAGTTTTGATGATGAGTTTGTTACTCTCAACACTGGTGAAGAGATAGATGTTAATATGGGTGATCCAGAAAATATAGAAGAGCCAAGTCTAAATACAGTAGATGACATGGCTAAACGAGCAATGAAGAAGAGAATTTAAATGGCATATTTCCCTACAGCAACATTAGCAAGAGAACGTGGACAAAACAATAGTTTAATTGCTCAAGAAATCTCAATATTAGAAATGCGTGTATTAGTGGCAATTGCAGCTAACGCATTAACAATAACCTCAACAGATATAACTACCGTGTCAATTAATGGCACAACAGTTACTGGTAGTCCAATGACAAACAATGATGCTACTGGTGAGTCCTATTATAAAGTTTGGAAAGGCACCACTATTAGTACATTACAAACAGAGCAAATGAGCGAAGTAATGACCCATTTTACCAGTAAAAAATATACAATTGTTAGAAAGAAAAACACAACAACTAATGATACTTTTTACTGGGAAATAAGCTGGTGAGACTAAAAGAAATTACCGAACCTAAAGACACAGTCTTAACACAAGTAGGCATAAATCCCAATCCAGGCGTAGATGCTAACAAGCATAATCCTGATGGTAAGTTTAGTCCTCTTGGCACAGAACAAGAGCGTCCAACCCCATTAACTGCTAATCACGCAGTTAAAGTAGATAAAGCAGTTAAAGAAAAGAAAAAACAGAAGTCTCAATAATATTCCCATATAAATAGTAGTATGGCAAGTCATACAAAAACAGCCGGCGAGGTACGCGGTAAAGTAATTTTAGGTGATGCAGTAGTAAAAGCAGAAATTGAATTTATTAATGATGCTATTGAAGATGCTTCTGATTTAGAAAAAGTAAAAACAGTTATTTCCACTGGTGCAGGTATGGCTGGTGTTTATAACTATGGTGATTGGTTCTTACTTGAAGAAGTTTACATGTATGGTTCTGGATGGAAAGGAAAAACAGAGTTTACTTCGGTTCAACGTATTCCTGGTATTACAGAAATGACGATGAAAGAAGTACAAGCCGCAATAAAAGCAATTGATCCAAATATTTTTGTTAATCATAAGCGTATTAATGCTGTATTATCACATTTTAGAAAGTTTGGTTATCAAATCCATCCAGGTAATTGGTTTGATGCTACGTCATCAAATAAAATTAAATGGGTTATTAATTGGAACAACACAGTATTTGATCATATAACAGTTATGGATGATACTTTAATTATTGGTAAACCTGATCAATTAGCACCAGTTGGTGCTAAAACAGCTACTGGAGAACTAATGCCATCGGGCCAAGCACGTCCTATCGACGGCTTAATTGAACCAATACACCATCAAACAAAAATAGAATTTTATGGTATGGGCAATAAAGGTACCGGGCAAACAACTATGCGTCCCGCCGCTCCTGGTACAAATAATGAAGATTATGAAATGGCGAATCTCAATATAGGCGATGGTTCTGAATTTAATGTGGGTGGAGGTAGTGCAGCCTCAGCAGGAGCTGCCATAGCACAAGTATTGGGTGTTGTTAATTCATTAATGGGTGCATTGGATACCTCATTCGGCCAGTTAACACAGACTGGATTAATACGTTGCGAAGTTGATGGAGATTATGCTTTGCAGGCTGGTAAAATAAACACAGGAGATGGTGTAACGCAAGACTTGGCGCATTATAATACATATGATCCGGCCGGGAATCAACAAACTGGCGAGAATTTAGGGCATACGGAACAAACAAGTCCGTTTCCCATAACCCCCTTTATCGGTGGCGGTGGCGGTGGCGGTGGTGGTGGTGGTAGTAGTGGTGGCTCGTCCGGCGGTGGAAGCGGTAATTTGTCATTCTCATTTACACAAACATCGATGCCTTGTGCTGGTTGCGGATGGCTATTTACTTCTTCAAAATTAGTGGTTACCGGCACCAGCGGCTCAGCATCAGCAAGCGGGCCCGGTTTTCTGGTTAAAGTGGGTAGAGGATCTCCAACTGTTAAGTTTGGTATTTCAAAGAGTAGTGTAGGAACAGTTACATCTGCAAGACTATATTTAACGTTTCATACAGGAGAAGGTATTGCTAATGGTGATTATAGTAGTGTTGTAAAAGTATATGGTAATGGAGGACATATTGCTACATATACAGCTGGTCAAGTTAAGGGATTGGGGTACAGTAAATCAAAACCCAACTTTAATTTCGATGTTACCTCATTTGTTAAATCAGCGTTGTAGAATGGTTAATATATAATAAATATGTTATATGCTATTAGCCGAATTTTTTAATCCAATATTAACTGAAGCGGACGTTTTCGATCCAGAATGCCCTGATCCCCAAGCAAAAGGTTGTACAACAGTCCTTGACAGATGGATTCACGAAATGGGCGAGGATATAGAAGATTTTAATCCTTATATTAATCATACCGCTTTCTTAAAAAGGTTAAAAAAGGATATCGTTAATAATAATAGAATATTTGGTGATACAGGTATACAAGGTATTGAGACAGCGTTAGAGCCTTATACACCCAGTCCACTGCCAGGTCCGCAGGCAATGTTGCCTGATTGGGTTAAAAATAAACCCCCAGGCACTATATTTACAGTGAGTGAAAAAGCATTAACTCTTTTACATAACGAGTTGCTTGATCTTTTTATACCTGATGAAGGTGAACCTACTAGTAGTCCATTGTTTTATAGATTTCATAATTTAGTTAAAGATGCAAAAACATTAGATCCACATATTGCAAATAAACTTGTTCCTCTTAAACAAAAGTATGAGCAAGGTAAATTTGATTTGCCAGGCCTAAAAAACGCAATGCAAGCTGTGACTCAGTTGGGTGCTCAAAAATGGAAATATGATTCAACAGAAAAACAACGTGTAGAAAGAGAAGCACCAGTTATTATGAAGTTTAAAAATGGAATGATGTGGGTACGGTTGGATTCAAAAGAAGAAATGAAACGCGAAGGCGATATGATGCAGAATTGCATTAGTGGTTATTGTCCAGTTGGCGAACAGGAAGATGTGACATTTGGATTAAGAACTGAGTTTAATGATCTCTACGAGCTAGAAGACCGGACTGAAGATAGGGCTTATAAGTGGCTTAAAGATTGGGAAAAGAAGAATGGCACCGTTCTTGATTTTCTTTTGGATATGGTTATGCATCCAGATTTCCAGCCACTAGGCGATCGAGTCGCGGAACAATATGACGTCTATGAGATGACAGAAAAAGAAGCATTGAAATGGATGCAAGATAGAATTATAGATGCTGATGCTGATGTAGAAACTGGATACTTAACCGGCGGCAAGTTAGTTTATAGTTTGCGTGATCAGAATGGGGAGTCTCATATATCTGCAGAATATGATCACTTGGACATGGATATGAGTCGTATAGAGCCAGAACAAGTAAAGGGTAAACAAAACAAAGAACCAACTAAAAAATGGAAGCCGTATGTTGAAGCATTAAATAATTTTTTTGCAGAACATCCTGAAACATTTGGTCCTGATGGTAATACACGGGATATGCCACTCCATCCAGATTATAACGATGACCGTGAGCACACTACAAGTTCAAGTGGCAAAACGGCTAAGGAGCGGCGGCTCGCCGCCGACGCGGCCGATAAAGAAAAATTGCGGGCTCATCTTGCTACTCGCGACGATATAGATGATGACGACCAAATAGATCAAGGAAACATGAGGACTCCGGAAGAAAATGAAGAGTTTGGATATGCGCCTAGTTTGGAGCTTGCACGTGAAAGGTTACGTGACATACAAACCGGATTTCCGAATATTACTGATGAAGAAGTAGAACACTTGGTCAGAATAGGCCCAGAAAACCTACATACCATTGGAGACATTCGACGTGCTTTAGACCGACCGGTCGGTTACTTCGGAAATAAAAGCTGGCCAAAAGTTTGGTCTGATGCTGGCTATAGATATGGTGACTATGATCGTGCCCGGTGAGCGGCCCAGATTATGATGATGATCGTGTGCATTCTGCTTGACATTTAAATATAAATCAACTATAATATAATAATGTTATTATTAGAGAAATACGAATACTCTCCTATCGATAGAGTAACGACAATAGATAGAAAACGCCATTATAAGTTACCTGATGGTTCAAGTGTTCCTAGTGTAACAACTATACTAGACGCAACAAAATCAAAAGAAAAAAGAGAAGCATTAGCGAATTGGAGAAAGCGTGTTGGCACAGAGCAAGCACAGCAAATATCTACAGAAGCCGCTAACGTTGGCACGTTAATGCATAAAAATTTAGAATTATACATTAACAGTGATGAGAGAAAAGTAGGCAGTAATCAAATACATCAACAAGCATATAATATGTCTAATGTTATTATAGCAGAAGGTTTTAGGCAAGTAGCAGAGATATATGGCACAGAAGTTGCGTTATATGCCAGTGGTTTATATGCTGGTACAACAGATTGTATTGGTTTATGGAATGGTAAATTAGCAATACTTGATTTTAAGCAAACAAATAAACCAAAGAAAAGAGAATGGGTTGATGATTACTTTTGTCAACTTACGGCATACGCTCAAGCTCATAATGAAATGTTTGATACAAAAATAAATACTGGAGTTATACTAATGTGCAGTCGTGATTTAACATATCAAGAATTTGTTATTGAAGGTGATGAGTTTGATGACGTGGCTGAAGGTTGGAACAATAAAGTTGCCCAGTATTATAATGTATGATTTCAAAAATATTGAAAGTATTCAAATAGAAATAACAGAGCGGTGTAACGCCGCCTGTCCCGCCTGCCAGAGGAATATTTTTGGCTATGGTTCTTCACCTGGCATATACAAAAGTGATATGTCATTAGAGCAATTTAAAATATTATTATCTAAAGAATTTCTGACTCAAATAAAAGATATAACATTTTGTGGTAATTTAGGAGATGCCCAATTAAATCCTTATTTGCCTGACATGATAGAATATTTACATAATATTAAACCAGAAATTCAAGTTGTTGTTAATACTAATGGTTCATTACATAGTACAGAATATTGGGCAGGATTTGCAAAATATAAAAATATGCAAATTGTTTGGGGGATAGATGGCACCACATCAGAAGTACATTCATTTTATCGACGTAACACAGATTATAATAAAGTAATAGAAAATGCTCGAGCATTTATTGATGCTGGAGGACATGCTGTATGGCAATTTATATTGTTCAAACATAATCAACACCAACTTGATCAGGTTAAAAAATTAGCAAAAGAATATAAATTTAAAGATATTGATATTATTAAATCAGATAGACCTAATAATTTTCCTGTTTTTAATAATAAAGGAAAATATATAGGTACTTTAGAAGATTCATCTTCTGATGAATATAGTTATCAAGATGTAACAACTAATTTAAAAGAAAATATTAATGCTGAGAGAATAGATGTTTCTAATTTTGATATAGATCAAGAATTGGAATTTACTAGAATAATACATAAAAAGTATATAAATCAAGAAGTATCATGGATTAAAGATATAGAAAATATTGGTTGGTTGCGTGGTTATTTACTAGGATATGCAGGTATTAAAGATAATTATCATAACATAAATCTTAATACTATTATGCGAGCTGGTGATGTAAGATTTACTGAAAATCGTAAAATAGAATGTTTGGCAATTAAAGATAGTAGAATTTTTATTACTGCTGATGGTTATGTTTATCCTTGTTGCATGATGGGATTACAGCATGAAAGAATAGCAACTGAAAATACTTATGATGTTAGAAAATTATTAGAATATGCAAATTTACCAAGTGATATTAATAATGCATTAAAATATGGTGGAATTGAACACGTATTTAATAGTAGTTTTATGGAAGTAATTAAGCAAACATGGATACCTGATACTAAAGAAAATAATTTTATTCAAGTAACAATTAATGATGAATATAATAGTAAAAATGGTAACTTACGGATATGTGCTTCAACTTGTAGTAATTGTAATATCAGCTAAAGTATAAATATAGATATGGCAATTGTACAAATATCTAGAATACAACATCGTAGAGGATTAGCAGAAAATCTTCCACAATTATCACACGCAGAACTTGGCTGGGTTACTAATTCTCGTAAGTTATATATTGGTAATGGACCAACAAGTTCCGGTGCACCAACGGTGGGCAATACACAAGTATTAACAGAACACAGTAATATTGTGTCATTGTTAAATTATACATATGAAGGTAATGCAACATCAACAATTCAAACAGGTGTCACATCAGGCACCCCAACTGTTAGAAAATTACAAGATAGGTTAGATGAGTACGTTAGTGTACTAGACTTTGGCGCAAGCGGTAATGGTTCAGCAGATGATACAGCCGCAATTGATAGAGCAATGTATGAATTGTTTGTTAAAGATATCACACAGAAAGCACGTAGAAGTTTGTATTTCCCTGCAGGTGTTTATAAAGTAACTGCTCCGATAAAAATACCAACTTGGGCAACTATTTTTGGTGATGGACCAGGCAAAACACTTATACAATATAATGAAATACAAACTAATGCCGCGGCCACGGCCATTGCTGGAACCGCAGCTGGTAATGCCTTGCAAACATCAGACATTACTATTTCGGCAGGGGGTGCAGGTTATGCTACTGCTCCAGTAGTAACAATTACTGGAGGTGGCGGTGGTAGTGCCACAGCGACAGCAACAATTACTGCTGGTATAGTTACTGCAATTGAAATAGTAAGTGGTGGGTCAGGATATACAGGCGCACCGACTGTAACCATTACGTCGTCAACAACAGCAGGACATGATAGTTGCGTAATGCGTACAGCAGATTCTAAAAATCAAATATCACCAAATATTGGTAATAATAGTGCTACACAACCGCAGAGTTTAGTAGTTAGTAATTTATGTATCAAAACAACAGATACAACAGATTTATTACAAGACTGTATTCAAATAGATTCAACACTTAATTCATATTTTGAAAATGTTGCGTTTATGGGTACATATGTTAATGGTGATGGTTTAAATAGTACTGACCGACCAGCCGCTGTAAAAGTTACGCAAACAAATGCTTTAAAATCACGCAATATTACATTTAATAATTGTCAATTTTTAGGTGTTCCAATTGGTATATATTCAAATGATAATATTGAAGGTTTTAACTTTACAAATTGTAATTTTGATGTTGCGTATAAAGCATTTTGGTTAGGTGAATCAACATCTTCAGGTACTGGTCCTACAAGTTTTAAGATTATGGGTTCATTATTCCGAGATATAGATTATAATGCTATTGATGTAGATTATGGATCAGGCATTTATTCAGTTGGCAATACGTTTGATGATGTAGGCAATAATAATTCAGGTGATGGTACTGCTAGTGCTGTTGCTGATGTAATTAATTATTCAAGTTCAAATGTATCTAATTGTACAAGTATTTCAGATAACTTTAAACGTCCAGATGGTGATACAGGAACATTTGACAGGATCGCTACAAATAACGCTGATGTTTATTATAACATACCTAATGAAAAACAAGTATGGGGTAAACATGAAGCACGTATTCCTTCTACAATAACTTTAGCAGATAATCAAACGGCTGTTACGACAGGACTTACATTTTCTGAAGCATCAATAAAAAATGTTAAAATTTCTTATAAAATTATACGTGGTGCAGAGTCTAGAGTAGGTACTTTAGAGATGGCAATTAAATCAGGTGCATCAAGTATTAGTGATGAATATGAAGAAACAGCCGCTACTGGAGTTTCATTTACAGTTACACATAGTGGTGGTATTGCAACGCTGAAGTACACGACTACCAACACAGGCTCAACAGCTTCATTTGTAAACGCAATAGAAATCATTAATTAAAATACCTAGAAGTTAATATTAGTAAATGTTAAACACGTGGATAATCTGGCTACAGACCAGGTAAATACTTCAAATATCATTTTCTCGATATATACATATAAGGCGTGACATTCATTACGCTTTACTGTATAATAGACATAATAACTAAGGATTCAACTATGGCAGATAATCAATTACCCTCCCTATACCAACAATACATTCATTTATCAAGATATTCTCGTTACCGTTATGAAGACAATCGACGAGAAACATGGGAAGAAACCGTAAGTAGATACTTTAGTTTTTTCGCAGAGCACTTAAAGGAAACATGTAATTATTCACTGTCAAAAGATCTTAAAGAAAAACTACAAGACTCTGTATTAGGTTTAGAAATAATGCCTTCAATGCGTTGTCTTATGACAGCAGGTGATGCATTAAAACGAGAAAATGTAGCAGGTTATAATTGTTCATTTGTAGCAATAGATAATCCACGTGCATTTGATGAAATACTTTACATTTTAATGAATGGCACTGGTGTTGGTTTTAGTGTTGAGCGTCAAATGATTAATGAGATGCCACGTGTTGCTGATGATTTTTATCCAACAGAAACTACTATTGTAGTAAGTGACTCTAAGTTGGGTTGGGCCAAAGCACTCAAAGAATTAGTTCATCTATTGTATGGCGGACAAATTCCAGTATGGGATTTATCACGAGTTAGAGCCGCAGGTTCACCGTTAAAAACATTTGGTGGTAGAGCATCAGGTCCAGAACCTTTAGAGGACTTATTTAATTTTTGTGTAGATATTTTTAAAGGCGCCGCAGGTCGTAGATTAACATCTTTAGAGTGTCACGATATTACTTGTAAAATTGCGGAGATAGTAGTAGTAGGTGGTGTGCGGCGTTCTGCGTTAATTAGTTTATCTAATTTAAGTGATGACAGAATGCGTTTAGCAAAATCAGGCCAGTGGTGGGAAACACACACTCAGCGAGCATTAGCAAATAATTCTGCTTGTTACACTGAACGTCCTGATATTGGTATTTTTATGGAAGAATGGAAATCTCTCTATGAATCCAAATCCGGTGAGCGTGGCATATTTAACAGACGTGCCGCTAAAGAACAAGCAGGTAAAAATGAACGTAGAGATCCAAATCATAATTTTGGCACCAACCCTTGCAGTGAAATTATTTTAAGATCAGAAGAATTTTGTAATTTATCTGAAGTAGTAATTCGTCCAAATGACACTTTTGATACATTGAAAGAAAAAGTTATTAATGCAACTATTTTAGGAACATTTCAATCAACACTTACTAATTTTAGGTATCTTAATAAGAGATGGTTGCAAAATTGTGATGAAGAGCGTTTATTGGGTGTTTCTTTAACAGGTATTATGGATAACCCATTAACAAATGGTAAAAAGAAAGGTTTAGAGGAATTACTCACAGAACTTAAAAAAATTGCTGTTGCTACTAATAAAGACTGGGCAAAAAGACTTGGCATTAATCAATCTGTTGCAATTACTTGTGTTAAACCATCAGGTACAGTAAGTCAATTAGTAGATAGTGCAAGCGGAATACATGCAAGACATAATCAATATTACATTCGAACAGTACGTGCAGATAAAAAAGATCCATTAGCAAAAATGATGACAGAAGCAGGGTTTCCTGTAGAAGATGATGTAACAAAACCAGAACATACTGTAGTATTTTCCTTTCCAATGAAAGGACCACAGTATGGTGTTTACAGAAAAGATATGACAGCAATAGAACAATTAGAGTTATGGAAAGTTTACCAGGATTATTGGTGTGAACATAAACCCTCAGTAACAATTAGTGTCAAAGAACACGAGTGGTTGGAGGTCGGAGCGTGGGTTTATGAGCATTTTGATCAAATGTCTGGTGTATCCTTTTTACCATTTAGTGATCACACTTATAGACAAGCACCATACCAAGATTGTACTAAAGAACAGTATGAACAAGCAATGCAAAGTATGCCTAAAAATGTAAGTTGGGCGACTTTAAGTGAATATGAACAACAAGATATGACTACAAGTAGTCAAGAATTGGCTTGCGTGGCCGGGGGATGTGAGATATGATGGATGAAAAGGATTGTGGATGCACCAATCTAGATTGCAAATGTGATGAAACAGGTATTTGTACATGTGATGATTGTAGTTGTAGTTGTCATAAAGTAGATCATAGTAAAGACTGGAAAGGATTAGTATGATTAAGATTTACAGTAAAAACTCTTGCGCTTTTTGCGTGAGAGCAAAGAATTATCTAGAATCAAAAAATATAAAGTATGAAGAAGTAAATATCGAACACGATTCAGAAGCGCGAGAATGGATTTTGGAACAAGGACACAGAACTGTTCCACAAATTTATATTAATGATCAATTAGTAGAAGGCGGATTTAATGGATTAGTGGAGACACCAGACACTCTGCTACTGGGATAATGTTTCGAATATGTTTAGACGACGACTGTCATGATTTAGAAGAATGTGGCGCATGTGAACGCAATGCTTTAATTATATGTTTTTTAATTAATGCGTTGATGTTTGTTGTAGAGTTATACTTTGGTGTATTATCTCATTCTGCTAGTTTACTTGGTGACAGTGCTCATAATATTGGTGATGCCTTAATTCTATTAGGTAGCCTATTTGTTATGGGTTCTACTATACGGGTTAAAGCAAAAGTAGCATTATTAAAAGCAATAGTAATGTGTGGATTTGGAATACTCGCACTATGGTATGTTGTACAAAATGCAATGACAGGATACGTGCCTAGTGCTACACCTATCACATTAGTAGGAATTTTTGTATTAATAGGTAATGTAGCATCTGCTGTATTATTGTTATATTATAAAAATAAAGATATTAATCTAAAGAGTGCTTATATCTGTTGTAGAAATGATGCTATATCAAGTGTTGGTATTATAATTGCTGGTTTGTTAGTAGGGTTAACACAAAGCAATATACCAGATATTGTAATTGGTGGTGGTATAGGACTATTAATATGTTATAGTGCTATTAGAATTTTTAAGGAAAGTATGGATGTTAATCGAACTCAATCATAAAAAAGGTGATATTATATCAATTAAATTAGTAACTGGTGAAGAATTAGTTGCTAGATTTGAAGAAGAGACAGATACTGATATTACAGTAGACAAACCAATGTCTCTACAAATAGGACCACAAGGTGTAGGTATTACTCAATTTATGTTAACAATGGATATGAATAGTAAAGTAACTATTTCCAAACATAATTGTTTAGTAATTGCCACAACAAGAAAAGAAATGTCTGACCAGTATATTCAAGGAACTACTGGTCTTGCTATGCCAAGTTAAATAAATAATACTATGGCATGGAAAGCACAGCGGGACAAAGACCCTAATTCAGCAGGTGGCGTCGCTCAAGGCGGTGCTGAATCTGTTATAATAAATGGACGAAAAGCAGGCATACCTCAAATGCGTGTTGAGCCACATTCTCCTTGCTGGGTGCCAGTCTCTTCACATTGTAGGGCTATAACTGTATCAACATGTAAGTCAGTTATTATAGAGGGAAAACCAGCATTGCGAACTAAAGTTGACTACGATACTTGTGGCCATCCACGCGCTGTCGGTAGTGAAGACGTTATTATAGGAGAGTAAAATATGCCAGGTGGTGAAAGTATTTATGAAGATGGCGGTGTAGGCGCACAAGGCAGTTGCGAAGTTGGAGAAAAATGTTTAGAATCTGAAGCATTGGCAGAAATGATGGAAGGTAATGGTTTGGCAATGCCAGAAACTACTAAAGCATTATTGGATGCTATAAAATCATCACCAGTTCAAAAAGCCGCTAAAGATATGGTAGATGCTGTTGCTAATTTAGAAGCAACCGGACAAGAAGGTGGTATGTTTGGTATACCATCTGCTCAAGCGGATAAATTAAAATCAATAGCTAGTAAAATTGCTGGCGGCAGTATGGGAGATGGCGGGACTTTAATGGACTCCGTTCAAGCACATACAGATAAAATACTTGGTGGTGGTGATCCATCAAAGTTTGTTGAAAATTTTGGGCAAATGGAACAAGCAATGGAACAGTCTGCTCAAGCAATGCATGCCGCAAAAGTAGGTGCTACAGAAACAGTATCTTCACCTCTTGCTAAAGTAGCAGGACAGTTTGGCCCAATGATGGAAGGTGGTCCTGAAAGTGGTTTTAATGGTGCAACATCAGGAGCAAATTTAGCAAAATTAGGAGAAATGCCTCTTGATCAAAATCCAGTTGATGTTGTTGACAAACTTATAACAGGCAATTCATTAGAAGCAAAAACTGCTTTTATGGCAACTCATGGTAGTTTAGATACAGATAGTCTTACAGCAACACAAGCAACTTCTGTTCTATCATCACTTAAAAGTCCTAAAGCATTATCAGAAATGAAAACAGTATTAAAAACACCAAATGCTACAATATCATCAGGCAGTGATATAATGGATTACAGAAAAGCATCTGGTGGTGCTGTAGACGATTTTTCAGCAATGACTAAAGATTTCGGCAGTGATTTTGGACAATTAAAAACTGCTAGTGATATGGGAACAGTAGTTAAAGATTTAAGTGCTACTGGTAATCCACATTTCCCAGCTGGCACAGCAAAAGTAACGGCAGAAACAGCAACTAAATTAACATCACAGTTTGGTGGTGGTAGTGGTGCCAATGGTGAAAAAACATTTAAAGATGTTATGGGATCAGCAATGGGTAAAGATGGCCCAATGGATGCCGCTTTAACAACTTATCAAACTTCTATGAGTGGTATTAGTACAACAGTTTTTTCAGATATAGCAAATGCTTGTAATGGAGATTGGAGTGAAGTTTCAGCATCTAGTGATACTGGTGAAACAATAACAGGACCAGGCGCGGCTGAAGTAGAACTTGGAACTGGCGCAGCTGATCAAACATCTTTACAAGCAGTATTAACTAAATTAATACCAGATGCTGAAGCGGCCGCAAACGCCGCAAGTTCGGCAATGGAGACAGCAGCTGGAGACATTACTTCAATAATGGAAAAAGAAAATGCTACAATGAAAGATTTGAGTTTACAAATGTCAGAGGCAGCTAAAAAAATACAAAGTCAAGGTGCATTACAAGGTTTTGCATCTTCATTATCAGCTAAGATGAATAATCCAGAAATTAAGAAAGCATTGGGAAATTGTTTATCTGGTGCTACTAAAGCATTAGCAGACGGCGCGGCATTTGATAACGCATTACAAAATAAAGCGGGCGTGACAGGAACAAATACTTTATCTCCACGTCCAGGCCCATCATAGGAATTAATTATGGCAACAAGATTAGGATTTCAAAAGAGAATTTATGTTAAAAAGATAACATCTATAGGGAATAGTACAAGATCACGCCCTACAAATAAACATAAAAAACGTTGTTGGAAAAATATAAAGGGCAGGGAAAATAATGTATGAATACCCTGCAACAATAGATCGTGTTGTAGATGGTGACACAATAGATGTTAATATTGATTTAGGATTTAGTATTATACTTAAAAAGCAACGAGTCCGTTTGTTGGGTATTGATGCTCCTGAAAGTAGAACTCGTGATTTAGTAGAAAAAGAAAAAGGACTCGCCGCTAAAGCAAAAGTGCAAGAAATGTGTCCAGTAGGATCTACCATTGTTATTAAAACATACTTAGATAAAAAAGGAAAGTATGGTAGATTACTAGGTGAAATTATAATAGATGATGTAAATCTTAATAACTACCTTGTAGAACATGGGTTTGCGACTGAATATTCCGGCGGTAGTAGATAAATATATTAAATATATTATTGAGACATCACCATGAAAATTGAAAATATTATAACAAAACAGTTTATTGGTTTAAATGAGGACGTTTATAACGATCTTATTAACCATCTAAAACAAACCAACCCTGGCATTAGCGACGAAAACATCGGTCGAGCCCTACGAAGAATAAGAAGCGGAAGCGGCCTTCGAACAAACGATGAAGATGGCGGTATGACAGTTAAATTAAAAATAGATGGCAAAGATACGCATTTAGGATTGCCCGACGATATGGCCGCCCTGGGTAGGAAAGAGTTAAGTTCCCAAGTTAAAACAGCTGGTAAAGGTGGCAGATGGAAAGAAGTTAAAAAAGGATCAGACACTAGTCCTGAATACGCCGCGGCGCAAGTAGATGCAGAAGTTAGTAGAACAGACGCCGAAGGTTCTGGAACTGGACCAACTGGTGTTCCTGCAGGTGGCTGGGATACCGGTGCTGATGATACTCGGGACGAATATAGTGGAGCAGGTGATGAGATGGACGCCACAGCAGGTAGTGCTAACCAAGATACAAGTGATATTGGTGGTGCAGGTTCACAAGTAGGTACAATAATGAGGCCACAGAGTCCAGATGGTACAGAAGTAGCTAATCTAGCCACTCCAGTTCCAGGCGATGAGGTAGATGCTACAGCAGGTGATGCCGAATTAGCAACTCTTAGAACAAATGCTGGAATTCTTCCAAATACTGCACCTCCAGGTACAGCAGTGGCACAGAAACAAGAACTACCAAATACTGCACCTCCAGGTACAGCAGTGGCACAGAAACAAGAATTACCAAATACTGCACCTCCAGGTACAGCAGTGGCGGCAGCTGGTCCAAATACGCCACCTCCAGGTACAGCAGTGGCGGCAGCTGGTCCAAATACGCCACCTCCAGGAACGGGTACACAGGTAGTAGCAAAACCAAAAGCAAGCAATTTACCAAATACTCCACCTCCAGGTACGGGTGGTATTGCCGCAGGTATAGGAGCTTCTAAAGCCAGGCCCGTTGATCCAAATGCAATGAAAAATAAAGCTGCATTTATGACAGCACAAAATAAAAAACCAGCACCCACGCCAGCACCTAAACAAACTGGACGAGAAAATTCTGGTATGTCTACTACAGGTACGCCAAAGAAGGGTAATGATATGCCTCAGCAGAGTACTATATTAAAAGGGACACCTGGAACAACTCCTGATCGCGGTGATTTTAATCCGGCCGCCGCTCCAAAGCCTAAGGTAGATACTGCTAAACAAGATGTCGCGGCACGTAATAGAAAAGCACAAGCAGACCAGGAAAAGCGTGAAATGAACGCTAATAGGTAATAATTTATGAGAGCAAATGTATTTTTAGCAGAACTCGGTCCAAAATCTTCAGGTTCACGTAACAAACGTATAACACATGATTTTGAAGGACAAAACATTTTCCAAATTCTTCAATCATATGTAGGTAAAGAAGAAGAATTAAAAGAAATTTCCACAGATATGTATTGGTTGCAAAAATACATACTTGAAAATGATCCAGGTGAAGGAACTAGTTGGTGGGAATTTAACGATAAACAAGCAGATAAAAATCGCGCCAATAAGATTGGTATGTATCTTAAAAGATTACAAAAATCAGAAAATGTAACTCTTGGCACTACTAAAGCAGAAGATATAGTAAATAAAACCGGTGAATTTCAAACTCTAATTAGAAAACAAAGAGACCTGAACGCCGCCGTTACATTAGCAAATAGCGACACAAGACGCGGACCAGGTCCTATTAGACGTGTACGAAGGTCGGATGTTGACAAGCAAACAGCAGAATTAGCAGCTTTGGCGGCCAGTACTACTGTTGATACTGGTGGTGACGTAACCGCAACAATGAAAGATGGCTCGAGCGACACCACACTTGCCTCTACTAATCAACTAAAACATGATAATAAAGATGCAACAGGTAAGAAGTTGTCAAACGTAACAATCGCCCAGGATGAAGATGAGGCAGATCCAAATGCTTATCCAGGATTAATAGACCCTACATATAGCGGCGTACCAGGACAGTCAAAATATTTAAGGGGTGCCCAAGACCAAATTGCTCAAGGCGACAAAGAAACTATTTTAGATCGTATTAAGAAAAAAGAAGACGAAGAAGCATATGCTGACCCATCGGTACTTGATGATGCTGGACCCGACGATAACTCAGATGGTGAAGCACTAGCGGGTCCTACAACAACTGATGCTGAAAAAACACAAAAATTATTAGATAGACTTGCCGCATTAGAACAAGCAGAAGCAGAACGAAAAGCAAATGCTGAATTAGCCAGTCAAGGCGATGCGGAAGAGCAAGAACAAGCTGAGAGAGATGCCGCAATTAAACGTCATGCAGAAATAGCAAAAGCAGAAGCAGAACGAAAAGCAAAAGCAGATGCAATAAAAGCAAAAGCAGAAGCAAGAAAATCAGAACTGGCCGCACGGCGCGAAGCAATGAAGCAAGCATGGTTACATGATGATTTAAGTAAAATAACTAATGCTGATGATTTAAAGAAGGCCCAAGGCATGTATAGTGACAGCGCAGGTGGATTTACTAGTGGTGGCCCACCGCGAATTAAAGGTGAAGAGCCTAATTTAATAAAATTTGTGCAAGGGCAAAGAATCAATCAAGACACTGGTAAGTGGGAACCAAAGAAAAAAGTATCTACTTGGAAAGACCCAAATAAAAATCCAGAGGACGATCGCCGCTAATGAAAATTACAGAAATTTTAGTAGAAGCATCGCCATCATCTATCAAAAGAACTTTAAAGAACATCAATAGATTAAATGACGAGATAGAACAAGCCAGAGAAAAAGGTAAATCTCCTAAAGCTGCAAAAGTAAAAGAATTAGATAGATTAGAATCTGCATTTGTACAAATGACAGGAACATCATTTGACGAATATGAAAAACAGCAATTAGCAAGTAAACGCATGTCTCCAGAAGAAATGGTTGAGTTAATTAAAACTGTTGATTTACGCCCAGGCACTAGTGAAAATCTTATAGCAGCTGAAGCAGGTGAAGGTGCTTTATTGATGCATGTATTACGAGACATTACACCTCAATTGCCTGATGATGTAGCAAATGTTATGTCAGACTTTTTACAGAAGCCAAATATATATGCACCAGATTCAAATCAACGAGTAATTGCTACTGCTGTGGCACAACGAGCTATTGCATTAGGTGTTGTTGAAGCGTATAAAGAAAAACAAGTAGAAAAGTTAGATAAAGATAAAATGAAGTTTGATTACGATAAAGAAGAAGAACTAGAAGAATTTTAATCTATTGTTTTATCACCTTCCGTTAAACACCTTACAGTTAGTATTTCACCTTTTTTAAGTGGTTGGTTAATAGATAAATGTAAACACCACGCATCTTCAAAACGTAATCCCCAATCGTAACCACCTGATAACATCATTTCTCGTAGTGAGCAATTAGGGTTGTCTGATGTTGTTAAAAATGCACCTAGTGCTGTAGTTACTAAAGAACCCTCACCAGCATAGCCGCGACCTTTCCCTACATGAATGTGAGGATGGGTAACCGAAGTTATCCCTACCATTCTTGCATGTGGTATATCTTCTGCGGCACAAAGAACAAATGCACCTTTCTTTTTTCGTATTGTTAAGAATGAAGGTAACATATGATATTTAAAGTGGTTTTTAGTATAATAATAACTTGACTTAACTGTATCATAATAAATAGCACTATGACTATTAAAGAAAAAATTAAAGGTATATTCACCTTAAAGAATTATATAAATTTAGATGTATTAAAAGAAGAAGTAATAGAAGAACAGAAAAGACAAGAGGAAGAACAAAAGAATCAAGAAAAAGAAGAAAAGGTATAAATAAAAACAGTTTAGACGGCCAGACGAGCGTCTAAAAAAATTTGACTGGAGAATGACAGAATGACGCAATTAATAAATCCTCAACAGTTCACTGAAGCCACGGGCCTTTTAAGGTCCTTTTTTATGGCTAAAGGTTTTGAAGAGGTGCATACGCAAAACAGGTTAAGCATATTGGCGGCATGCGAAGACCCTACTACAGTAGCAACTTATAATTACGCCGGAGAAGTATGGCCACTCCCACAAACAGGCCAAATGTGGTTGGAATTCGAATTGCTCACTAAACCCCACGTTCCGGGGTTTTTTTGTGTTTCAACATCCTATAGACAAGAACCAAATATAGTACAAGGTAGACATGATTTAATTTTCCCAATGTTTGAATTTGAAATGCCAGGTAACATTGATGATTTAGAAACTATGGAAAAGGAACTTATGGAATACTTAGGTTGGTGTTCTAAGGGCGGAGTTGTTGCAAAGGATTATCTTGCATGGTGCGAAGATTTTGGTGTTGATGAACTCGAGCATGAACACGAAGAAGCAATGTGCCGTAATTGGCAAGGTAGAGTTTGCATGATTAAAAACTTCCCAAATTACACAAGTCCATTTTGGAACATGAAGCAAAATGGTGACGGAACAGCCGCAAAAATAGATGTTATTATAGCAGGAATGGAAACTATTGGCTCAGCAGAGCGTAGTAGTGACCCGTTTGAGATGCGAGAAATGTTTCATACAATTAGTGATGGTATGTATGCAGATTTACTATTTGGAACATTTGGTAAAGAGCGTGTAATAAAAGAACTAGATGACTTCCTAGCATTGGACTTTGTGCCAAGAGTAGGTGGAGGCATTGGTATGACGCGGTTTATTCACGCGATGGAACAGTATAAGGTACGTGGTATTGTAGCAAATATGCATAGATAATTTGGTATGTGAAAAGCGGACAGATGCAAGGTGCTGGAACTGGTATACAGACCCAACCGTTTATTGGGTGTCTCCGGACATTGCAGGTTCGACCCCTGCCCTTGCAGCCGCCGCTCTTTTCATTGCTAAACTAATGTTTCGTTTGCGTTCTTCTGTCGCTGGAATACCTTTATTCCAAGTAGGCTTACCCACTTTTGCTTCATGCATTTTGCGTTTAGATTCTTCTGTGTGCCTTTGCCTCGTCTTTGTCTAGCGATTTTATCTTCTTCAATTAGGCGGTAGTAATGATATTGCCAATCATTCTTATACTCTGTTTTTGCCCAGCGCATATATGAATCATTGTAATCACTTACCGAATCGATTAACTTATTACCTAACCATAGACGAAAAACATTGCCAATCATTGTGACCATTGCTTTTCTCCTATTTGTGTGTCTGTGTTTATATATTATAAACGAAACTTAGTATTTTGTCAATAAAATACCGCCTTTATTTATACTCGAAACCGGGATAAATATGTACTATGGCATTTGCTCTTTTTGTATTAATAACGGCACTATCTATTAGTGCCGTCGCTGTGTATTATAGCATTATTGGATTAATGGCTATCTTTGCGGCCGCGGCTATACCTATAGCAGTTATGGGTGTAACACTGGAAGTCGGTAAATTAGTTACCGCATCGTGGCTCTATCAGTATTGGGAAAAAATACCTAAATTTTTAAAGTATTATCTTACTTTGGCTGTAGTAGTATTAATGTTTATTACGTCAATGGGCATTTTTGGATTTTTATCCAAAGCACACGTAGAACAAACAAGTAGTGCGACACAAGCAGAAGCACGAGTTGAACGTGTAGATGAGAAAATAACTCGCTTTAAGGCTCGAGTTGATTCAATTAAAGAAAAAGTAACTCGATTACAAAGTGCAGATGTTGGACAGCAGAATACAACTATTGCTAGAGCAATTGAACAACAAACAACTAGACGAGATACTGCTTGGAACAGAGTAAGCAGTAGTATTGATCAAGAACAATCACAAATAGATGCCTTGCAATCTCAATTGGAAAAAGATATTGCTATACAAGAACAACGTACAGCAAACGCACAGCAACGTGTGCGAGATGATATAACAGTTAAAGAAAATGCCATTGAACGAGTAAACCTGCAAATAGCACAATTAGACGCCGCTGTTAAAGCATATACGGATAAAGGTGTAGAAAAGAAAACTTGGGGGCAACCAATTGACTATATTAGACGTGGTAAAGAATTGCGTGAAAAGCAAAAACCTCAACGTGATGCTTTCGCGGCCCAAATTAAAGTAATAGAAACAGAAATTAATTTAGCAAGGCAGGGTGAAATAAGAATTGCTACTGAAGTACAGAATCAAATTACTATTTTGCGTGAATCGTTAGCAGAGAATATTAAACCACACCAAGATATAATAGAAGGATTACGCACCAACGCACAAAAAGAAATTGACAATGCTAATACACAGATTACTGTATTACAAGAACAAATGAGTACAAAAGCAGATGATACAGATGCTCAAATTGGTCAATTAGAATTACAAATAGAAAGTTATTATACTAATATTGATGAATTAAAAGAAGAACGTTTTATGCTTGCTTCTACTGTACGTACATTAGAGACAGAAGTAGGCCCAGTTAAGTATATTGCTCAACTAATATATGGCAATGAGGTTACACGTGACTTATTGGAGGAAGCAGTACGCTGGGTAATTATTACAATTATATTTGTATTTGATCCACTTGCGGTATTACTTGTTATTGCTGGTAATATGACTCTTAAGAAGTTTAGAGATCCATTTGAAAAAAAAAGACGGATTCTCTCTGGTCCGAAACAGGATTCTAAACAGGAAGAAATAGTGAGAATAGAGGAAGTTGTTGTTGAGAAAATAGTTGAGAAAGAAGTTCCTGTTGAAGTAATAAAGGAAGTTATTAAAGAAGTAAAAGTTCCTGTTGAAAAAGAAATACTGGTAGAAAAAATTATAGAGAAGGAAGTTCTTGTTGAAGTTATTAAAGAAGTAGAGGTAATAAAGGAAGTTCCTGTAGAAATTGAGAAAATAGTAGAAAAAACTGTTGTAGAAACAGAGCAGATAGAGGGTAAACCCTACGTTGTATTAAAAGAAGATAAGAAAAAAGTTAAAAAGTTAGAAAGAGAAATAGCACAATTGAAAACTAAACTAACTGGTGCTGAAAATACTGCTAATTTTAATCAGGAACAGATAGGTGATTTACTTACTCGCTTAAATAGTGGTGTGAACATAGAAGAGTTTACAGATGAGGAACAAGAGTTCTTACAAAATTATTTAAGCAGACAAGATGTCCTCGGCGGATAAATTAACAATACTAACACCACCAGATAGATATTACGGTGCTGACATAAATGTATTAATATCAGGTTTTTCTCAAGATGAGCAAAGTGAACTAATATTAGTACTTGATAATATAGATGCTGAATGTTGTTTAGCAATAAATGATATGACTCCTGAGCGTGATATAGAATGGATGCTTGACACATCTCAAAAATGTAGTATAATAGTATTACACCTTAAATGGGCAAAGGCGGATACTAAAAACTCAATATACTATGGCTGGTTATTAAGTAAGAATAATTGTTATTATGTGTGTGATGATGAAACTGCTAAAATAGTGGGATTATTTAACACAAATAGAGTAGAAAGTATTATAGAGCCTATCAAACAATTGGAGAAATAATGGCACGGGAATGGAATAATAGAAATACCGTTTGGAAAAACGATAAAGATAAGAAGTATACAAAAGATTTTAGAAAACCAATAGATTACAAAGTTAGCCCAGTAAGAGTTTCTGGACTTAAGGTTTGGGTACAAAATGGCGAAGTAGATAAGGCTCTACGCAAATTTAAAAAGAAAATTGCTAACTCTGGTAAACTACAAGAGCTAAAGGCTCGTGAACATTATGAAAGACCTAGTATTGTAAGAAAGCGAGCCAGAGCAATTGCTCGCAAGCGACATCTTAAAGAAGTTGCTGAAAATTCAATACATAAACAAAGAAAATATTAAAATCAAGTATTTACACACATAAATACATTGACATATCATAGCAATAGTGCTATAATATGTATATGAGTGCTTAATTGTGAGGCTCATAAACTTACTCGCTTAATATAAGGAGAAATATATGAGCACTATCATAGGTATTGACTTAGGTACCACGAATTCGTGTGTCGCCGTTATAGACGGTGGTATCGCAAAAGTCATTGAAAACAACGAAGGCGACAGAACTACCCCTAGTATAGTTGCGTTTACTGATAACGATGAAGTTGTTGTTGGTCAATCAGCAAAACGACAGGCGGTAACAAACCCACACAACACCCTGTTTGCATTAAAACGTCTTATTGGACGGAAGTTTGATGAAGATGTCGTTCAACGCGACTTGGATTTAATGCCGTATAAGATTGTTAAGGCAGACAATGGTGATGCTTGGGTTGAAGTAAACGGTAAAACAGTAGCACCACAAGAAATGTGTGCTCGCATCTTACAGAAGATGAAAAAGACTGCGGAGGACTACTTAGGTTGTCCAGTTACTGAAGCCGTTATTACAGTTCCAGCATATTTTAATGATTCTCAGCGTCAAGCAACAAAGGACGCAGGGAAAATTGCTGGCTTAGATGTTAAACGTATTATTAATGAACCCACGGCGGCCGCTCTTGCGTATGGTTTAGACAAGCAAAGAGGCGACCAGAAGATTATTGTATATGATCTGGGTGGTGGTACGTTTGATGTATCAGTTATTGAAGTTGCAGACGTTGATGGTGAACATCAATTTGAAGTATTAGCAACAAATGGTGATACGTTCTTAGGCGGTGAGGACTTTGACCGTCGCATAATGGACCATCTTGCTGATGTTTTTGAAAAAGAACAAGGCATGGATCTACGTGGTGATGCCCTTGCTATGCAACGCATTAAGGAAGCGGCAGAAAAAACGAAGATTGAATTGTCCACAAACAAGCAGACGGATGTTAATCTGCCATACTTGACTGCTGACCAAAGTGGTCCAAAGCATTTGACGCTTAAACTTACTCGCGCAAAACTAGAATCTCTAGTTGATGATCTTGTTAAAAAGACTATTGAGCCGTGTAAGGTAGCACTTAAAGATGCAGGACTCTCAACTTCAGAAATTGATGAAGTTATTTTTGTTGGCGGGCAGACTCGTATGCCTAAAGTTCAAGAAACAGTTTCCAAGTTCTTTGGAAAAGAGCCACGTAAAGATGTTAATCCTGATGAAGCAGTAGCAGTAGGTGCAGCTATTCAGGGCGGTGTGCTCGGCGGCACAGTAAAGGATGTTTTGTTGTTAGATGTTACGCCTTTGTCTCTAGGTATAGAGACGTTGGGTGGCGTAATGACAAAATTAGTAGACAAAAATGCTACAATTCCAACTAGTGCGAGCCAGGTGTTCTCTACTGCGGAGAATAATCAAACTGCTGTAACAGTTCACGTGTTACAAGGTGAACGAGAAATGGCTAGTGGTAATAAGTCATTAGGTAGGTTTGATTTAACTGGTATTCCACCAGCACCAAGAGGTATGCCACAAGTTGAAGTGTCCTTTGACATTGATGCTAATGGTATACTTAATGTGTCTGCTAAAGACAAAGCAACTGGTAAGGAAAACAAGATCGTAATTAAAGCAGGGTCTGGTTTATCTGACGCAGAAGTTCAGCAAGCAATACTTGATGCTGAAACACATGCTGACGAAGACAAGAAAATGCGCGAACTTGTTGATGCACGGAACACTGCAGAAGCAATGGTTCATGCAGTCCAGAAAACTTTGGAAGAAGCAGGTGACAAAGTTGATTCAACTGTGCGGTATGAAGTTGAAACAGCAGTTACAGATGTAGAAGAAGCAGTTAAAGGTGATAATACTGAAAACATTACAAGTAAAACTAATGTAATGATGGAAGCAAGTCACAAAATTGCTGAGCAAATGTATCAAGAAGAACAGCCACAGGAAAACAGCAGTACTCCTGAGGATGTTGTTGATGCAGAATTTGAGAACGCAAAATAGATTGCCGTAAGGGATCTATTATGCAAATACTCGCTTTACATAAGGAGGAACTTAAAATGACTGAGTATAGAATCACTGCGGGAAATCTTATCCCCACACTTAACCGACATATGGTCGGATTCGATCGCTTATTTGGCGATATGGACAGGCTTTTTTCACACCAAGCACCGTCCTACCCACCCTACAATATTGAACGCATCAGCGACACTGAGTATGTAATTACCATTGCCGTTGCTGGGTTTTCTCAGGGTGATCTTTCAGTAACTGTTGACAATGGACAATTAACTGTCTCTGCCCACAAAGAGGATTCACAAGAACAAACTTGGCTACACAAGGGCATCGCAACACGCGATTTTACACGCTCTTGGAACCTTGCTGAATTTGTTGAAGTTGAATCAGCAGTATGTAAGGACGGAATGTTAGAGATTGGCCTCAAACAGGAAGTGCCTGAAGCACTGAAACCTAAGACGATCGAGATTAAGTTCTAAGTTTCGCTAACCCAAAAGGTAGAAAGGGGGCATTGTGCCCCCTTTTTATCTTCACACGGCAGGGTTATCGTTTTCTAAAATTTCTTATTTGTGTTATTTCACTATTATATCTACTTGTTAGTTTATAATTTGCAAAATCTTCATCTGTATAATCTAGCATAGCGTGATCATTAGTTAGGTGTATTGGTATAGGATGATATTCTGGATGATCTTTTCTCTTTTCGTTAATAGGAACACACCATCTGTTATCAATATAGTTTATAGTTTCATCTATTTTATCATAATTATACACTGATTTTACTATATTAAAGCTTATTTCTAAATGCCATGATTCATTATTGCTAGTATGTAATTGATCAACCCAAAAGTCTATATTATTTCTTACCTCATCCCATTTTGCCGGCCAACGAGTATATTCAAAAGTTTCGTTTATACCATCTAAACTATAGCATAAATCTACTGATAAAAATTGTTTAAAAATTTGATATTTTTCATCATTAATATCTATTGGTACTGTACCATTTGTATTATATTGTACGTGTACATTTGCTCGTTGATGTTCAGGTATTCGATCTAAAACTTTTAAATGTGCGTTAGTAAGAAATGGTTCACCACCATTAAAATGTATTGTGCGTAAATTTTTATAATTTATATTTGGCACATTTTCTTTTTTGTATACAAAATCATTGGGGTTTCTGCCTCGATGAAAGACTGTAGTGTTGGGTTTTCTCTTTTGTAATGTGCCCCAAAGAGAACTATCATCAGCCGCACAAGTAGCACATGCTAGATTACAAATATTTCCAGTCCAAAAATCTAATTTATAAGGAGCGTCATTATCAAGATAATCTTCAAATTTCCCTACATGGTTTTCCCAATTTTTATTAGAGTCTAAACGTCTGCTAGAACGCCCATCAGTGTGTTTCTCTTGCTCAACACACGGCTTACATTCTTCAGGTATTATATTATTTGTAAATTTATTTCTAATATCTAGTAAGTATGGATCTTGCCAAATATTTTCAGTATTGGTTATTTTTTCCCCTTCATGTAAACAACAGCAAAATGCATGGTCGGGAACAATTATTGATAAACCTACATATGGTTCTATACAAAAAAACTTTTTATCGTTCATTATATCATATTTATGAATCGTAGTCAAGATAACTAAATACTACGACGGATTAGGAGCGACGAATGCGATCAAATTGCTTTCTCAACTGGTGGTTAATAACATGTGCTGTACTTGCCGCGTCGGCAGTAATACATTATTTTGACATGTGGACCGCCTTATGGCATTTAGACCAAACCAAGATAAGCTTCGGTATATTAATACTGTTTTATGGTTTAACTGCCCATTTAGGACATCAATCATACAAACTCTATAAACACCGACCATTAAATTTCCGCACAATAGAAGTATCATGGTTCTTTGCTGAATCAATGATAACTTTGGGATTAATTGGTACAGTAACGGGTTTTATTATAATGCTAGGCGGCGCCTTTGCCGACTTAGATTTATCTAATATAGGACAAGCCAAAGAAGTTATACGAGACATGGCCGCGGGCATGAGTACCGCGTTAACAACTACGTTAGTAGGCCTTGTGTGCTCAATTATTACCAAATTACAATTGATGAACTTAGAATATGACCACAGGAAAGCGTAACAGATATCTATCAGGACTAGGATTTACTGATTTATTGTTTAATACTTTAATCGGTTTTGTATTTCTGTTCGTAATTGCTTTTTTGTTAATTGCCCCACCAGTTCCAACTGATAAAAAGATAGATCCTAAGGCAGAAATATTAATTATATTAACTTGGCCAGAAGGGTCATCTAAAGATATTGATATGTGGGTTAGAGACCCATTGGGAGAAGTTATTAGTTTTAGAGGTAGAGATAGAGGGTTAATGCATTTAGACAGGGATGACTTGGGTACTAGTAATGATACTATTACATTGTCCGACGGCCGCCGAGTAACAAGTGAAATGAACCAAGAGATTGTTACAATACGTGGTTTTATTGCTGGCGAATGGAATGTTAATATTCATTATTATGCATATAGGCAAGGTTCAGAATCTGACGCCGCGCCTGAAGAATTAACTGTACCTGTTACTGTAGAATTAATTAGGGTTAATCCATTTAAGCAAAAAGGTCTTATTAAATTTAATTTAATAAAACCAGGACAAGAAAAGACAGCATTTAATTTTACAGTAGAAGAAGAAACATACACTCAACGTAAGGGTGGAGAAATAACCGAAGAAAAAGTTTACTATATAAAAGATGTTACTACATATATGACTCCGTTTATATATGACCATAGATGGCAATCAACATATCATGAAGGCCCGGATGGAAATTTAGTTGAGCGTGAACAAGGTAGTCAATCGCTAGGTCCTGGCGTGACACCAGATGGTATAGGTAACTTTGGTGGTATTAAAGACGAATTTTTACATTTGTGGGGATATTAATGGTTGATGAGCAAAACATATCCCAATCCGTAAATGATCAACAAAACAATGCAGAGGCAAATATTATGGCAACAGCACAAGAAAAAGCAATAGATTTTTCCGCAGTAGCAGGTGACGAGAAACTTGAATGGAGTGCTTGGTATGACATACTATATGCATTTAATATCGAGTTTATTACTGCGGTTCTGTTAATTGTTCTTGTTAGTTATATATTAATTCAAACTCCTGCGAAACTTTACATCAAATTCTTAACAATTCCCTTGCTTTTTTTCCTATTATATAGTACAATGGATAAGTTAAATGATATTTTAGGATATGCTTATCCTGTGATTCCTGTTGGAAAAGTAATTATAATGGATGGTACAAGACAGGGCAAGGTTATTGAATTGTGGGTTAAACACTTAGGTAAAACAGATACTCGATTATATAAATTACCATTTACTAAAGAATTACAAAAGAAATTAAAAGAAGCAAAGAAAGCACGGCAACAAGGCAATCCAATGGTTTTGGAATGGAAGAAAGGTCCTAAGCAAAAAGGTCGTTCAGGTCAGCGTAATCCTGGTGAATTTATTTCATATCGTTTACGAGATTTGACTGAAGGACCAAAAAAATCCTACGAGGAAAACTAATGTCAGATACAGGAACAGATACAT